>OOCE01000220.1_pt1 | contig 20878 bp, 20 predicted proteins | sample 1671421 | NCBI WGS metagenome assembly OOCE01 (sample SAMN06348155, study PRJEB24527) | human gut metagenome | biome: human gut; feature: ankylosing spondylitis patient; material: feces | host: Homo sapiens | place: China | collected 2015-10 | reverse complement strand
AAACATGATACAATAAAATGTATCTGTATCAATAAGGAGCGCACCATGAAGAAACTGACCTCGATGTACAAACGCTACATGTTCCACCCCATTTTATATAAGACCGTGACCCGCACCTCCATTGTGGCCGTGCTGATGCTGCTGTGGCAGCGCTATGTCAGCGATGGCACGTTTACCATCTGGGAGGCCCCGGGCTTTCTGTGCGGCGTGGTGCTGCTCATCTGGGCCTGGGTGGACTACCTGCGGCTGGATGGCGTGACCATCCACCATCTGCTGGAGGAATTCAAGGGGATGGGCAAGCGGCAGAAAAAGATCCATTCCACCCGCTCCATCATCGACTATGCGGATGAGAAGATCGTCTCCTTTGAGGAGCTGGAACCCGAGGAGCGCACCTATTGCAGCCTGCTCTCCAATCTGGTGCTGGGCCTGCCGCTGGTCGCTGCTGCGCTGATCGCCAGCGTGCTGTAAGGGGGCCGCGGCATGGAACAAGAGCACAAGCAGCTGGTCATCGGCATTCTGGCCCATGTGGACAGCGGCAAGACCACCCTTTCCGAGGCCCTGCTCTACGGCACCGGCACCATCCGCAAGCTGGGCCGGGTGGACCATAAGGATGCCTTTCTGGACACCGACGCGCTGGAAAAGGCGCGCGGCATTACCATTTTCTCCAAGCAGGCCCTCTTCACGGCGGGCAATACCGATTTTACCCTGCTGGACACCCCGGGCCATGTGGATTTTTCCACGGAGACCGAGCGGACACTGCAGGTGCTGGATTATGCGGTGCTGGTCATCAGCGGCACCGACGGCGTGCAGAGCCATACCGAGACGCTCTGGCGGCTGCTGCGGCGGTACCGCATCCCCACCTTTGTGTTCGTGAACAAGATGGACCTGCCCAGCCCGGGCAGGGAAGCGCTTCTGACCCAGCTGAACCGTCGGCTGGGGGATGGCTTTGTGGATTTTGGGGCAGAGCAGGCCGACCGGGACGAGGCGCTGGCTCTCTGCGATGAGCGGCTGATGGAGACGATGCTGGACCGGGGAAGCCTGACCGATACCGACCTCATCCCCGCCATTGCCCGGCGGCATGTGTTTCCCTGCTGGTTTGGCTCAGCCCTGAAGCTGCAGGGTGTGGATGCGCTGGTGGAGGGCCTGGACCGCTATACCCGCCCGGCCCCTGCGCTGGAAGCCTTCGGGGCCAAGGTGTTCAAGGTGAGCCAGGATGAGCAGGGGAACCGCCTGACCTGGCTGCGGGTGACCGGCGGCGCGCTCAAGGTGAAAGCCCAGCTCACCGGAGAAGCCGACGGGGAGCCATGGGCCGAAAAGGCCAACCAGCTGCGGCTCTACTCCGGCGCAAAGTTTACGCTGGCAGAGTGCATCGGCCCCGGCCAGGTGTGCGCCGTTACCGGCCTGACCAAAGCCCGCCCGGGCGAGGGTCTGGGGGCGGAACGGGACAGTGACCTGCCGGTGCTGGAGCCGGTGCTGAGCTATCAGGTGCTGCTGCCCGAGGGCGCGGATGTGCACGCCGCGCTGGGAAAGCTCCATCGGCTGGAAGAAGAGGAGCCCCAGCTCCATGTGGTCTGGAACGAGACCCTGGGCGAGATCCATGTCCAGCTGATGGGCGAGATCCAGCTGGAGGTGCTGAAAAGCCTGCTGGCCGAGCGGTACGGGCTGGAGGTCAGCTTCGGACCCGGCGGCATCCTGTATAAGGAGACCATCACCGAAGCCATGGAGGGCGTGGGCCACTACGAGCCCCTGCGCCACTATGCGGAAGTCCACCTCAAGCTGGAGCCGCTGCCCCGGGGCAGCGGAATGCAGTTTGCCGCCGACTGCCGGGAAGAGGTGCTGGACAAGAACTGGCAGCGGCTGGTGCTGACGCATCTTGAGGAAAAGCAGCATCTGGGTGTGCTCATCGGGGCTCCTCTGACCGATGTGAAGATCACCCTCATTGCGGGCCGCGCTCACCTCAAGCACACCGAGGGCGGCGACTTCCGGCAGGCGACCTACCGCGCCGTCCGGCAGGGCCTGATGATGGCAGACCAGATCCACAAGACCCAGCTGCTGGAGCCGTGGTATGCCTTCCGGCTGGAGCTGCCCTCTGACAACGTGGGCCGCGCCATGAACGATGTCCAGAACATGGGCGGCAGCTTTGACCCACCCGAGACCGGAGCCGACGGGGATACCACCCTGCTCACCGGCACCGCACCGGCCTCCACCATGCGCAGCTACCCCATGGAGGTGGTGGGCTACACCCGGGGCAGGGGACACCTGACCCTGACGCTGGACGGCTACCGCCCCTGCCACAATGCAGCAGAGGTCATCGAGGCCGCGGGCTATGAGCCGGAACACGACCTCGACAACCCGGCGGATTCGGTGTTCTGCGCCCACGGGGCCGGATTTGTGGTGCCCTGGGAGCAGGTGCGCAGCCACATGCATGTGGACAGCGGCTGGGGCAAGACTGCAAAGACCGAGGAAACGGTGCAGGCCCGTCCCCGCCGGATGGCTGCCTACCGCGCTACTTTGGAAGAGGATGCTGAGCTGCTGAAGATCTTTGAACAGACCTATGGGCCCATCAAGCGGGACCCGCTGGCGGCGTTCCGCCCCACCCAGAAGCGGGAACGCCCTGATTTCAACGCCGAGCAGTGGGAGATCCAGCCCGAATACCTGCTGGTGGACGGCTACAACATCATCTTTGCATGGGACGAGCTGAACGCACTCTCCAAAGAGAGCCTGGAAGCGGCCCGCCACAGGCTGATGGACATCCTCTGCAACTATCAGGGCTTTAAGAAGTGCGTGCTCATCCTTGTGTTTGATGCCTACCGTGTGCCGGGCAGCCCCGGCAGCATAGAGCAGTACCACAATATCCATGTGGTCTACACCCGGGAAGCCGAGACCGCCGATATGTTCATCGAGCGTGTCACCCATGAGATCGGCAAGGGCCGCCGCGTCCGCGTGGCCACCTCCGATGGCATGGAACAGGTCATCATTCTGGGCCATGGTGCCCTCCGTGTCTCTGCCCGCATGTTCCATGAAGAGGTGCAGGAAGCGGAGAAGGAGATCCGGAGGTATTTGCAGGGAACGGATTAAACCCCACCGTCATCCCTGCGGGATGCCACCGCCCCTAATGGGGGCGGCCTTGGCAAAGAGGGTGAGCTTTACGAAATGCCAAGGGCCCCCCTACTAGCGGGGGCTGTCGCCGCAGGCGACTGGGGGGTTGAGCCGCAAGCCCGACTGAGAGGTTGTATGAAAGGGTGCGTGATAAAATGACAATAACTTCTGATTTTGTTTGGCAAAAGATCCAGCCCCGTCCCCGGGACGCGCATAAGGGAACCTTTGGCTCCGTGCTGGCGGTGGCGGGCAGTGCGTCCTATCGGGGCGCGGCGGCGCTGGCCGTGGAAGGTGCCCTGCGCACCGGGGCCGGCATCGTTACGCTGGCAAGTGTGGAGCCGGTGCTGGCGGCTGTGGCCGCCCGCCTGCCCGAGTGCTGCCTCTGCCCCTGCGAGGCGGGGGCAGAGGGCGGCATCTCGCCCCAGAATATCGACCGCATCCGGCGGCAGAAGGCCTCTGTCCTGCTGGCGGGCCCCGGGCTGGGTTATACGGCCCAGAGCGCGGCCCGTGCCGCCGAGACCCGGGCGCTGGTGAAAACGCTCCTGCCCGGCTTTTCCGGCAGTGCGGTGCTGGATGCGGACGGCCTGAACGCCGCCGCTGACCTGCTCCAAACGGAAAAAATGCCTCACCCTCAAGGAGAACTGATTTTAACGCCCCACCCCGGCGAGATGGCCCGGCTGACCGGGCGCTCTGCGGCAGAGATCAATGCGGACCGGGAAGGCATGGCGCTGCGCTATGCGAAAGTATGGAATGCTGTGGTGGTGCTGAAGGGGGTACATACCGTCATTGCAGGGCCGGATGGCCGCTGCGCGGTCAATCCCACCGGCAACCCGGGGCTTTCCCGGGGCGGCAGCGGGGATGTGCTGGCGGGCATGACCAGCGCCCTGCTGGCCTGCGGTCTGCCTGCCTTTGAGGCCGCCGCCTGTGCCGTTTATCTCCATGGTGCAGCTGCCGACCGTGCCGCTGCCCTGCACGGGGAAACCGGGATGCTCCCGCATGATCTGCTGGATGCACTGGGGACCCTGTTTGCCGAAAACGGGCGCTGAGCAAGGGAACGATCCCATCAAAAAAAGAAACGCTTCCTTTCCTCTGGATTTGTGTTATACTGGAGCTATCCAAAACACAACGATCTGCCGGAAAGGAAGCGTTTCTTTTATGGTTCCTGCACTGGAAAAAATCATTGCCGAGAGCGACCGCATCGTCTTTTTTGGCGGCGCGGGGGTCTCCACCGAAAGCGGCATCCCTGATTTCCGCAGCGTGGACGGCCTGTACCACCAGAAGTACGATTACCCGCCCGAGACCATCCTGAGCCACACCTTCTGGGAGGAGAACCCCGAGGAGTTCTACCGGTTCTACCGGGATAAGCTCATTGTGAAGGGGGCAAAGCCCAACGCTGCCCACCTGCGGCTGGCAAAGCTGGAGCGGGAGGGCAGGCTGAAGGCCATCGTCACCCAGAACATCGACGGCCTGCATCAGGCTGCGGGGGCCAAGACCGTTTACGAGCTCCACGGCAGCACCCTGCGCAACTACTGCGTGAAGTGCGGCACGTTCTACGATGTGGACTTCATTGCCAACAGCACCGGTGTGCCCCGCTGCCCCAAGTGCGGCGGCATCGTCAAGCCGGATGTCGTCCTGTACGAGGAAGGGCTGGACGAGGAAGTGCTCTCCGGGGCCGTGTCTGCCATCCGCAAGGCGGATACCCTCATCATCGGCGGCACCAGTCTGGTGGTCTACCCGGCGGCGGGGCTCATCCGGTACTTCCGTGGCCGCCATCTGGTGGTCATCAACATGCAGCCCACCGGGGCCGATGCGCAGGCCGACCTGTGCATTGCAAAGCCCATCGGTCAGGTGCTGAGCGAGGACGTATTGTTGGAGGACTGAGATGAAAGCTGCCATTCTGGAAAGCTATGTCATGGAGGAAGGCGATCTCGACTGGTCGGGGGTAAAGGCGCTGGTGCCCGATACCACCAGCTATGTCCGCACGGCCTACGAGGAGATCGCCCCCCGCATTGGAGATGCGGACATCGTTCTGCTGAACAAGTGCCGCATGGATGAGGAGATCTTACAGCAGTGCCCGAACCTGAAATGGGTGGGCATCATCGCCACGGGCACCGACAACCTGGATCTGGAAGCCTGCCGCCGCCACGGCGTTGCAGTGGCCAATGTGCCGGGCTATTCCACTTACAGCGTGGCCCAGATGACCTTCAGCCTGCTGCTGGCCATCTGCCAGTGCGCGGAGCGCTACAACCGTGCCGTCAAGCAGGGATGCTGGCAGCTGGATATCCCGGAGAGCATCGGCCTGCTGCCCCAGATGGAGCTCTACGGCAAGACCTATGGCGTTTACGGCTATGGCAGCATCGGGCGGCAGTCGGCCCGCATTGCCAGAGCCTTTGGCATGGAGGTGCTGGTCTGCACCCGCAACGTCCGGCCCGAATACGCCGCCGACGGTGTGGAGTTCGTGGATTATGATACCCTGCTGAGGCGGTGCGATATCCTCAGCCTGCACTGCCCGGCTACACCCCGGACCCGGGGCCTTGTCAACGCGGAGGCGCTGGCGAAGATGAAGCCCGGGGCCATTCTGCTCAACACGGCCCGGGGCGCGCTGGTGGATGAGGAGGCCGTGGCAGCGGCCCTCCACAGCGGTCAGCTGGGCTTTTACGGGGCTGATGCCTTTGTCACCGAGCCACTGCCCCAGGAAAGTCCCCTGCGGGCAGAACCCCACGCTATCCTCACACCGCACATTGCGTGGACGACCCGGGAGGCATTGCAGAACCTGATGGACATTACCACCCGGAACCTGCGCACCTGGCTGGAAGGAAACGGCGAGCACATCGTCAACAGATAAAAAGGAGAGATGAATCATGCAGGCAACCATTCACAACGAATTTCTGACCCTGACCGTGGATACCCATGGTGCCGAAGCAGTCAGCCTGAAAAATGCCGCCGGGCAGGAGATGCTCTGGCAGGCCGACCCGGCTGTCTGGAAGCGCCATGCCCCCATCCTTTTCCCCTGGACGGGCAAGCTGACCGGCGGGGCCTTTACCCATAAGGGCAAGACCTACCCCGGCGGTCAGCACGGCTTTGCCCGGGACGTGGAGCACACCCTGCTCTGCGCCGAGGGCGACACCATCCGGCTGGAGCTGCGCTCGGATGAAAAGAGCAAGGCAGAGCGCTTCCCGTTTGATTTTGTCCTGACCAGCACCTTCCGGCTGGAGGGCAGGACGGTGCACCACACCCTGGCCGTTACCAACCCCGCCGATGCCGCCGAGGAGCTGCAGTTCGGCATCGGCTACCACCCGGCGTTCCGCATCCCCTTTGATGACAAGCACACCACCACCGATTACGAGTTCCGCTTCGACCAGCCGGAAAGCCCGATGATCCTGGACGCTTACCCCAACGGTCTGCTGACCGGCAAGTGCGGTTACCGGTGGAAGAATGAGCAGAGCATCCCCCTGACAGACGATCTGTTTGAGAACGACAGCTTCTGCATGGCCGGTCTGCGCAGCCGCACACTGGGCATCTACGAAAAGGACACCGGCAAGGGGATCGTCTGCAATGTGGAGGGCTACCCCTATACCCTCATCTGGTCGGCTCCGGCAAAGCCTGTGCGCTTTGTCTGCATTGAGCCGTGGCACTCCCTGCCCGGTGCCCAGACCGATACCCAGGAGTGGAGCCAGCGCGCCGCTGCCGCCTGCCTTGCCCCCGGCCAGACCTGGGAGACCACCCTCAGCACAACGTTTGAGCGCTGAAGCAAAGTTTGGCAAAGAAATGCAGGAACCCCTTGACAGAGGGGACTGCATTCTGATTTAATTAGAATCGATAAAAGGGAGTAAAGGGCATCCCGCAGGGCCTGCGGGGTGCTGCATGGCAGCGTCATCACGGCAGAAATGCCCGATGTCATGTGTTGGCTTGAGACTTTTGTCACAGACAGAGTGCTGTGGCAGGGGTCTCTTTTTTCTTGCCCGGCACCGGAACATAAGGAGGAAAAATAAATATGGATCTTCTGAACACATTCGCCAGTCTCTTTTCCAATTTTGGGAATCTGACCTGGCAGATGGTGGTAATGTGGGGCATCGGTGCACTGCTCATCTACCTTGCCATCGTCAAAAAGATGGAGCCGAGCCTGCTGCTGCCCATGGGCTTTGGTGCCATTCTGGTCAACCTGCCCCTCTCGGGTGCCATCACGCAGGGGGATACGGTCGGCCCCATCTCTGCATTGTTTGAAGCGGGTATGTCCAACGAGCTGTTCCCGCTGCTGCTCTTCATCGGCATCGGTGCCATGATCGATTTTGGCCCGCTGCTGGAAAAGCCGTGGCTGATGCTCTTTGGCGCGGCGGCCCAGTTCGGCATCTTTTTCACCCTGTTTCTTGCGGGCTTCTTCTTTGACCTGAAGGATGCTGCCTCCATCGCTGTCATCGGTGCGGCAGACGGCCCCACCGCCATTTTCGTGGCCAACACGCTCAACTCCCAGTACCTCGGTGCCATCATGGTGGCAGCCTACAGCTACATGGCGCTGGTGCCCATCGTGCAGCCGCCCGTGATCCGGCTGCTGACCACGCAGAAGGAGCGCCGCATCCGGATGTCCTATGAAAAGGGCAGTGTTTCCCAGCTGACCAAGATCCTGTTCCCCATCGTGGTCACGATCATTGCAGGCATGGTGGCTCCGGCCAGTGTGGCGCTGGTGGGCTTTTTGATGTTCGGCAACCTGCTGCGGGAGTGCGGGGTGCTGAATGCGCTGAGCGAGACCGCCCAGAATGTGCTGGCAAACCTTATCACCATCGTGCTGGGCCTGACCGTTGCCGGGCAGATGACCGCCGACAAGTTCGTGCGGCCCGACACCCTGCTCATCCTTGCACTGGGCCTGGTGGCCTTCGTCTTTGATACGGCAGGCGGCGTGCTGTTTGCAAAGCTGCTGAACCTTTTCCGGCCGGAGGGCAAAAAGCTGAACCCCATGATCGGCGCGGCCGGCATCTCGGCCTTCCCCATGAGCGGCCGTGTGGTCAACAAGATGGGCCTGGAAGAGGACAACCAGAATTTCCTGCTGATGTATTCCATCAGCGTCAACGTTTCGGGACAGATCGCGTCCGTCATTGCAGGCGGCCTGATCCTGACCCTGATGGCTTAACGGAGGTGATCGCATGCTTCATCTTACTTCGTGGATGACCACGCTGCCGATGATGCTGATCGGGATGGTCGGCATCATCCTTGTCATCGGCATCATTGTTCTGGCAGTGATGCTGCTCAACCGGCTGACGGGTCGGAAATAAAAGAAAAAGGCGATGCAGCTGTTCAAAACTGCATCGCCTTTTTGCTTGTGTAAGATTACAGAGTCTGGATGGCGGCCTTGATGCGCTGGGCGGCGACCTTGGTCTTTTCGGCATCGCCGAAGGCGGTCAGGCGGAAGTAGCCCTCGCCGCACTCACCAAATCCGACACCCGGGGTGCCGACCACGCCGCAGTTCTCCAGCAGCCAGTCGAAGAATTCCCAACTCTTCATGCCGCCGGGGCAGCGCAGCCAGATGTAGGGGCTGTTCTTGCCGCCGCAGTACCACACGCCGCACTCGTCCAGAGCGTCCGCGATGACCTTGGCATTCTTGCGGTAGTAGTCCAAATTCTGCTGGATCTCGGCCATGCCGCTCTCGGTGAACACCGCAGCGGCGGCGCGCTGCACCACGTAAGGCACACCGTTGAACTTGGTGGTCTGGCGGCGCAGCCACAGCTTATTGATGTTCATTCCCTCGCGCTCCAGCTCCTTGGGCACCACGGTGTAGCCGCAGCGGGTGCCGGTGAAGCCTGCGATCTTGGAGAAGGAGCAGATCTCAATGGCGCACTCGCGGGCACCCTCTACCTCAAAGATGCTGCGTGCCAGAGCGGGATCGGTGATGAAGCACTCGTAGGCGGCATCGTACAGGATAACGGCGTTGTTCTTTTTGGCGTAGTCCACCCAGGCCTTGAGCTGCTCGCGGGTGTAGGCGGCACCGGTGGGGTTGTTGGGGCTGCAGATGTAGATGATGTCAGCCTTCACGCTGTCATCGGGCATCCCCAGGAAGCCGTTCTCCTGGCTGGTGCGGCCGTAAATGATCTTGCGGCCGTCGGTCACGTTGTCGTCCACATAGGTGGGGTAAACGGGGTCCGGGACCAGAACGGTGTTGTCCACATCAAACAGGCCCAGCACATTGGCCAGGTCGCTCTTGGCACCGTCGGAGATAAAGATCTCGTCCTCAGCCAGCTGGGTGCCGCGGCCTGCGTAGTAGCCCTGAATGGCCTGCTTCAGGAACGGATAGCCCTGCTCGGGGCCGTAGCCGTGGAAGCCCTCCTTGGTGCCCATCTCAGCGGCGGCATCCTGCATGGCGGTGACCACGCACTTTGCCAGAGGCTGGGTCACATCGCCGATGCCCAGGCGGATGATCTCCTTTTCGGGGTGTGCTTCCTGATAGGCGGCCACCTTGTGGGCAATGTCCACGAACAGGTAGCTTGCCTTCAGCTCGCCGTAATGGTGATTCATTTTCATAAGTTGTTCCCTCACTTTATAAGATTGCCCGCCCTCTCAGGCCGCTTCGCGTCCAGCTCTCCCAAAGGGAGAGCCGATGCAGCGTCTACGCCAGCAGAAGCTGACCGTTGAGCCGCAATTGCCTCTCCCTTTGGGAGAGGTGGCATTGCAAAGCAATGACGGAGAGGGCGAGGATGTTAAACTTCCGCAACTCCCTCGTACACCGTGACAGCGCTGCCGGTCATCAGCAGCTGCCTGCCGGGCAGTACCCGGATGACCAGCTCACCGCCGCGCAGCTGCACATGGATATCCTGTCCGGCGGGGCAGATGCCCAGCTCGGTCAGGGCCGCCACGGTGGCGCAGGTGCCGGTGCCGCAGGCCCAGGTCTCGCCGCTGCCGCGTTCCCACACCCGCATCTTCAGGTGGGCGGCATCCACCACCTGCACAAATTCGGTGTTGATGCGCTCCGGGAAGTTGGCGTGATGCTCGAACGCCGGGCCGATGGCTTCCAGCTTCAGGCTATCCACATCCTCCACCACGGTCACGCAGTGGGGGTTGCCCACGCTGATGCAGGTCACCTTCCACACTTTTCCCTCTACGGTGAGCGGCTGATCCACCAGCGGGCCTTCGCCCATGTGGATGGCAGGCAGGTCGGCCGGCAGGGTGCTGTAAGCGCCCATCTCCACCTGCCACAGTTGTGCGCCCTGCCGGGTGATGCGCTTGACACCGCTGTTGGTGTCGATGGTCAGGACAGGCTTTTCCACCCCGTGGGTGTAAAGCCACTCGGCCACACAGCGCACGCCGTTGCCACACATCTGGGCCTCGCTGCCGTCTGCGTTGAAAATGCGCATCCGGCCATCGGCCCCGGGGGTCACAGGGGCGCAGATGCAGATGATGCCGTCCGCACCCACGGAAAAATGCCGGGCAGAGAGCCGCTGTGCAAGCGCGGCAATGTCTGCGGGCACACCGGATGCACGGCAGTCCAGATAGATGTAATCATTGGCACAGCCCTGCATCTTGGTAAATGACAATTTCATGGAGCATTCTCCTTTACAGGCGGGACCTCTGCGGCCATGCTGATGCAGCACGGCTGGGAGGTTTGGTTCGTCACATATAATCATAAGAATCAAACGGGCTTCTGTCAAGCAAAAAAGAGGGCTTTGTGCAATTTTCATCGGTTTTTTCTGCCCGTAAAGGGCCGGAATGCAAAACAGGGCTTGACAAGATACGGCCCATGGGATATAAAAAGAGAGAGTGCTTTTGCGCGCCGGAGAGGGCGTGCAGGCAGAGAAGAAAGAATCATTGACAAAAGGAGACCGCGACGATGGATACTTTTGAAAAGATCCGTGCACTGCTGGCAGAGCAGCTGGATATTGACCCTGCTAAGATCACGATGGAGAGCGACATTATGAGTGATTTCGAGGCCGACAGCCTGGATATCGTGGACATGGTGATGACGCTGGAGGATGAGTTTGGCATTGAGGTGCCGGACGATGCCATCGAGAATCTGCGCACCGTGGGCGACGTGGTGGAATTTGTGGACAGCCACAAGGGCTGATAACGGTTTTGCAAAAAGGCCCCGCACCCGCAGCGCTGCACACGGCGGCGCTGCAGCGGGGCTTTTAATATGAGCTCGTGCGGAACGGCTGGAACACAGGCGTTTGGCGCACGGCTTAGGAGGATATAACAAAATGGCAAAAGACAACAAGAAGCTTGTGCAGGCGATCACCAGCCAGGAAGAAAACTTTGCACAGTGGTACACCGACATCTGCGTCAAGGCAGAGCTGGTGGAGTACTCCAGTGTCAAGGGCTTCATCATCCTGCGCCCCTATGGTCAGGCCATCTGGGAGCTGATCCAGAAGGACATGGATGCCCGGTTCAAGGCAACCGGCCACGAGAATGTGGCCATGCCCGTGCTGATCCCCGAGAGCCTGCTGCAGAAGGAAGGCGAGCTGGTCAATGGCTTCGCGCCGGAGGTGGCGTGGGTCACGATGGGCGGCTCCGACAAGCTGGAAGAGCGCCTGGCGGTGCGTCCCACCAGCGAGACCATGTTCTGTGACCACTGGTCCCGCGTGCTGCACAGCTACCGTGAACTGCCCATGAAGTACAACCAGTGGTGCAGCGTGGTGCGCTGGGAAAAGACCACCCGTCCCTTCCTGCGCAGCCGTGAGTTCTGGTGGCAGGAAGGCCACACCATCCACGAGACTGCCGCCGAGGCCGAGGCCGAGACCCAGCAGCAGCTGAACTGCTACGCGGATGTCTGCGAGCAGGATCTGGCCATCCCTGTTGTCAAGGGCCGCAAGACCGATAAGGAGAAGTTTGCCGGTGCTGAGGCTACCTATACCATCGAAGCCATGATGAAGGACGGCAAGGCCCTGCAGAGCGGCACCAGCCACTACTTCGGCGATAAGTTCAGCAAGGCTTACGACGTGACCTTTACCGGCCGCGACAACCAGCTGCATCACCCGTTCCAGACCAGCTGGGGCGTTTCCACCCGTCTGGTGGGTGCCATCATCATGACCCACGGCGATGACGACGGCCTGATCCTGCCCCCGGCAGTGGCCCCCATCCAGGTCGTGGTCGTGCCCATCGCCGCCCACAAGCCCGGCGTTTCCGAGAAGGCCGCCGAGCTGGCTGAGAAGATCAGCAAGTATGCCCGCGTCAAGCTGGACGACAGCGACAACGCCCCCGGCTGGAAGTTCTCCCAGTGGGAGATGAAGGGCGTTCCCCTGCGCCTGGAGATCGGCCCCAAGGATCTGGAAAAGAACCAGTGCGTGCTGGTCCGCCGCGACACCCGTGAAAAGATCTTCGTGAGCCTGGACGAGCTGGAGACCGCGATCCCGGCCCAGCTGGAGGCCCTGCGCAAGGACCTGTACGAGCGTGCCCTCGCCAACCGCGAGAAGCGCACCTGGGCAGCCACCACCATGGAGGAGGTCAAGGAGCTGGCCAAGGCCAACACCGGCTACATCAAGACCATGTGGTGCGGCGACCTGGCCTGCGAGATGAAGATGAAGGAAGAGGCTGGCCTGTCCAGCCGCTGCATGCCCTTTGAGCAGGAGCACCTCAGCGATGTCTGCCCCTGCTGCGGCAAGCCCGCCAGCAAGATGGTCTACTGGGGCGTGGCCTACTAAGCCGCCCCACAGTCAGAGCCTGATTAGATGAAAAAAGCAGCTTTCCCGTCCAAACGGGAAAGCTGCTTTTTTGTATCTGCCTATTGACAACTATGTATCTACTGTATATACTGTAAATATACAGATGCAACGGAGGCGGCAGACATGAATCTCTTCATCGATAACAAGAGCGGTGCACCCATCTACGAGCAGCTCTACACCCAGATCAAGAACCAGATTTTGAGCGGGGAACTACAGCCGGAGGAAGCGATGCCGTCCATCCGGGGGCTGGCGCGGGATCTGCGCATCAGCGTTATCACCACAAAGCGGGCCTACGATGAGCTGGAACAGGAGGGCTTCTTGTACGCCGTGCCCGCCAAAGGCTTTTTCGTGGCGGCGAAGAACACCGAGCTGCTCCGGGAAGAGAACCTGAAAAAAATCGAAGCACACCTGACGGAAGCCGTCCGGCTGGCGGCTCCCTGCGGGCTGACCAAACAGGAACTGACCGAAATGTTGGAATTGCTGTGGGAGGAATGAACCATGAACGCATTGGAACTGCACGGCCTTGAAAAGCACTACCCGGATTTTGCGCTGGGGCCCATTGATCTGGAACTGCCCGGCGGCACAGTCTGCGGGCTGATCGGTGAGAACGGCGCGGGCAAGAGCACGACCATTAAGCTGATCCTGGACATGATCGACCGGGAGGCAGGTACCGTGAAGCTGTTCGGGCAGGAGGAAATCACTCCGCTTGCCAAGGCCGATATCGGTGTGGTGATGGGCGGCGAGGGCATCCCCACCTGCCTGACCGCGCCGCAGGTGGGGAAAGTGATGGCGGGCATCTATCCCAATTGGGATGCCGCCGCCTACGCCGACTGGTGCCGCCGCTTTGACCTTCCGGAGAACAAGAAGTACGGCGACTACTCCACCGGCATGAAGATGAAGCAGTGCCTTGCCGTGGCACTTTCTCATCACCCCAAGCTGCTGCTGTTGGACGAAGCCACCAGCGGCCTGGACCCGGTGGTGCGGGATGAGCTCATCGATCTGCTGCTGGACTTTGTGCGGGATGAGAACCATGCAATTCTGATCTCGTCTCACATCGTCAGCGATTTGGAAAAGCTCTGCGATACCATTGCCTTTCTGCACAAGGGGAAGCTCCTGCTCTGTGAGGACAAGGACACTCTGCGGGATGAGTACGCTCTTTGGCACGGCACTGCCGGGCAATTGGAGGAGCTGGACAGGAACGCCGTCGTCAGCCATCGGGTGACAGCCTACGGGGCCGAGGCACTGGTGAAAAGGGAACTTGTCCCGTTGGGCAGCACCCTGACACCGGTGAGTATCGAAGAACTGTTCGTTTTGATGGTGAAAGGGGAGAATATGCGATGAAAGGTTTGCTGTTGAAGGATTGGTATCAGGTCAGAACCAGTATGAAAGCCATGTGCCTGACTGTTGCATTTGTGCTGGTGATCTGGGTGTTCAGCACATCGAACGCCTATGTGTTCCCGGTGAGTTATGCGGCCGTTTTTCTGGGCATCTTGCCGATAAACCTGCTTGCCTACGACCACGCCAGCGGGTGGACGGAGTACAGCTTTGCCCTGCCGCTGAGCAAGGAACTTCAGGTGGCAGAAAAATATCTCGTGGGTCTGCTTTGCACGGCGGTCTCTGCGGCGCTGAATGGAATTTTCTGCGGCATCCTGTTCTGGATGGGAAAACCGCTTCCTGCGATGCCAATCGGCCTTTTGCTGGGGGCGGGCGCAGCTTCCATCCTGCTGATAAACGGGATCATGCTGCCGCTGTACTACCGTTTTGGCGCAGAAAAGGCGCGGATGCTCTACATGCTGATGTTTGCCGGAATGGGCGCTGCCCTGGGCGGCGGTGCCGTGATGGATGAACTGCAGCAGAACGGCACGGGAAGTGGGCCGCTGCCTGTGCCCCTCTGGCTGGCCGCAGTGCTTCTGCTGGCGGTACTGGCCCTGTATGCTGTGTCCTGGCGGGTGTCGGTGGCATGGTATGGAAAGTATAAGAAGTAGGCTCTTCTTTGTGCAATAGAGCAATAATCCGGTAAAAAAACTGTAAAAGGGGTTGAAAAATCCGGCCCGGCGTAGTATGATAACGGGGCTGAAAGAAAAATCTTACACCAAGGAGGAGTTTGTTTCCATGTCCAGTGACCATACGGATCACCCCAAACAACGCTTCTCCTGCGATGCGGGCCGTGCAAACGTGTTAGCCGCATCCTGAACTGCATGCCCTTTGTACACCGCAGGAGTTGTAACCAGACCGATGCGGTGTATTTTTTATGCCCGAAAACGGGAAACGGAGGGACCAAACCATGCAGAAGAAAAATTATGTGCAGGAGATTCTGGACATCATCCGCAGCGGTCTGCCCCAAGCAGAGCTGGCTGAAAAGCTGTCCGATTACCATGAAAATGACCTGGCCGATGCCCTGACGGCCCTGACACCGGAGGAGCGCCAGAAGGTGTACACCGTACTGGGCGTGGATACGGTGGCAGAGATCTTCTCCTATCTGGACGATGCAGAGCCTTACCTGAAGGAGCTGGACCCCGAACGGGCCGCCCGGGTCATCTCCCACATGGATTCGGACGATGCCGTGGATGCTCTGGATGACCTGGAAGAGGACGATAAGGCAAAGATCGTCCACCAGCTGGACAAGGATGCCGCCGATGATGTGAAGCTGCTGCTCTCCTATCACGAGGACGAGATCGGCAGCTGCATGACCACCAACTACATCTGCATCCGCAGGGATATGACCATCCGGCAGGCCATGAGTGAGCTGGTGAAGCAGGCAGGCGAGAACGATAACATCTCCACCCTGTATGTGGTGGATGAGAACGAGCACTTTTATGGTGCCATTGACCTGAAAGACCTCATCGTGGCCCGTGCGGAGGAGTGCCTGGAAAAGCTGATCGCACGCTCCTACCCCTACGTCACCGACCACGAGAAGATCAGCGACTGCATCGACCGCATCGTGGACTACGCCGAGCGCTCGCTCCCTGTCCTGAACGACAGCGGGAAGCTGCTGGGCATCATCACCTCGGCGGATGTGGTCGAGCTGGTGGACGACGAGATGGGCGATGATTACGCAAAACTCGGCGGCTTGACCAGCGAGGAGGATCTGAACGAGGGTGTGTTCCAGAGTGTGAAAAAGCGCCTGCCCTGGCTGATCGCCCTGCTGTTCCTCGGGATGCTGGTGTCCTCGGTGGTGGGGGCGTTTGAATCGGTGGTGGCGGTGCTGCCCATCGTTATCTGCTTCCAGTCCATGGTGCTGGATATGGCCGGCAATGTGGGCACCCAGTCGCTGGCTGTGACCATCCGTGTGCTGGTGGACGAGAACCTGACCACTGCCAAAAAACTCCAGCTGCTCTGGAAGGAAATGCGGGTGGGCCTGACCAACGGTGCACTGCTGGCCGTGCTGGCGCTGGGCTTCCTGGGCTGCTACATCCACCTCTTCAAGGCCTACGCCTGGGGCGAAGCCTTCCTGCTCTCGGGCTGTGTGGGCGTATCTCTGGTCGTGGCTATGGTGATCTCCAGCCTGGTGGGCACGGTCATCCCCATGCTGTTCCATAAGATCCACATCGACCCCGCCGTGGCTTCCGGCCCGCTCATCACCACCATCAATGATCTGGTGGCTGTGGTGGTCTACTATGGCCTGGCCGCCATGGTGCTGATCGATATGTTCCATCTGGGCTGAAATAGAGAAAGGCTGCTGCCGACAACTCCCTCAGTCACGGCTTCGCCGCGCCAGCTCCCTCTTGGAGGGAGCCTTGACGTAATGGCAATCTGTGAAAGCCTCCCTCATTGAGGGAGGTGGCATCGCGTGAGCAATGACGGAAGGAGTTTGGCAACAGCCTCTTTTCACTTATTCTGTATCCAATACCGCTGTGTCAGCGTTCCATCGGAGGAATCGAACTGCTCATCCTCCAGCACGCCGCCGTTGGCGCGGATGGTCTTTGCTGAGGCAACGTTGTAGTGGTCGCAGCAGATGCGTACCTTTTCGATGCCTCGTTCTTTTGCCTTTTCCAGCGTCAGGCGAAGCATCTGGGTGGCGTAGCCGTTCTGCCGCTCCGAGGGGCGGACGCTGTACCCGATGTGCCCGCCGTAGGTCAGCAGGTAATCGTTGAGCCGGTGGCGCAGGTTGGTCATGCCCACCAGATGCTCGTGCTCATCCAGAGCCAGATACTCCGTGGCGGGTACGAGAGCGGCGGGGGTTGTGGCCGGGTCTTTCAGCTTGCGGAGTTGGGCCAGCCAGGCATCGAAGTCGGCATATTTGTCCAGAGCCGAGGTGCCGTCCATCCGGGAGCCGATGGCCAAAAATTCTTCCCGGTAGGCCATTACCTGTTCCCGGTCGCCCTCATCCGGCTCCCGCAGGTGGATCTTCTGGGGTGAGGTGCGCCGGGTGGCGGTGCGGAAATCCGGAGCCTTCATCAGGCCGTGGCAGTTGCAGTAGAAGTAAAGCACACCCGCGCCCCGCAGGGAGAAGCGGGCAGAGGCATCTCCCTCGGGGTAGAGCTTGACCAGCTGCAGCTTATCCCCGGTGAGGTAGGCCAGAAACGAGATGTAATGGTTTTTCTCCATGGGGTGGTGCAGGGTGACGAAGAGCTCGTCCTCCACCCGCTCCACGGTCAGCTGATGATGCTCGTCGGCATCCTCGGCTTCGGCGATGTCCAGCGCAGGCAGGGCGATGCCGCAGCAGCTCACCACAGCCTGTCCGGTGGCGTGGAGCACATTGCCGCAGAAAGGGCAGACGTAGAGCTTGCTCCGCAGCAGGTTGGCTGCCCGATTCCGGTTGATGATGGGTTCTCCCTGCATCAGCTCCAGCACGCTGACCCCCAGAGCCGCAGCCAGCGGTTCCAGCAGGGAGATATCGGGCAGACCCTTGGCGGTCTCCCACTTGGAAATGGTCTTGGCGCTGACAGAAAGCGTTCCGGCAAGCTCTGCCTGGGTCAGGCCCTTGGCTTCCCGCAGCTGTCGGATGGTGCTGCCTGTGACGTATGTGTTCATGTGTTGTCCTCCTGAAGTAACCCCCAGTCATTGCGGTGGGGTTGTTGTTACAAAGTATAACCCAACAAAAAACTCCACGCAACCTACGCTGCGTGGAGTTCGTGCTTTCAGGAATTATTCGGCTTCGGTCTCGTCTTCCTCGTCCGGGTCCAGCTCCATGGTGAACACGGCCTTTTTCAGCTTGCCGCAGCCCTGGGCCTTCAAGCTGGATTTGTACGGCTCCCCGGCCAGATAGAGGGCAAAGCGGCCCTCGCAGAGCATTCCGGCTATGCTGGTGCCAGCGCTGCCCACGGTGGTATCAGCGGCTTCGTCAGCGGGCCGGGTGGGGCTGAATTCGCCCAGGGACACTTCAAACAGCTCGCTGCCTTCGAGGTCGGTCTCAAGGGTCAGATGGTTGTCGTGCCGGACAAAGGAGGCCTTGTCGCTGGCCTGCGGGGTCACGGTGCTCACCGTGACCACAGCCTTGTCACCATCGATGCGGGTGCGCCCGGCGGGCAGGTTGTTGATATCCCGTGCCATGATGAACTCAATGACGCTGTCCAGACTGCTGCACAGGCCCAGATAGTTGGGGAGATTGTTCAGGGTATCGTAGATCATGGATCAGTCCTCTTTCGGGTCGGTCAGAAGCTCCTTGATGCTGGGCACAACGCCGCCCAGATTTTGCAGCTCCGACGGAATGATGATCTTGGTGGCCTTGCCGTTGGCGACCTTGGCCAGTGCCTCCAGGCTGCGCAGAGCCAGCACCTTGTCGTTGGGCATGGCCTCGTTCAACAGGCGGATGGCATCGGCGTTGGCCTTCTGCACGGCGAGAATGGCCTGCGCCTCGCCCTCAGCTTCGAGAATGCGCTGCTGCTTGACGGCATCGGCACGGAGGATGGCGGCTTCTTTTTCGCCCTCGGCGGCGGTGATGGCAGCCTGTTTCTCACCGTCGGCCTTCAGGATGACGGCGCGCTTTTCGCGCTCTGCCTTCATCTGCTTCTCCATGGCTTCCTGGATCTCGCGCGGCGGGATGATGTTCTTGACCTCCACGCGGTTGACCTTGATGCCCCACTTGTCGGTGGCTTCATCGAGGATGGCCGTGATCTTGCCGTTGATGACATCGCGGCTGGTCAGGGTGTGATCCAGCTCCATCTCGCCGATGATGTTGCGCAGGGTGGTGGCGGAAAGGCTCTCGATGGCTGCGATGGGCTGGTTGACACCGTAGGTGTAGAGTTTGGCATCCATGACCTGGAAGAACACCACGGTGTCGATCTGCATGGTAACGTTATCGCGGGTGATCACAGGCTGGGGAGGGAAGTCCGCAACCTGCTCCTTCAGACTGACCTTTTTGGCGATCCGCTCAATGAACGGAATCTTGACATGCAGGCCGGCCGACCAGGTGTCGGAGTAGCTGCCCAGACGCTCCACAACGTACACCATGGACTGGGGTACGATGACGATGTTGGTGACGACGATGAGCAGGATAACAAAGATGAGCGCGAGGATCACGAACAGCATGATAGGCATAGAAACGCTCCTTTTTAGTGGTTGATGGATTCGGTCAGAATGGGTTCCACGATGAGCAGGGTGCTGTGGATCTCGGTGACCCGGCAGGCCTGCCCGGGGGTCAGGGTATCGCCGGGGGTGGCGCAGCGGGCGCTCCAGTCCACGCCGTCCAGCCGCACCCGGCCCGTCTGCTGGGCGGAAACAGGGGTCAGCACCCGGGCCTCCCGGCCAAGGGCGCGGTCACCGTTGGTAGGGGTGGGCTGCTTGTGCAGCCGTTTGGCCAGCGGCTTGAATGCCAGCAGGCAGACTGCGCTGACCGCAATGAACACCACCGCCTGCACCCGGAACGAGTGGGTGAACAGGCAGCAGAGCAGGGCTGCCGCGCTGCCTGCCGCAAACCAGACGGATACCATGCTGAAGGTCATACCCTCCAGCGCCAGGAACCCGACGGCGGCAAGGAGCCAGAAAATGGGGTCAATGGACATCGAACATCCCTCCTTATGATCCTATTATAGAGCATCCGGTTGGGGGAAGGTCAAGAGATTTTTGCTGAATTGTTGCGCAGAAAACAAAATGCGGTCATACATAATCATAGTAGCTGTGGTTCGGGTTATGCCCCACCTCTTCCACCACGATGGTGAAGCCCATGGGGTTCACCTCGGTGCTCTTGCCGCTGGCAAGGGTCTCCACGATGATATGTTCGGTGCGGTTGACGATGATCTCCGCAGTTTCCACCTTGCCCACCCGCTGGTAGTGCAGGATGCCGTCCTCGGCACGCAGGACCCGCAGCTGGCCGGTGCGGAAGGCCTCGCAGGTGTGGCGGAGCTGTGCCAGCTGTGCCAGCACGGGGCGCAGGCGCTGTTCGTGGGCATCCCACCGGAAGAAAGCCCGGTTGAAGGGGTCCCGGTAGCCCTGCATGGCGATCTCGTCGCCGTAGTACAGGCAGGGCACACCCGGCAGGGTGTAGATGATGGCGTAGGCCATCCGCAGGCGGAGCAGGCCTTCCTCGTAGGCATCGCCGGTCACACAGCGGCCGCTCTGCCACGCGCGGCCCCGGCCATTGGCGGGCTCGTCAGCGATCACGGTCAGGGCACGCTCGGTGTCGTGGGTGGAGAGGAAGTTCAGGGCGGTATCCATGGCCGGGGCAGGGTAGTGCTCACAGATGGTCAGGATCTCCGTCATGGCCTGCTCGGCGGGCTTGCCCTTGACGAAATCCAGCACGGCGTTCTTGAAGGGGTAGTTCATCACGCTGTCCAGACCCTTGCCCAGCAGGTAGGTGCGGCGCTTGTTGAAGCCGAACTTGGTGGTGGCATCCTCCCACACCTCGCCCAGCAGGAACTTTTCGGGGCTGACCCGCTTGACGGCGGCGCGCACCTTCTCAATGAATTCGTCGGGCAGCTCATCGGCTACATCCAGCCGGAAGCCTGCCGCGCCACGCCGCAGCCAGGTGTCGATGACACCGCCCGGGCCGGTGATGAACTCCACATAGGAGGGGGTCTCCTCGTTGACCTCGGGCAGGGTCTCAAAGCCCCACCAGCTGCGGTAGCCGCCCTTGTACTGGGGGCCGAAATCGTACCAGCAGCGGTAAGGGGAGTTGGGGTCCCGGTACGCGCCGCCCTCGCCATAGCGGCCCTCGCGGTTGAAATAGCGGCTGTCGGAGCCGGTGTGGCTGAACACGC
>OOCE01000206.1_pt1 | contig 21285 bp, 16 predicted proteins | sample 1671421 | NCBI WGS metagenome assembly OOCE01 (sample SAMN06348155, study PRJEB24527) | human gut metagenome | biome: human gut; feature: ankylosing spondylitis patient; material: feces | host: Homo sapiens | place: China | collected 2015-10 | reverse complement strand
GCAAAGGCGTCGGGGGTCAGGCACTGTGCGCCGTCGCTCCATGCGTGGCGGGGGTCGTAGTGGACTTCCACCTCAAGGCCGTCGGCACCGGCGGCGACAGCGGCGATCATCATGGGCTCCACAAGGTTTGCCTTGCCGGTGGCGTGGCTGGGGTCCACGATGACGGGCAGATGGGTCTTCTCGTGGATGATAGGCACAGCGGAGAGGTCGAGGGTGTTGCGGGTGTACTTCTCGAAGGTGCGGATGCCGCGCTCACAGAGGATGACCTGCTCGTTGCCGCCGGCCATGATGTACTCGGCGCTCATGATCCACTCTTCGATGGTGTTGCAGAGGCCGCGCTTGAGCAGAACGGGCTTGTGCATCTTGCCCACAGCCTTGAGCAGCTGGAAGTTCTGCATATTGCGGGCGCCGATCTGCACCACGTCCACATATTCCTCGAACTCGGGGATGCGTTCCTCGCTCATCAGCTCGGAGACGATGGGCATACCGGTGGCCTCCCGGGCCTTTACCATGTCAAGGATGCCCTCGGTCTCGAGGCCCTGGAAGGAGTAGGGAGAGGTGCGGGGCTTGTAAGCGCCGCCGCGGAAGAGGGTCGCACCGCCGGCCTTGACGCCCTGTGCGATGCGGAGGGCCTGCTCTTCGCTCTCGATGCTGCAGGGGCCGGCCATGACAGCGATCTTCTCCTTGCCGCCGATCTTCACGCCGCCGCAGTCGATGACGGAATCTGCCGGGTGGAAGAGGCGGTTGGCACGCTTATAGGGGGCAGAAACACGGGTCACGTTGTCGATCCAGGGGTTGGCGAGGACGTCGCGCTCGTCGATCTTGGTGGTATCGCCCACGAGGCCGAAGACATTGTAGTCCTTGCCGGTGATGAGGGTGACGTCGAGGCCCTGCTTTTCGAAGCGGTCAACGATCTTCTCGAGCTCTTCCTTCGGGGTCCCCTTTTTGGTGGAGATGATCATAAAATTTTTCCTTTCTATCCTTCTTTTCCGCGCCCTCTTTGCTCCGCTTTCCAGCAGAAGAGAGTCGATTTCTTACATCACTAAATGGGTGTGCGCACTGCCGTCCAGCCGCAGCAGCTGGGCCAGATAGGCGGCAGCGTGGAGATAGCCGCTGATGCCCTCGCCGATGAAGTGGCCCTGACAGCCGAACGAGACGATGTCCGTCTTGCGGAAGGGCTCGTGCTCGTCGGGCTCGCTGAGCAGCACTTCCACGGCAGGCACACCGCAGAGGCGCAGCGCGTCGAGGATGGCGACGCTGTAGTGGGCGTAGCCGCCGGGATTCAGGATGATGCCGTCGGCCCGGCCTGCGGCAGACTGGATCTCGTCGATGAGGTCGCCCTCGTGGTTGGACTGGAAAAATTCCACTTCCATGCCCATCTGGGTGCAGCACAGCTCGAGGTAATCCAGCAGACCGTTATAATCCAGCTGACCGGCCACGCCCGGCTCGGTGAAGTGCATCATGTTGAGGTTGGGGCCGTTAATGACTAAAAATTTCATCCAGTGCCTCCATTGCGGCGGTCACGGCGTCCTCCACCGTGCCGCTGTTCGGGATAACGGCGTCTGCCGCCGCGAGATACAGGGGGCGGCGCTCCGCCTCCATCTTTTTCAGCGCCTCGGTGCTGGACGAGAGCGGACGTCCGCCGCCCACCGTCAGCGCATCCAGGGGCCGGTCGAGGAAGAGCAGGACGCCGTTCTGATGCAGCGCCCGCAGATTCTCGCCCCGCTTGATGATGCCGCCGCCGCAGGAGAGCAGCTGTCGTCCCTCTTTGGCAAAGCGGGCGGTCTGGGCGGCTTCCTTCGCGCGGAAGCCGTCCTCGCCCTCGGCGGCGAAGATGTCGGGGATGCTGCGGCCGTCGGCCTTGACGATCTCCTCGTCGAGGTCGATGAACTTTTTGCCCAGCTTTTCGGCCAATGCACGGCCCACGGTGGATTTTCCGCTGGAGGGCATTCCGATGAGGGCCACGTTGAGCATATCGCGGCGGAGTGCGGCAGTGATGCGGCCGATCTCTCCTGCTGCGTCGTCGAATTTCCGGCTGAGGAAGTATTCGGCGGCGTACACGGCCTGCGCCACCAGCATCTCGAGGCCGCCCACAGCCACCGGGACCCCGGCCTCCTCGGCCCGGAGGATGAGCTCCGTCTTATCGGGGTTGTACACCACGTCCAGCACAGCTTCCAGCCCGGGCATTTTTGCCACGTCCAGACTGCACACGCCCACGTTGGGGTACATTCCGGCGGGGGTGGTGTTGATGACGATCTGTGCGCCGCTGAACACGGCCTCTTCATAGGAGAGCTGGCCTTTGGCGGCGTCCGGCGTCCGGCTGACGGTAAGCACTCTGGCCGCGCCCTTGTCGCGGGCGACGGCGCTGGTGGTGTTGTGGGTTCCGCCGGTGCCGAGGATGAGGACGGTTTTGCCCGCAAAATCGACGCCGTGGGCGTCGCACAGGTGGGCAAAACCGAGATGATCGGTGTTGTAGCCGTAGAGCAGGCCGTTCTTGTTGACCACAGTGTTCACCGCGCCGATGGCCTTGGCACGGGGGTCGATGTAGGTGCAGTATTCCATCACCAGCCGCTTATAGGGGATGGTGACATTGATGGCCTTGAACTGCCGCCTGGTCAGGAAAGCCCGGGCTTCCTCTTCGGTGGGAAGCGGGCAGAGGTCGTAGCGATAACCGCAGAGCATCTCATGGATGATCTTCGAGTAGGAATGGCCCAGTTTCGAGCCGATGAGTCCGTATTCCATCACAGTCCCTCCCTGCGGTAGCTGGTGGGCCGCTCCATCCATGCGGTGCCATAGCGGGCGGTCATCAAATCGCCCACAGCCAGCGCGGCGGCGCAGGTCTGGACAATGGCGGCTCTCGACACGATGCAGGGGTCATGACGGCCCTGAATGGAGAGGGGCGCGTCCTGCTTTGCAATGTAATCCACCGTCTCCTGCTCTTTGTAGATGCTGGGCGTCGGCTTGACGGCGGTGCGGAAGACAACAGGCATTCCGTTGGTGATGCCGCCGTTGATGCCCGCGTTGTGGTTGGTGGCCGTGACCACCGAATCGCCCTTCATGCGGAAGGCATCGTTGGCCTCAGAGCCTTTCAGGTCGGCGAAGCCGAAGCCGGTGCCGAACTCAATGCCCTTCACGGCAGGCACCGAAAACGCCATGTGGGAAATAAGGCTCTCCACGCTGTCAAAATACGGCTCGCCCACACCGGCGGGCAGGCCGAGAATGGCTGTTTCAAGGATGCCGCCCACGCTGTCGCCCTCCGAACCGGCGGCACGGATGGCCGTTTTCATCGGCTCTTCGACGGAAGCATCCAGCAGGGCGAAGCCCTCGTCCCTGCTTTCCAGCACGCTCACCTGAGCGGCCAGTGCGGCGGCATCGTCCAGCGCAAAGGGCGTATCGGAAATGCCGGCACAGCGGGCGATGTGGGTGGTGATGTCGATGCCGGCGCGGTTCAGCGCACCCAGCACGATGGCCCCGCCTGCCACCAGCGCGGCAGTGATGCGGCCCGAAAAATGTCCACCGCCCCGGGCGTCCTGAAAGCCGTGGTATTTGGCGTAGGCGGTATAGTCCGCGTGGCCGGGGCGGAGAAGGTCAGCCGTCTTGGCGTAGTCGCCGCTGCGGGTGTTCTGGTTCTCGATCATCAGGGCGATGGCCGTGCCGGTGGTGTGACCGTTCACGACGCCGGAGAGCAGCTGAACTTTATCGGCCTCCACGCGGGGCGTCGAAAGCCCGTCGCCCCGGGCGCGGCGCTTATCCATGCAGGCGGCAATGAATTCCTCATCCACCGGCACACCAGCGGCCATGCCGTCCAGCACACCGCCGATGGCCCGGCCGTGGCTCTCGCCGAAGATGGTCAGCGCCAATGCGCTGCCAAAGGTGTTTTTCATGGCTTTAGTCCTCCATGCCCAGCAGGGGGCGCAGACCCTCCACCGGGATGGTCTCCGCGCGCCAGCAGCCAAGGCCCGGCACCTTGATGACGGTGATCTGGCCGCCCTGTGCCTTTTTGTCGTGGAGCATCTCGGCGTAGACCTTGTCCTTGTTGCAGGCGGTACGCAGGGGCAGGCCCAGACGGCGGTAGACCGCACGGACGCGCTTCTGCAGTGCCTTGGACTCGATCATCGGCAGCATCCCCAGAGCCACGCACTCGCCGTGGTAGAGGCCCACGGTGCGGCGTCCCTTGACGCCCTTGACGGCCTCGATGCCGTGGCCGATGGTGTGGCCGAAATTGAGGGCCTTGCGCACCCCATGCTCCGTCTCGTCCTGCTCAACGATGCTCTTTTTGAAACGGAGGCTGCGGTAAATAATTTCGCCGATCTGCTCGTCGATGTCACCCTTTTCAAAGATGGCGAACAGTTCCGGGTCGGCCAGCAGACTGGCCTTCACCGACTCGGCCAGACCGTTGATGTACTGGCGGCGGGGCAGGGTGGCGAGGGTGCTGGGGTCTACGATGACCAGCCTGGGCTGCCAGAAGGAGCCGACGATGTTCTTTGTCTCCCCCAGATCCACAGCGGTCTTGCCGCCGATGGAGGAATCTATCATCGAGAGGGTGGTGGTGGGGCAGTTGATGAAGTCGATGCCGCGCATATAGATGGAAGCGGCAAAACCCGCCAGGTCGCCCACGACGCCGCCGCCCACGGCGATGACGAGGTCGCCGCGGCCCATGTTGAACTCGAGCATCTGGTGCAGGACGCTTTCGAGGATCTTCATGCTCTTGCTGGCCTCGCCCTGCGGGACAGTAATAATTTTTGCGTCGCGGCACTGGTCGGCCACACGCTGTGCGTACTCGGCGGGAACGCCTGCGTCCGTCACCACCGCCACCCGGCGGTCGAGGCGGGCAAACTGGTACAGATTTTCCAGTGCGCCGTTTTTCAGGATGATGTCATAGCTGCGCTCACCCAGATTCATGGTGAGCTTGGTGCCGATAAATCCACTCATTTTGTATACACTCCTAACAGCCGCACCGTGCGGCAGGTATGGTCCAGCTCACGCAGCAGCGCGGCGGTCTCGTCGGCGGAGGGGTCGCCCACCAGCTCGACGTAAAAATAATAATCAAAGGGGACATGGGGCAGCGGACGGCTCTTGATGGACTCCATGTCGTAGCCGAAGCGGCCGATGACCTGGATGACCTCGGCCAGCTTGCCGGGTTTGTTGTCCAGTGTGAACAGCAGCGAGAAGCGGTTGCCCGCGGTGGGCTTTTCGCGGCTGAGGACGATGAAGCGGGTGGTGTTGTCGCCGTCGGTGTTGATGCTGGGGACGAGGACTTCCAGCCCGTAGAGGGCGGCTGTCTCGGCGCTGGCGATGGCGGCTTTGGACGGGTCGCCCGACTCGGCCACGAACTTTGCGGCCATGGCCGTGTTGGGCATGGCCGTGGCGGGCAGACGGAACTGCTTTAAGAACGTCTCACTCTGGGCGATGGCCTGCTGATGGCTGTAGACGTGCCTGAGCTGGGCCAGCTGGGTGCCGGGCAGGACGAGCAGGTTCTGGGAGATGGGCAGGTCGTAGACGTCCACCACCCACAGCTCGGGGTGGTTGTAGCACAAGTCGAGGACGGCGGAGACATCGCCTGCGTGGCTGTTTTCAAACGGCACAACGCCGTGGGCGGTGTCGCCCCGGCTGACGGCATCGAACACCTCGTCCCACGTCGGATAGCTGACGGCCTCCGCGTGGGGGAAGAGCGCCCGCAGCGCGATGTGGGCGAAAGCGCCTTCCACGCCCTGATAGGCGGCGCGGTTCCGGCCCAGCACCTCGGCTTCGTACTGCTTGGCGACATCCATCATGTTCTGGACATGGTCTTTATAGTAAGGCCGGAGGGCAGCGTTCCGGATGCGGGCCGCAGCCTTTTCCAGCACCACCGCCTCCCGCGCGGCGTCAAAAATCGGCAGGCCGTGGGCCTGTTTGTATTGGGCGACGCTGAGCACAGCGGCCATCCGCCGCTCAAACAGGGCGGCTAGCTGCGCGTCCACCGCGTCGATCTCGGCGCGGGCTTGTTCCAGTGTGTCCATCTTTCCACATCCTTTGGGTAAAATTTCAGTTCTTACAGTGATGATACTTAGTAAGTATACCATAACCCGGACAAGGAAACAACAAGCCCGGCTCTCTTTGAGGGTAGATAATATTTCAAATCCGGGGCCGTCAACGCGAAGAGATTGCAACCAAAACGCCCCCTCCGGCAATGCCGGAGAGGGCGTTCTTGCTTATTTGCGCAGGTCTTCCCTGCTGCGGGGGGTGCCGAACACCCGGCCATAGGGGTTGTCGAGGTCGGCAGCCTTCAGAGATGCAGTTTTTTCGGCAGGCTTTTCAGGGATGCTGAGATGCTTTGCCTTCCCCCTGGAGAGAACACGGTACCGCATGGCTCAGCCCTCCGGGGCTGCCGTGGAGACAGCGCCTTCGGTCAGCTTCTGCCAGAATTCTTCGCCTCCTGCGAGGTTATCCGCAGTGCCGCTGTTCCACGCGCCCCGCATTCCCACATAGAACCGGGACATATACTCCTGACTGGAACCACTCCTGCTCTGGGTGGTGTCGGGGCCGTAGTCACCGAGGTCGAGGCCAGCCAGGACCGGGCAGTCATCCCACTTGTACACCATGTTCCACCAGTCCTCGTCGCTGTCGGCGGCGGGCAGAGTGCCGTCGAGATACCGCAGCGAGCCGGTGCTCTCCTCAAAGCCCGCCGGGTCCCAGAGCAGGAAAACAGAGCTGAGGCCGCCCTGTACGTCGGCGGCCAGCTTGGTAGTGCCGGCCATGGTCAGATAGGCGGCGCTCTCGGTCTGGGTCTCCGTGTCGGAGTAGTCGAGGGTGTAGACGTTGAGGGTCACGACCACCTTGCCGTCGCCGTTGCGGTCTTCGCCGTAGGCGGCCAGTGCATCCTGCAAAGCGTTCACGGTGTCCTCGGGCAGATAGTAGGGGGCCACCACGGCCACGTTATAATCGGGCTTGGTGACGAAGAAATACTGTCCGATGAAGTTGTAGGCCACAAAAGCCGCGGCGATGCCGATGATGATGACCCATTTCAGGTTATAGTCCCACCAGTTGGCCCAGCGCTCCTTGCGGGTGTACTGTCTTTCCTTGCGGGGGGCAATGTCTTTCGGGTCGATGTCGCGCTCGTAACGGTAGCTTGCCATGAGGCAGTGTCCTCCAAAGTCTTAAAGCTCTGCCAGAATGGTCTGGCGGACGGCGTCGGGCAGCTGCTTCTGCTCGGCCCGGCTCATGCCTGCCGTCCGGATGGGCGGCAGCACCCGGACGTATACCGTGCCGGGGGTGGCCCGGTTGCCGTGGGCCTCGAACAGGCCCCGTGCGCCGGAGATGGCCACCGGCACTACCGGCGCGCCGGTCTTGACCGCAATGCGGAAGGCACCGGCCTTGAACTCACCGGCGCCGCCCTCTTCGCCCTTGTAGCGGGTGCCTTCAGGGAAGATGATGAAGCTCCGGCCGCTCTCCACGATGGCGGTGGCGTCGTTCAACGCGCGCACCGAGGCGCGGACATCGTCGCGCTGGACGAAAACGCAGCCCAGCAGCTTCATCCAGCGGTTGAGCAGAGGAATTTTTCCCAGCTCTTCCTTGGCGAGGATGCCATAGGGCTCATCGAGGCCGGCCAGCAGCAGCGGGATGTCATAATAACTGCGGTGGTTCGCCACAAAGACGCAGGGGCCATCCTTCGGGATGTTGTCCAGTCCCTCGACGCTGAGCCGGACGCCGGTGACGTTCAGGATGCCTTTGCTCCAATGAGGGATGTGCTTTTTTACCAGCCGGCGCACCGTCTCGGTGTCGCCTGCGGCCAGCGCACGCTCGGCTTTGCACAGCACACTGTAATGGACGATCATGTACCCGAACAGATAAACGAATAACGCAATGGTGCGGAAAATGCTCACAGAGCGATACCTCCTTCTGGCTCAAAAAGCCGTCCCTATTGTATCACACTCCGCCCCAAAAAGGGAGAGGAAATACTTTTTTTACATTTAGAGGGCTTTGCGGCTTGCAAAATCCACAAAATCCGGGTATATTTATAATCAGAAAGCCAGCACAATGGCGCTTCCTGCCAAAACCGTGCTGCGCAATGCAAGCCGTCTTTCGGGACGGCGAGAGAGGATAACCATACAACATGAGTCTGTTCCCTTCTGCAAACGATTTCAAGTCCGGACCGGGCGTCGAAAAGGACGCCCCCCGCAAGACCGGCGTAGGCCGCTTCTTCGAGCTGGTGGGCCGGGATATGAGCGGGATGTTCCTTGCAAACCTGCTCACCTGTCTGGGCTTTCTGCCCGTCATCTGTCTGGTGTACATCGGCTTTCTGATGAACAGCCTGCCCGTCATGGTGCTCAGCGCCGCCGTGGGCGGTATCCTGGCCGGGCCGGTGCTGGCGGGCATGTACGACACCGTCCTGCGCGCTCTGCGCGACGAGGCCGGTTACTGGTGGACCACCTACCGCAAGGCCTTCAAGCAGAACTTCAAGGCCAGCATTCTGCCGGGCGTGCTCTACTGCGTCGTGGTCACGGTGCAGATCTTCCTCGTGTACTTCTGCTTCAACCTGCTCTACCACGGCACCAACGTCGGCGTAGGGATGTGGGTGGCCACGGTGCTCAACCTCGTCATCTTCCACATGCTGTTCTCCTACATGTGGCCCCAGGTGGTCCTGCTGGACCAGCCTTTCGGCCAGACGCTCAAGAACAGCGTCAACTGCATGATCGCTTTCCTGCCCCACGCACTGGCTGCGTCCCTCGTGACGGTACTGTTCTGGGGCCTCGTCATCCTCTGTATGCCGCTGGGCCTGCTGCTCATGCTGGTGTTCGGCTTCTGGTTCCAGGTGGAGATCACCAGCCAGATCGTCTACGGCGACCTCGACCGGGTGTTCCACATCGAGGAGAACATCCGCAGGCTCCACGACGCCGAGTATGAAGCCGAGATGGCCGAGGAGCGCAGCGACGACGAGGAATAAACGACACACCGACGCGGAAAGGGGATGCGTGCAATGGAACAGCGGAACAATCTGGTGCTGCAGGGCACGGAGACATTTTCCCGCGGACAGCTCGATAATGTGGCGCTGGACAACGGCAGCGTCGTGCTGGACAGCGTGGCCGGGCGGTACCTGCAATACGGCAGCTACACGACGCCCGAGTTCGCCATGCCGGCCTTCTGCAACCTGAACGTCAGCTGGAACGCCCACGCGCCCCAGAACACGATGGTGGAGGTGCGCTGCCGCGTCTATGCAGGCGGCAGCTGGACGGGCTGGATGAGCTTTGGCAAGTGGGCGCCGGATTACCCCCGGGCCAGCATCAGCACCCACAGCGACGACGGCCTCATCTTCCTGATGGGCGACACCGTGACGGTGGCGCTGCCCGGCGGCGGCACCGGCGTCCAGCTTCAGGTCAATCTTTCGACCAACGACGACAAAGTTACCCCGGCGCTCCGGCTGCTGGCGGCGGCGGTCCGTCCCCTTGCGTGGGATAAGCAGAGCGGCCACCCCATCAACCGCCGCCTGTACTTACCGGAATACTGCCTCCCGGCCCATGACCCCAGCTTTGGCCGGGACATGGACCTGCCGCTGGTGATGGCGGCCCTGATGAACCGCTGGGGCGAGGACATCCTGCCCGAAGAGGTGGCCTACGTCATGGAGGACAAGACCACCGGCAGCACCAGCAACGGCGCTTTCGCCGCCGCGGCAGCGGGCTGCTGCGGTTTTCCCTGCTGGCAGGCGTGGATGGACCTGCAGGACCTGCGGGAGCAGATACACGACGGCTGTTCCGTAGCCGTGCGCATCGAGCGCCGCATCCGGGGCCAGCGGGACCCCATCGGGGTCTGGATGGGTCTGCGGGGCTTCGGCCACGACGACGCGGTCCTCGCCGATTATGTCCTGCTCAACGACCCCACCGCCGACAGCGACGGGGCCGTGAACTGCACGATGGCGGTGACGGATTTTGCCCGCTACTTCACCGGGCGGGCCATCGCTCTCCGCCCCAAGCCCCGGGACACCGAGGCCAACCGCCCCCGGCGGGTCTCCTGCGACTTTGTGTACAGTGCCGAGGATGACTGCTGGTATCTGGCCCAGAAGGGCCAGCGGCAGCTGCTCCCGGCCGAATTTTCCGGCTGGGCGGCCTGCAGCCCCCACGACGGAGTAGCCCACGCCACCACAGCCCACCGCACCTTCCGGCGGATGGAGCGGACACGGACCGGCGGCTTCCGCTTCCCGCCCGAGCAGACCGCCGCAGGCGGGCGGTGCAGCGTTTACATCGTGGACCATACCGGCACCATGCAGTTTGCAGAGGTGCGCCTGCCTGCGTCTGCGCCGCCGCCCGCGCTGCCGCTATCGGAAGCAAACCAAAGCGCCGCGCCTTCTGTCTCCTGAGAGGCAGCACAGCCAAGAGCTTTTTGGGATAAATCATCAACATGGGAGGAACATATTATGGCAAAGACGATCATCACTTTGGGCCGTGAGTACTGCACCGGCGGACGCTACATCGCCAAGGACGTGGCACGCGCACTGGGCATCAAGCTCTACGACAAGGAACTGATCACGATGGCCGCCAAGAATTCCGGACTGTCCGAGGAGGCCGTGGCCGCCAGCGAGAAGCGGCACACCCACAGCCTGCTGTACAGCCTGTATACGATGGGCAATGACCTTCCGCTGGGCGATCAGGTCTTCATCCTGCAGAGCCGCATCATCAAGCAGCTGGCCGACGAAGGCCCCTGCGTCATCGTGGGCCGCTGCGGCGACTATGTCCTGCGCGACCGCAAGGACGTGCTGCGCGTCTTCGTCTACGCCCCCAAGGAGTGGCGTCTGGCTTACGGCAAGGAGAACAACATGCTGCAGGCCAAAGACGAGAAGGGCATCAAGGACGAGATCGACAAGACCGACCGCAACCGTGCCGCCTATTACAACTACTACACCCAGAACCGCTGGGGCGACGCCCACAACTATGACCTCGCCATCAACGCTGCACTGGGCCATGACGCCTGTGTGCAGATGATCCTTGCCGCCGCAGAGGCCAAGGAGAAGGCCATGGAGGGCTGATGCCCGCCGCCCCGGAGGGGGCAAAATAAATAATGATGCTGCGTGGGTGGGGTGCTTTTGCGCTCTGCCCACGTTTGCGGCATAGAAGAACTCTGCATCCTCAAGTTATCAACATCAAAAGGAGAAATCGTGGAAAACAAGCAGCCCTCATCCTCTCCCGCCGGTGAGCGGGAAAACATCATGGGTACCATGGACATCAACCCTCTGCTCATCAAGCTCAGCGTGCCGATGATGGTATCCATGCTGGTGCAGGCCCTCTACAACGTGGTGGACTCGATTTTCGTGTCCCACGTCAGCGAGAGCGCCCTGACCGCCGTTTCGCTGGCGTTCTCTTTGCAGAACGTCATGATCGCCGTGGGCGTCGGCACCGGTGTGGGCGTCAATGCCCTGCTGTCCAAGAGCCTCGGCGAAAAGAACCAGGAACGGGCCAATCAGACCGCCGAGAACGGCATCTTCCTGTCCCTGTGCAGCTACGCCGTCTTCCTCGTCATCGGCCTCACCTGTATGAAACCCTACTTCTACGCACAGACTTCGGACATGGACATCGCCCGGCAGGGCATCCAGTATCTGCAGCTCTGCTGCGTGCTCAGCCTCGGCCTCTTTACCCAGACCATGGGCGAGAAGCTGCTGGCCGCCACCGGCCGCACCCATCTGAGCATGATAAGCCAGCTGGTGGGCGCTGTCGTGAACATCGTTCTCGACCCCATCTTCATCTTCGGCTACTGCGGCGAGGCCCTGTCCGGCACCACCGGCGCTGCCGCGGCCACCGTCATCGGCCAGTTCTGCGGCGCGGGCATGACGCTGTACTTCAACCTCAATAAGAACCCCGACATCCAGATCAGCTTCCGGGGCTTCCGACCCAGCGCCAAGGCCATCGGCCGCATCTACACCGTCGGCCTGCCCAGCATCGCCATGCAGTGCGTGGGCAGCGTGATGACCTTCTTCATGAACCAGATCCTGATGGCCTTCTCGGCCACGGCTGTCGCCGTCTTCGGCGTCTACTTCAAGCTGCAGAGCTTCGTGTTCATGCCCATCTTCGGCATGAACAACGGCATGGTCCCCATCATCAGCTACAACTACGGCGCACGGAAGCCGGAGCGGGTCAAAAAGACCATCCGCCTCGCAGTCTTCTACGCCGAGTGCATCATGCTGGTGGGCTTCTGCATCTTCCAGTTCCTGCCGGATAAGCTGCTGAGCCTCTTCGCCGCCAGCGACGCCATGCTGGCCATCGGCGTCCCGGCGCTGCGCATCATCTGCCCCCACTTCCTGCTGGCGGGTGCCGGCATCGTGCTGAGCTCGGTGTTCCAGGCGCTGGGCAACGGCGTGTTCAGCCTGACCGTCTCCATCTGCCGTCAGCTGGTGGTGCTCATCCCCGCTGCATGGCTGCTGAGCCGCACCGGCGAGGTGAACATGGTCTGGTGGGCCTTCATCATCGCGGAGGTGGCCAGCCTTGCGCTGAGCCTCGTTTTCATGGCCCGCATCAACCGTACCGTCATCGTCCCGCTCTCCGAAAAGCAGGACGCGGCCGTATAACCTGAAAGGAACGTGAACTCTATGGCAAAAAAGCTGAAGTGGAACCTTATCCTCATGAGCCTGCTCTATCTGGCGCTGGGCATCTTCCTGCTGATGGTGCCCGGCACGGCCCTCAACGTGGTCTGCTACGCGCTGGGCGGCGTGGTGCTGGCCTGCGCGGCAGTGCAGCTGGTGCGGTATTTTGTCGTAGAGCGCGGCGTGTTCCAGAGCCAGCTCACCCTCATCTCGGGGCTTGTCTGTCTGGCGCTGGGCGCATTCCTCATCATCCGCAGCGATGTGGTGGTGCGGGTGCTGCCCATCGTGTTCGGCCTGTTCGTCATCTTTGACAGTCTGGGCCGCATCCAGAACGCTCTCGAGTTGCGCCGGTGCGAGTATCCGAGCTGGAAGATCTTTCTGCTGCTGGCCGTGCTCAGCGTCGTGCTGGGCATCGTGATGGTGGTGGACCCCTTCGGCACCATGGAGACGCTGGTGATGGCCATCGGCCTCATCCTCATCCTGGAAGGCGCACTGAACCTGCTGAGCGCCCTGTACACCATGCTGGCCGTCCGGCGCTTTATAAAGCTGCATCCGGAGACCCAGTCCATGCTGGAAGCCATTACCGGCCAGGATCTGAACGGCGACGGCGTCATCGCCCCGGATGTCTCCCACGCAGATGTGGAGTCCACCGCTGTGGAGCTCGACTATGTGGATGAGAGCGCCGAGGTGGAGCAGGAGAACAAATAACGTTAGCGGGCTTGCCCTCTCAGTCACCTTCGGTGACAGCTCTCCCAAAGGGAGAGCCTCTGGCCTGCCGGAAGATTTTTGCCTCTCCCTTTGGGAAAGGTGGATGCGACCAGCGGGAGTAGACGGAGAGGGCAAGGACGCTGACCGCAGACTAACCCTCTGCTGAAAAACGAAACCCAAAATCAATTCAATATAAAGGATAAAAAGAGTTATGGAAAAGTACGATCTCATCATCGTTGGTGCCGGCCCTGCCGGCATCTTCACTGCTGTGGAGCTGCTGCGCCGCGGAAGCAAGAAGCACATCCTGCTGGTGGAAAAAGGCAAGCCGGTGGAAAAGCGCCACTGCCCCAAGGCCGAGATCGGCCACTGCGTCAACTGCCGCCCCACCTGCGCCATCACCACCGGCTTCTCCGGTGCAGGCGCCTTCTCCGACGGCAAGCTGAGCCTCTCCTATGAGGTCGGCGGCGACCTGCCCAGCCTCATCGGCGAAGAGTTTGCACAGGAGCTCATCGACTACACCGACAAGATCTACCTCGAGTTCGGCGCTGACCCCCATGTGGAGGGCATCTACACCGGCGAGGACATCAAGGAGATCCGCAAGAACGCCATCCACGCCGGTCTGAAGCTGGTGGACTGCCCCATCCGCCACCTCGGCACCGAGAAGGCACAGCAGCTCTATCTCGCCATCCAGAACTATCTGGCTGACAACGGCGTGGAGATGCTCTTCTCCACCGAGTGCGAGAACATCATCCTCGAAGACGAGGAGTGCAAGGGCGTGCTGCTGCGTCAGGGCAACGGGGAGCCCCGCGCCGTCTACGGCGACACCGTGGTCATCGGCACCGGCCGCCGCGGCGCAGACTGGCTTGAGAAAATTTGTGCAGAGCACCATATCGCCCACAAGCCCGGCACCGTGGACATCGGTGTCCGCGTCGAGTGCCGCAACGAGGTCATGGAAAAGGTGAACAAGGTGCTGTATGAGTCCAAGCTCATCGGCTACCCGAAGCCGTGGAAAAACAAGGTGCGCACCTTCTGCCAGAACCCCGGCGGCTTTGTGGCGCAGGAGAACTACGACAACGACCTGGCCGTGGTCAATGGCCACAGCTTCAAGGAGAAGAAGAGCGAGAACACCAACCTCGCCATCCTCGTCTCCCACAACTTCACCGAGCCCTTCAACCAGCCCATCGCCTACGCCCAGAAGGTGGGCGAGCTGACCAATATGCTGGGCGCAGGCCACATCATGGTGCAGCGCTACGGCGACATCCTCGACGGAAAGCGTACCTGGGCGAAGGAGCTGGCCCAGTCCAACGTCAAGCCCACCCTGAAGGACGCCGTGGCCGGCGACATCACCGCCGCCATGCCCTACCGCGCCATGACCAACATCATCGAGTTCATCAAGATGCTGGACATGGTCGTGCCCGGCTTTGCCGCCAACGAGACCCTGCTGTACAGCCCGGAGCTGAAGTTCTACTCCAACAAGGTCAAGATGGATGAGAACCTCGACACCAACATTCAGGGCCTGCACTGCCTCGGCGACTCTTCCGGCTGGACCCGCGGCCTGATGATGGCCTCCGTCATGGGCGTGCTGATGGGCCGCAAGCTGGCTGAGAAGGAAGGCTGCTGAAACGCCTTTCTGCACTAAGCTGCGCTGAATATTTGGTTCCCGATGCCTCTCCGCACTCCGCGGAGAGGCATTTTTTGCGCTTTGTGCGGCAAAACCGTGCAGGATACAAAAATCGGCAGAAAAAGTCAATTTCCGTCAACCTCGAAAATTTATGGGAATTTGAATTGATTTTCTTCGTTCAAACTGCTACAATCTCAAGTAGAACTCAAGAAGAAATTGCGTCTTGCGCATAATGCGAGGAGGGATCACTTATGTGCGAAGCCCCCGGAAGCGTAGTAACGCTGCTATGTTCCGGCATCCAGCTTTACAGCGCCGAGAGGCGCATTGCGGACTGCATCCTTGCAGATGTAAAGCGGGCGTCGATGTGTACGTCAGCAGAACTGGCCCGGCTGAGCTGTTCGTCCGAGGCCACCGTCACCCGGCTGTGCCACAAACTGGGATTCGAGAACTACCGCAAATTCCAGCTGGCGCTGGCACGGGACGCCATGGAGCAGCAGGAAGCCCAGCGTATGCGGGACGAAGGGCAGGACGAGCTGCATCAGGCACTTCTGAACATTCTGGCAAACCGCGAAGAGGAGCTGCGGGCCACCATTCAGGCCATTGACACCCGCCAGCTGCGGCAGATCCTTTCTCTGCTGCGCAGCTGCGAGGTCATGGAGGTGGTCTCCGAGGGCGGCGGCCTGCCGGTGGCCTTCGATGCCTCCATCCGGTTCAGCCACCTGGGCAAGCGGTGCGTTTCCAGCGCAGTCCACGAGAAGAACCTTGCCTTTGCTCAGACGCTGACCCCCAAAGACATCCTCATCGTGCTCTCGGCCTCCGGGCAGAGCGCCAGGCTGGAAGAGGTGTCCGCTGCCGCCAAAGGGCGGGATGTACCGGTGCTGCTCATCACCTGTGACAGCCACGGCCCGCTGGCCCAGCTGGCCGACTATGTGATGACGGCTTCCAACCGCGAACAGCGGCTCATCGAGGGCAGCCATGCGGCATCGCTGCTCTCGCCGAACGTCCTGATCGAGGTGCTCTACTACCTGCTGCGGATGGAAAATCTGTAAAAAACAAACGCTGGCACCTTCGTGCCAGCGTTTGTTTTTATCATCAGAGCTCCAGATCACTGGGCAGGATGACATCCAGCTCTGCCGCAGGCTCTGCCACGAGGCGGCGGCTCTGGTGGAAGATGGCCTTTTCCAGCGTGTTGCGTGCGAGACGTCCGTTGCCCGCCGTGCGGGCATCCTCTGCCTGCCGGCGCTCGTAGTAGCCCCGCAGCGGTTCCGTGCAGCTCTCGGCCAGCCTGTAGCCCTTGCCCCTCGCCAGCACATTCGTGATGTCCAGCAGCTCATCGGCGGTGTAGTCCGGGAACTCTATCTTGTTCGGGAAGCGGCTGGCAAGGCCGCTGTTGGCGGTCAGGAACGTCTCCATCTCCCTGGTGTAGCCCGCAAGGATGACCACCAGCTCGTCGCGGTGGTCTTCCATCCCCTTCACCAGCGTGTCGATGGCCTCAAGGCCGAAGCTGTCCTGCTCGCCCCGGTAGAGGCTGTAGGCCTCGTCGATGAAGAGGACGCCGCCCAGCGCGCTCTGGATGACGCTGTTGGTCAGGGGGGCGGTGTGGCCGGTGTAGCGGCCCACGAGGTCTCCCCGGCTCACCTCCACCAGCTGCCCGCCCTTGAGAGCGCCGATGGCCTTGAGGTATTTTGCCACGAGCCGGGCGATGGTGGTCTTGCCGGTGCCGGGGTTGCCGGTGAAGATCATGTGCATCGAGAGGCTGGCGGTCTTGAGGCCCGCCGCCGCACGGCGCTGCTGCACCTGAATGTTATCGGCAAGACCGAAGACGTATTCCTTCACCGGTGCAAGGCCCACGAGGTCGTTCAGCTCTTTCCTGATCTCTTCCACTGCGCCGGTATAGGCGGCGGGCAGCAGGTCGAAGAGCTTCTGGGGCCCGGCGTCGTTGAGGGCAAAGTCCAGGCCGTCCTCCCGGGCAGTCAGTGTGATCGTTCCGGTAAGCGTGGCATCTGTTTGCAGACAGTATTCGCTCAGAGCGCGGAATATCTTATCGCAGCAGGCCGAAAGCCCCGCCGCACCCTGCTTCGGGCTGCACTGGGCCGCCACATAGTCCCGCACATCCGCGCCCGCCGACAGGGTCAGGCCGAGGCGGGTCTTCACTTTTGCGGCCAGCGCGTTGAGCTGCTGGGCTGCCAGCGCGGCGAGGGCTTCCCGCGCAAAGGCGCTGGTCTCGCAGACATCGCCCAGCGCCGAGACGAAGGCCGCACCGAACTTGTCAGCCAGCGCCTCCCGGCCCTTCTGGGAGAAGAAGACAAGGTACTTGCCGCAGGGGGTGATGCGGCTCACAGCCCCGGGGGCAAGCGCCGTTCCGGCGTCCACGAGGATGCCCTCCTTGTTGACAAGATACCGGCTGGACAGGGGCGCACTGCCCTTGACGGCCAGGTCTGCCAGCGTCTTCAAAAAGCCCGGGTAGCAGCTCTCGTAGTGCTCAAAGACCAGGATCTCGCCCGGCGCGTGGAGGGCGGCGTACAGATCCTGCAAAAAGAGCTTTTCGGCCCCCGGGTCGGGGTAAAGCGCCAGATCCATGACGGCCAGCTTATCGCTCTGCAAAAGGCCCCGGGCGGCCATGCAGCGGGCCGTCTCCGTCAGAGTGAAATGCCGCCCCGTGCCGGGCGCACCGCAGAGCAGGATGACGTTCCGGGCCGTGGGGGCCTCCGTCCCCAGCACGAAAGGCCGGCGCATGGCCCGCACGACGCCGTCCACGAAGGCGTCCTGCCCCAGCACTGTCTTTTTCACCTCAGCGGCCAGCCCTTCGAAGCTGCCCAGATGCTCCTGTTTGACTTCGGTGGTTCCTTTGGCCAGCAGGCCGTCGGCCTCCATATCCTCAAGCATCTTCCGGCTCTGGGCCAGCGCCTCCTGTGTGGTGTCTCTGCGCAGCTCGGCGTTCTGTTTTTTCAGCATTTCGTCCAGCTTTTTCTGCTGCTCGAGCAGGGCTGCATTCATATCGGGCAGACCGGGCTTTTCCGGCGGCGTTTTCTGCGTATCAAAGCGCAGTTTTCCTCCCGGGCCGAACACTCCGTTCATCAAGTTCTCCCAATCGTCGGTGTATGCCATCTGCCTGCCTCCGTCCTGCGTTTTTTTCCAGTATAGTGTACTTTGCCCCCTTTTGCAAGAAAAGTCTTGAAAATCCACGGGCAGGCGGGTACACTAATTTTATATTGATTTGATATGCGAAGGGAATGGAACGAAATGAAAACGCCCGCAGAGTGGAAAACGCTGTTCGAGAGCAGCGCCTTTGCACGGCAGACAACCTACAGCGGCCCTCTGGGGCCGGAATATAACCCCTCCGGCACCCGGCTCCGGCTCTGGGCGCCCACGGCGCAGAAGGTATCAGTCAACCTCTACCGCCGGGGCGACGGCGGGGCCTGCATGGGGACCCTGCCGCTGGAACAGCACGGGCAGGGCGTCTGGTCGGTCTATCTGCCCGGCGACCAGCACGGACATTACTATACCTTTACCGTCGAGGTGGACGGCACAGCATACGAGACGGGCGACCCCTACGCCCGGACGGCGGGCGTCAACGGCCTGCGGAGCATGATTTTAGACGCACCCCGCATCGACCCGCCCGACTGGAGCCACGACCACCGGGTCATCGTCCCGGCCTCCCGCCGGACGGTGTGGGAGGTCAGCGTCCGCGACTTCTCGCAAGACCCGGCCTGCGGCGTTCGGAATGCATGGCGGGGCAAATTCATGGCCTTTACCCAGAAGGGGACCACCCTTTCTTCCGCCGGCGCCTTCCCCACCTGCCTCGACTACCTCAAGCGACTGGGAGTGGGCTATGTGCAGCTGATGCCCATCTTCGACTTCGGCAGTGTGGACGAGAGCCGCCCCCTCACCCGGCAGTACAACTGGGGCTACGACCCCACCAACTACAACGTCCCCGAGGGCAGCTACTCCACCGACCCCGCGAAAGGCGAAGTCCGGGTGCGGGAGTGCAAGGAGATGATAGCCGCCCTCCACGCGGCGGGCATCGGCGTCATCATGGACGTGGTGTACAATCATATGTACCGCAGCGAGAACCCGCTGAACCGCACGGTGCCTTATTATTTCTTCCGGCAGAACCCGGACGGCAGCTTCTCCAACGGCAGCGGCTGCGGCAACGAGTTTGCCAGCGAGCGGCCCATGGCCCGGAAATACCTCATCGACTCGGTGCTCTACTGGGCGCAGGAATATCACATCGACGGCTTCCGCTTCGACCTCATGGGCCTCTATGACGTGGACACCATGAACGAACTGCGGGCCGCGCTGGACGCTCTGCCGGGCGGCAGAAGCATCCTGATGTACGGCGAGCCGTGGCAGGGCGGCGGGAGCCAGCTCCACCGGTACGAGGCCAACGAGGCGAACCTCGCCATGCTGTCCGAGCGCATCGGCATCTTCTGCGACAACACCCGCGACGTCATCAAGGGCGGCTGTTTTGACGCCCGGGAGCCGGGTTACGTCGAGGGCAGACCGGGCAGCTTCTGGGACATCGGCGGGGCCGTGGCCGCGTGGTGCCGCAGCGACAAGCTGCCCGCCCATTCGCCCTCCCAGATCGTCAGCTATGTGTCCGCCCACGACAATTTCACTCTCTGGGATAAACTCATGCTCGTCCGGTACGCCCGTCCCGAGTACACTGCCGCCGACTCGGCGGCGCTGGCCCAGAACCGGCTGGCGGCGGGCATCTATCTCACCTGCATGGGGATGCCCTTCCTGCAGGCCGGCGAGGAGTTCGCCCGCACCAAAAAAGGTCAGGGCAACACCTACCGCTCTTCGCCCTCCCTCAACCGTCTGGACTGGAAGCGGGCCGCGCAGTTCCACGGTCTTGTGGACTATTACCGGGGCCTGCTGGGCCTGCGGGCGCAGTTCCCCCGCCTGAGCGCCTCGGACACGGCCAGCCCGGCGTCCATCAAGTTTTTCTCGCTGGAACAGCCCCTCGTGGGCTGGACTTTGCCCGCCGCACCCGGCGACGGCGCGGCATGGCGGGCGCTCTGCGTCTTTTACAATCCCACGGAAGAAGAAAAGCGGGTCCGCCTGCCCGACGGCCAGTGGAAATTGCTGAGCGACGGCGTATCGTCCGCGCTCTGGAAAGGCCCCAGCCGGGTCTGCGGCGGCGAAGTGACACTGCTGCCATACAGTGCAACGATTTTCGGCCAGGTATAACAAAAAGCGGCCCGCCGCTTTACGCGGCGAGCCGCCCAACATAAGAAGCCGTTTCCATAACCATTGCATACCGTCTAAACGGCTTTTTTGTCCGCATTCTGCGTTGCTTTCCCTTGCAATCCGTCAGGATTGCTGCGGGAAATCGCCTTGCCTGCGGGCAAAAATTCTCGTTTATCCGGCAAACTCTGGCCATGAAAACGGCTTCCAAGAAAGGAACTTCTGAGGGATGTCTTAACTTTTAGCCCTGCGGGTCCTGCTGGGGTGCAGACTCGGCAGACTTCTCCTGACGAGATGCGCCGTTAGTGCCATTGCCGCTGTTGGAGGCGTTCTTTTCGCCCAGCGTCAGGCTGACAGTCTGCATCTGACCGTCGCGGGCGACGGTGATGGACAAGGTATCACCGGCAGAGTGCTCCTGCATCAGGGTGCCAAGGTCGGTCTTTTGGGCCACCTCCGTGTTGTCGATGCTGACGATGCGGTCGCCGGCCTTGAGGCCCGCCTGATCGGCAGGGCCGCCGGACACGACGTCCACGACGTAGATGCCGTAGGCGTTGACGCCCAGCTGTGCCGCCGTCTGTGCGTCGGTGACAGCCAGATAAGTGATGCCCATGTAGGGACGGCCCGTGACGTAGCCGTTCTCCAGCAGGTCCTGCGCCACCTTGATGGCGTCGTTGATGGGGATGGCGAAGCCCAGACCTTCGGCGTCAGAGCTGGAAGACTTTGCGTTGACGATGCCGATCAGCTCGCCGTTCATGTTGAACAGGCCGCCGCCGGAGTTGCCGGGGCTGACAGAAGCATCCATCTGAATGAGGGACATGGTGTTGACAGAGCTGGAGCTCTGGATGGAGACGCTGCGGTTCAGGGCGCTGACGATGCCGCTGGTGACGGTGCCTCCCAGCTCACCCAGCGGGTTGCCAACGGCCAGCACGTTGTCGCCCACGGCCAGCTTGTCGCTGTCGCCCACGATGGCGGGGGTCAGGCCGTCGGCATCGATCTTGATGACGGCGATGTCGCTGGTGGAATCCTCGCCCACGACGGTGGCAGGGTAGTCCTTGTCGCCGATGGTGACGGTGATGTTGGACGCGCCGCTCACGACATGGTCACAGGTGAGGATGTAGCCATCCGAGCTGATGATGACGCCGCTGCCGGCGCCGCTCTCCACCTGGCTCTGGCCGTACCAGGACCACTGGGAGTAGACCACCTGCTCGGTGGTGATGACCAC
>OOCE01000203.1_pt1 | contig 21438 bp, 16 predicted proteins | sample 1671421 | NCBI WGS metagenome assembly OOCE01 (sample SAMN06348155, study PRJEB24527) | human gut metagenome | biome: human gut; feature: ankylosing spondylitis patient; material: feces | host: Homo sapiens | place: China | collected 2015-10 | reverse complement strand
CATATTTATGCTAAATTTCGTTAACTGTATTCGTTTTTTTATTATAGTTCATTGTCTTTTTGGGGTTATGGAGTTAAAGGAGATAAAGTGTTATGTAGTTAACTTCTTAAGTCCTTTAACTCCTTTAACTACAGTTTTTCGATGAATGCCTTCATCTCAGCCTCGTGTTCCTTCGCCTTGAGGAAAAGATGCCACTGGTTCTGGGCTCTTACGAGGTTGTGCTCAGGATACTTGCACTTCCAGTAGTGGTCGCCGTTGAGGTAATCCCAGAGGAAGCGTACTGCCTGCATGTATGGGAAGAGCTCTGCTGCATGAGGAAGCAGGGAAATCTCCAATGGAGAAAGGAAGGCTGATGCTGACTCCACATAGCCGCGGGTGAATGATTCGAAGATGTCCATGCGGAAATCTATCTTCTCGAACTCTGGAGAATCCTCGGCGATGGTATTTGCTGCCGTGCGGAGGAAATCGCCGTAATCGCTCACGAAGAGTGATGGCATCACGGTATCGAGGTCGATGACGCACAATACCCGACCCTTTTCATCAAACATCATGTTGTTGACCTTGGTATCGCAGTGGCAGACATGCTTCTGCAACTTGCCCTCGCGGAAGAGGCGCTGGCAGAGACACATCTCATCCATATAACTCTCGATTTCTGCGATGAAATCCTTTACGCCTTCTGCGCGTCCGGCACGGTCTTCCTTGACAGCCTGACGGAGCTGGTCGCGGCGCAGTTCCATATTGTGGAAATCAGGGATGGTTTCGCCGAGGCGGTCGGTGATGTCGGTGAGCTGAGCCTCAAACTCTCCGAAGGTCTTTCCTGCGTAATAAGAACTTTCTGGGTTTACTGCCTCCTGGGTGATGGCACGAGGAATGAAGACGGAAATGCGCCAGAACTGCTTGTCTTCGTCTTTTACATAGGTCTTACCGTTGCTCGCCTTGACGAAGGTGAGCACCTTGCGGTTAATGTCGTCAGCGCCCTGCTTTTCGAGCTGCTGGCGGATGTGGGTAGTTACTTCCTCGATATTGTGCTGCAAGAGATCTACATCGGTGAAGATAGAGTCGTTGATGCGCTGGAGAACATAATCTGGTGCATCGTCTTCTACTGTTGTCACCTTGTAGGTGTCATTGATGAGTCCATTACCGAGAGGTTTTACCTCATTTACAGTTCCGGTGATGTCGAACTGTGAGATGATAGGTTTGAGATCTTTCATTTTAGTTTGGTTTTAAATATATTTTTAAAGCTTTTGCCCTTACAGGGCGTAGTTTCTTATTGGATTTTTAACCCAGGGTGATACCCTGGGCTAGGAGCTTCTGCCCTTTCAGGGCGTAGTTTCTTATTGGATTTTTAACCCAGGGTGATACCCTGGGCTAGGAGCTTCTGCCCTTTCAGGGCGTTTATCTCAGGTCGATGATTTCGGCTCCTGGGAATTCCTTGCTGTTGAAGACGAAGGAATTGTTGGAAACACCCTTTGCCTTGAAGCCGGAGATGTTGATGGTGCTCCAGGTAGAACCCTGGCGCATCTTTACCTGTGATGGCACGTGGGTGTTCTTGTTGATGGTGATATACATCTCTGCCACGGTACGCTTCTGGTTGTTGGCTACGAGATGCACCTGATAGTTGCTGCCCACAGTCTTGAGGCTGCTCTTATATCCTGTCTTGTAGATGTGGATGAAGGTATAAGGATTCATCGACATCTGCTTGGCCTGGGTAGGGTTGCTCACGTTCACCTCGTTGGTCTTCTTCATATAAGTCCATTGCGTCTTGCCGTTATACCATACGATGGCCTGTGGTGTGCGCGCATTAAACTTGTTACCCTTGATGGTGATGGTACCGCTTGCCGAGCCGTACTTAGGACTAGACAGTTTGAAGTTGGCGGTAGCGCCCTTCTTGTTGCCGATAACGGCAGCGGTCTTGTCGAGCACCTGCTGGGCGGTCTGCGCCATAGTGCCCAGGCTCATCATCGCTGCGAAAGCGATAGCTAAAATCTTTTTCATATCCTTACTTTTATTGTATTAAAACTAAACCTAAAAGCTTTTGCCCTTTCAGGGCGTATTGGTTCTTCTCTCATTAACCCAGGGCGTTGCCCTGGGCTAGGAGCTTTTGCCCTTTCAGGGCGTTTCTCTTACGAGTTCCTCAATTGCATCAGCAATGTATTGAGCTGGTTCTCATCCTGCAGGAGTACCTCTCTTGGCTTACTGCCCTGAGCGGCTCCTACGATGCCTGCTGCCTCAAGCTGATCCATCAGTCTGCCGGCACGGTTGTAGCCGATGCTGAAACGGCGCTGAATCATACTGGTGCTGCCCTGCTGCGAGAGAACGATGGCATGGGCTGCCTCCTCGAAATACGGATCCAGGTTGCGGGTATCTACGCTGCCGTTGCCTCCTACGCCGCCATCTTCGCTGGCTGGTTCAGGGAGTTCCATTGGCTCGATAGGACCAGGCTGGTTGCAGATGTATTCGTTGATGCGTTCAATCTCTGGTGTATCTACGAAGGCGCACTGTACACGCACTGGTTCGTTGCCGTTGAGATAGAGCATATCACCACGACCGATGAGCTGGTTGGCTCCCGTTCTGTCGAGGATGGTCTTGGAGTCGATGGCCGAAGTTACCTTGAAGGCAATACGGCCCGGGAAGTTCGCCTTGATGTTACCGGTGATGATGCTGGTGGTAGGACGCTGGGTAGCGATGATCATGTGGATACCCACGGCACGGGCCAGCTGGGCGATGCGGGCGATAGGAAGCTCTACCTCCTTGCCTGCTGTCATGATCAAATCTCCAAACTCATCGATAATTACCACGATGTATGGCATAAATTCGTGACCATCAGTCAGTTTCAGTCTGTGGTTCACGTATTTCTGATTATACTCCTTGATATTTCTGGCTCCCGCCTTCTTCAGCAGGTCGTAGCGGCTGTCCATCAGCACGCAGAGGCTGTTCAGCGTTCTCACCACCTTGGTTACATCGGTGATGATAGGCTCCTCCTCATCCGGAACGGCAGCCATAAACTTGTTGGTGATGCGTGAATATACGCTGAACTCCACCTTCTTAGGGTCGATGAGCACCAGCTTCAGCTCGTTAGGATGCTTCTTGTAGAGCAGGGAAGTGATGATGGCGTTCAGACCAACAGACTTACCCTGACCGGTGGCACCGGCAACGAGCAGGTGAGGAATCTTCGCCAGATCCACCATGAACACCTCGTTGGTGATGGTCTTGCCCAGCGCGATAGGCAGCTCCATCTTGGTTTCCTGGAACTTCTTGGAGTTCAGGATGCTCTCCATGCTCACGATGTTCGCCTTGGCATTAGGCACCTCGATACCGATGGTTCCCTTGCCAGGGATAGGAGCGATGATACGGATACCCAGGGCTGCGAGGCTCAGGGCGATATCATCCTCCAGGTTCTTGATCTTGGAGATGCGCACACCCTCAGCAGGCTGAATCTCGTAGAGAGTGATGGTAGGGCCCACTGTGGCACGGATAGTCTTGATCTGTACGCCGAAGTTGCCCAGCACCTCGATGATTCGGTTCTTGTTGGCCTTCTGCTCCTCTTCGTCGATAGACACCTCCTGGCCGTCGTATTTCTTCAGCAGGTTGAGGGTAGGGTACTTGTATCTTGTGAACGGCTCCTTCGGATTGATAGGCGTATTGAGCACCTCGGCATTGCTTACGGTGTTGCTGGTAGCCTTCTCCTCTCCGGTAGCCACAGAGATATCCATTCCGATATGAGCCGAAGCGGCAGCGGCTGCAGCCATCTCCTGGCGCTCTCTTTCTGCGCGCTGGGCTCTGAGTTCACGCTGCTGCTGAATCAGACTCGGAGCAGCCACGTTCTTGTCGGCATCAGCCTGCTGGCTGTCATCGGCTGCGGCTGCATCAAGGTCGATTGGCGAGGTGGTCTTCTCATTTCCGTCCTTCTGCTCCTTGTCCATCTCCTGCTGCAGGGAACTTTCCTGGTTCTGGTCAGCCCCCTGGTCAGGAGTTGTCTCCCGAGTCTGAGAATTCTCGTCCATCTCATCCTCCTCATCCTGCACCGTACCCTGGGCAGCATTCCGGTAAGCTTCATCGATGGCATTATTCTCCTCCAGCTCCTCCCTGTGGTTGGTAATCTCGAATTTCACCTTATTAGATATATAGCCGATAGGGTTGAGTGCCTTTCTCACGATGGTGATGGTCTCGGTGGTGATATAGGTGAGGAATGCAATGGCCACGAAGAGAAGGATGGCGGTGAGTCCCGGAGGACCAATGACATTCTCCAAGGTCTGGACCACAAACATGCCGTGCTTTCCGCCCGGATTGAAGATGAGACTACCGAAGATAGGAGTGAGGAACTTGGCGAAGGTGACGGATGACCAGATCATCACCACCATCATGCAGAAGAACCACTTCCAGAGATTCACGCGATAGACATTCATCAGCTGGAAACCCACCATCACCACGAAGCAGGGAATCAGGAAGGCAGGAAAGCCGAAATTCACCGCCATCAGCCAATAGGAGAGGATGGCTCCCATGGATCCGCAGTAGTTCTGGAACAGCTGCTGGGTGTTGGTCCATTCTCCAGGCTGCATGTTCTCCAGCAAGCTCTGGTCGGCAGCGCCCGTACTGAGGAAGGATATCATCGCCAACATCATGACGACAGCAACTACGAGCAAGGCGAGTCCGAGGAAGAAATCGGTAATCGTATTGTTGAAAATATATTGTAAACCAATAGCTTCGCTAAATGATTTAGTTTTGCCTGATGTTTTTTTCTTTGCCATTTTTCTATTCCTTTTTAATATTTAACTGCAAAATTAGCAAAAAAGATTGAGAAACGCTCCTTTTTCTCGGGATTTTTTGCTAATTTTGCAACTTGTAATGAATAAATAGCAGTAATGAAGATAATTTTCACTAGTTTCGAAAAGAAAACTATCAATAGCCTGCCTCGAATTCTCTTTCCTGGCAATATGATAGTGATAGATAAGGCTGAAGATACAGATGCCGCTGTAGAATATCTCCTGGGACAGGATATTCTGGGTGTGGATACGGAGACACGACCAAGTTTCTCCAAGGGTATGCACTTCCAGGTATCACTGCTGCAGGTGAGTACCCGCGATACCTGCTATCTCTTCCGCCTGCATCTCACGGGTATGACACCAGCCATCATCCGATTCCTGGAGGATAAAAAGGTGCCAAAAGTGGGATTGTCTTGGCATGATGACCTCTTGCAGTTGCATCGCAGATGCGATTTCAAGCCGGGATATTTCATCGAGTTGCAGGATGTGGCTAAGAAATTCGGCATCAAGGATATGAGCTTGCAGAAAATCTACGCCAACCTCTTCCATCAGAAAATCAGTAAGGCTCAGCGACTCAGCAACTGGGAATCCCAGGAGCTCAGAGAGGCTCAGTGCAGATATGCCGCCACGGACGCATGGTGCTGCATTCATATCTACGAGGAGTTCAACCGTCTCGGCAAGGCTGACGATTACGAGCTGGTAGAGTTCTAGGTTGATGTATTCGATTTTTCGTAAATGAGAGAATTGATAGAACTTAAAAGACTATATAATATAATAATGTATAAGAACGTATATTTAAAGAAAGGTAAAGAAGAATCTCTCAAGAGATTCCATCCATGGATATTCTCCGGCGCTATCCAGCGCATGGACAATGATATAGAGGAAGGAGAAACCGTAAGGGTTTTCACTTCTGCTGGCGACTTCATCGCCATCGGTCACTATCAGATCGGCTCCATCGCCGTGAGAGTGCTCTCTTTCAGCGATGTGGATATCGACAACGAATTCTGGTGCGCCCGACTGGAGTCGGCTTACAAGATGCGTCTGGCGGTAGATATCGCCGGCAATCCAGACAACAACACCTATCGACTGGTGCATGGCGAGGGAGATAACCTGCCGGGTCTCGTTATCGACTGCTATGGTCCTACTGCCGTGATGCAGGCTCACAGTGTGGGTATGCATGTATGCCGTATGGAGATTGCCAAGGCGCTGAAGCAGGTGATGGGCGACGAGCTGCAGAACATCTACTACAAGAGCGAGACCACCCTGCCATACAAGGCAGACCTGCGTCAGGAGAATGGCTTTATCCTGGGTGGCGATGCCGATGACGTGGCTGTGGAGAACGGATTGAAGTTCCATATCGACTGGCTGCGCGGTCAGAAGACCGGTTTCTTCGTAGATCAGCGTGAGAACCGCTCCCTGCTCGAGCATTACGCCAAGGGCAAGAGCGTGCTCAACATGTTCTGCTATACCGGCGGTTTCTCTGTCTATGCCATGCGCGGCAATGCCAAGGCGGTTCACTCCGTGGATAGCAGCGCCAAGGCTATCGAGCTGACCAATGAGAACATCGCTCTCAACTTCCCTGGCGACCCACGCCACGAGGCATTCTGCGAGGATGCCTTCAAGTATCTGGATGAGCACGACCAGCAGTATGATCTCATCATCCTCGATCCTCCAGCCTTTGCCAAGCACCGTGCTGCGCTGCGCAATGCGCTGAAGGGATATACCCGCCTGAATGTAAAGGGCTTGCAGAGAATCAAGAAGGGTGGAATCCTCTTCACCTTCAGCTGCTCTCAGGTGGTTACCAAGGATAATTTCCGCAACGCTGTGTTTACTGCAGCAGCCCAGGCAGGAAGAAAGGTTCGCATCCTGCACCAGTTGCATCAGCCAGCCGATCATCCTATCAACATCTATCATCCTGAAGGCGAATACCTGAAGGGACTCGTGCTTTATGTGGAGTAAGCTCTGACAGCGTAAAAAGAGTAAAATCTCTATGTCAGAGTATATACGATGAAGAATGTAGAGTAAAAATACAATGAAGAAATTTTCAATCATGATATGTCTGGTTTCAGCACTTCTGCTGGGAATGGCCAGTTGCGGCGATTCACAGCAGAAGCGACTGCGACTGAGCAAACAGGAGAAGGCCCAACTCGACAGCATCGACCGGGCTTCGCTCAAGGTGGGTGTGATGCCTACGCTTGATTGCCTTCCGGTATATCTGGCTTACGAGGACAGCATCTTCCTGAAGCAGGGAGTAACGGTACATCTCTATCGCTACAATGCGCAGATGGACTGCGATACAGCCATCGCCCGAAAGAGGGTAGAGGGTACGGTGACCGACCTGGTGAGAGCTGCCCGCCTGCAGAAGCAGGGTACACAGCTCTTCTATCCTGTCTCTACCAATCTGTACTGGCAGCTTATCACCAACCGCAAGGCGCGTATCTCGGAGCTGAAGCAGCTGTCAGACAAGATGATAGCCATGACCCGTCATTCTGCCACCGATTATCTCTCAACGCTTGTCATCGACAGCGTGAAGACCAAGTATGACGTATATCGCGTGCAGATCAACGACCTGAACATCCGCCTGCGCATGCTCCTCAACAATGAGATGGATGCCGCCTGGATGCCGGAGCCATACGCCACACAGGCAAGAATGGCTAAGCATGTGGCACTGGCGGATAGTAGAGACAAGAACCTCCAGTTGGGAGTGATTGCCTTCCGCAGCAAACTGAAGGCGGAACCCCGAAGAAAAAAACAAATCGACAGATTCTTGAAAGCTTACGACATCGCTGTAGATAGCATCAATAAGAATGGCGTACACCACTATGCCGCTTTACTGACCAAGTATTATGGTATTGATGCCCAAACCGTTAGCAATCTGCCAAAATTAAAGTACAGTCACGCTATGGAGCCTCGCCAGCGAGATCTCAAGGTGGCAGATATTAACAATTAAACAACTACAATTATGTCAGAAGAAGTAAATTTGTCAGAAGAGTCTAATAACCCAGAAGAAGATGTTCTGGATCAGGATTTTTTGTTGGAGAAGGTAGATGAAATGCGTGATTTGATTCATCAGCAGCGTTTTACCGAATGCAAGCCAATACTTGTAGCAATTTTTGAAAATTGTCCGAACCATAAGCAGTATATGCGCCGTCTGATGCATGGTTTGCTGAAAACCGTTCTCGCCAACATGAGTCTCTTGCAGTGCAAGAAGTTGCCTGATGATATGCTTGGCTTTCTCAAGCAGTATGTCAAACCATCAGAGGAGCTTGATATCCCGGAAATGACACCCGAGGCTAGAACGAAGTTTGTCTTCGGCGCTGTTTCTGAGCTTGATCAGCTTCTGGTAGATATCGAGATGGATATCCGTTCAGACCAGGGTATTTTCAAGGATTTGAAAAAGCAGGGCGAGGCGATAGATATCAAAGAGGTGAAGCCAACCCTCGAGAAATTCGTTTCCCGTGAGGCGATGCTTTTCCTGAACCACGACCTCTCGAAGGAGGAGCAAGACCAGGCTTCAGCCCGTCTGTATCAGGAGTGGGAAGAGTATCGCGAAAAGATCTTCGACAGATTTGTCTCTTCTGGATATTGGAATAATGAGGAACGTGCTGTTGTCAAAGACACCATCCTTTCGCCTACAGTTGATTCCTTGACCTCCCAGCTGCTGGTGAGTGCCATTACGCTCTCTGCCGCCACCGTTTTCGATATGGGTAAATTCACTTTGCTCTACGATATCTACCGCCTGGCAGATGACGATGAGGTGAAAGTGCGTGCCCTCCTGGGATGGCTGCTGGTTTCTACGAATTGCGGCAGCTACGAACAGCAGCCTGACTTCCGTAGCTTTGCAGAGCAGTTGACCGAGGATTGCAAGAATGATCCAGACTTGCTTGCCGAAATCATAAAAGCCCAGAAGATGCTTGCCGTGACCGTATTCAGCGAGCAGAAGTCTATCGACTATACTAATGACATCATGGCATCGCTGTCAAAACGTTTCCTCGACGACCTGAGGGATAAGGTAGCCGATTTGCTGGAGGCTGATGAAGATATGCGAAATATCTTCGGAATCGAGGATGACGAGGAAACTTCGGAAGAGAGTCCTATCCGTTCTGACGATACCAATACCGACGAGGATAGGATCCCTAATCTCGACGCGGATATAGAGAGTCCGCTCTCTATGGATGAAATGATGGATAAGGGCATCGATATCCTCTTGCCGCAGTTTAAAATGTTACGAGACCAGACGGAGTTCTTTACTCATCTGTACAATTGGTTCATGCCTTTCTATCTGAAGAATCCTCATATAACCGAGGCTCTCGGATTCGTAGATGAGAAGAGAAAGTTCTGTAAGGCTTTCTGTTCTACTGCAAGGTCATGTCCTGCCGATGCCTATTCCCTGGCAAACCTGATCGTCTCTCATTCTAATGAGATACCGGAGAATATTGTTGACTGTTACGATGACCCTGAGGATGAGGAAGACGGCAGCGAGTCTGCAGATGAGGAAGAGATTGTTAAGGATTTTTTTAATGAGCCTGAAGAGCATCGTGCAAAGCGTATCCGTATCAACTACATCCGCAATCTCATGCGCTTCTCCAAGTTCTATACAGCGAAGGATGAAATCTTCAATATCTTCGATGAGCTGGATGATGACAAACCAGCCTATGCCGTCTTGGCGGGTCCTCTTTTCCAGGATGAATTCTTCGATAAGTACCGCATGGCTATAGCCCGCTATTCCTTCCGCCGCGAGTTCCCTGACCTGGTTGAAGTGATGCTGGAAGGTGTGCCATGCGACACGCTGGAGATGCACTTCATGAAGGGATGGGTATGTATGCAGAAGGGAGACAATCATAGTCTCCGCATGGCTGTCGATCACTTCAAGAAGATGCTGAAGATAAAGCCTGACATGAAGCAGGTATATCTGCAGCTGGGCACCTGCTATCGTAATCTCATCCAGGTGGATGAGTATCTAGAGAATTTCGACAAGCTGATGGAGTTCAAGGATTCTTTCTCAGAAGAGGAACTCTTCGAGTTGAAACTGGATAAACTGAAGTTCATCGTCATGAACAACAGATTTGAAGAGGCGATGCCGCTGGCTTACGAGCTGGATTATACCCATCCGGAGAATCAGATGGCGGGAGCCTTGCTCACACAGCTGCTTATCAAGATAGGTGGCGAACATGCGGAAGAGAACTTCCAGAAGGCTCATCAGCGCCTGGATGAATATTTCGCCGAGGTGAACGAGCTTTTCGGTAGTTTCGAGAAGATGAAAAAAGCGGGTAAGGATACGAAGAATATGATGATGCAGGCGATGGATCTCTTTTTCAAGATGATGAAGAATGACAAGCTTGCCGAGGCTTACAATAACTATTCGCTTGGTCTCCTGGCATTGATAGAACATCAGCCGAAAAAGGCTATGGGACCTTTCTTCAGGGTTTATGCCTATTATGTAGAAAAGGATGAGAATGTATTCTTTGAAGCCCTTAAGGAAGACTATAAATGGTTGAAGAACTATGGATGTTCTTACACTGATTTGATGATTATATATAATCAGGTAGTGGCTGAACACCAGAAATCGCAAGAAGAAATAAAGAAGTATGCCGATAAATCAGAATAGAAATAACAATAACAAGACACAGATAGATACCAACTACGCCCACCTGCAACCGCAGGCGGTGGAGTTGGAAAAGGTGGTTCTGGGTGCATTGATGATTGATACCGATGCTTTTTCGGTGGTATCCGAGATGCTGAAGCCCCAGACCTTCTATGATCCGAGACATCAGAAAATCTACGAAGCGATTCAGACCATGAATATGGAGGAGCGCCCCGTGGATATCATGACCGTTACGGATGAACTTACTAAGATGGGCGCCATCGAGAAGATTGGTGGAGCCGGTTACCTGATGGAGATTTCCTCGCAGGTGGCTTCGGCTGCCCACATCGAGTACCATGCCCGAATCCTGGCGCAGAAATATCTGCAGCGACAGCTCATCCATTATGCCGGCGACATCGAGACCCAGGCGTATGATGAGGGTGTGGATGTGGACGAACTCATGCAGCATGCCGAGGGTGAGCTTTTCCAGCTCTCTCAGGGTAACATGAAGCAGGATTACACCCAGATTGATCCGGTGATCAAGGATGCCGTGGATATCCTGCAGCGTGCCGCCCAGAACAAGGGCGGACTCACGGGTATTCCTACAGGTTACCAGCAGATGGATGATATGACTTCCGGATGGCAGCCTTCCGACCTGGTGATCATCGCCGGACGTCCTGCCATGGGTAAGACTTCCTTTGCGCTGAGTATCGCCAAGAATGTAGCGGTGGATCACGGGGTGCCTATCGGATTCTTCTCGCTTGAAATGAACAACGTTCAGCTGGTCAACCGTCTTATCTCGAATGTCTGCGAGATTTCGGGTAAGAAGATCCTGAACGGTCAGTTGGATCCAAGTGAGTGGGAGCGACTGGACAAGAAGATCCGTTCTCTTACGGGTGCACCTATTTATATAGATGATACTCCGGGCCTCTCCGTCTTTGAGTTGAGAACCAAGGCGCGCCGACTGGTGAGAGAGAAGGGGGTGAAGCTGTTGATGATCGACTACCTCCAGCTGATGAATGCCAACGGTATGAAGTTCGGTAGCCGTCAGGAAGAGGTTTCCACCATCTCTCGTTCCCTCAAGGGTCTTGCCAAGGAGTTGAATATCCCGGTACTCGCCCTCTCTCAGCTCTCGCGTAACGTAGAAAACCGTGAGGGTCTCGAAGGAAAGCGACCACAGTTGAGCGACCTCCGTGAATCTGGAGCCATCGAGCAGGATGCCGATATGGTACTCTTCGTTCATCGTCCGGAATACTATCACATCTATCAGGATGAAAAGGGAAACGATCTTCATGGTATGGCGCAGATCATCATCGCCAAGCACCGTAAGGGTGCCACCGGAGATGTACTCCTGAACTTCCGTGGCGAGTTCACCCGCTTCCAGGATCCTACCGATTCCTATACTCCTGTACAGGAGGGTGGTGAAATCATGGGTTCCAAGATGAACGGTGTGGCTGCTGAAGGGATGATTGCCAGCGGTGCCATTCCACCTCCGCCGATGACTGGACCTGACGGTCCGTTACCTTTCTAGTTGAAAAGAGAGTAATTTCGTACCAGAACGTTCTTTTTTAGAATAATCTGGCATAAAAACGGCACATTTCTCTAGATTTTGGGTAAAAAATAGATGAAAAATGGCAATTTGAAAGATTTTCTATTAAAAAAGTTATAAATTGTTTGCGTATATCAGAGAAAATGATTACCTTTGCCAACGATAAATATATAACGTATAAAAATAGAAAAATATGAGAGCATTAGCGTTGAATATTACAAGCATTATTATTATTCGACTTCGACTGCAGCATGTAGGCGGAAGTGATAAGGTGTGCGTATAGTTCAGCGGTTTGGATATATTGAGCCTTTCTACACTTCCGTATATGGGAGTGAGAAAGGCTTTTTTAATTCCCAGCTCTTTACGTCCTTGCCAAAAGTAAGGGCGCAATGTTGCCCCTATACGGGCAAAAGCTTTAATTAATAAGAGAAATAAAAATATTTAAGAGATATGAGTGACAGATTATTTATTTTCGACACAACCCTTCGTGATGGCGAACAGGTTCCAGGATGCCAGTTGAATACCGTAGAGAAGATTCAGGTAGCTAAGGCGCTGGAGCAGTTGGGCGTTGATGTCATTGAGGCTGGATTCCCTATTTCAAGCCCGGGTGACTTCAATTCCGTAGTAGAGATTTCCAAGGCTGTAACATGGCCTACCATCTGTGCGCTGACCCGTGCGGTGGAAAAGGATATCGACTGTGCTGCCGAGGCGTTGCAGTATGCTAAGCATAAGAGAATTCATACGGGTATCGGTACCAGCGATAGCCATATCAAATATAAGTTCAATTCCAACCGCGAGGAGATCATCGAGCGTGCCGTGGCTGCTGTCAAGTATGCCAAGAAGTATGTTGAGGATGTGGAGTTCTACGCTGAGGATGCTGGCCGTACCGACAATGAGTATCTGGCTCGCGTGGTAGAGGCTGTCATCAAGGCAGGTGCTACCGTAGTTAACATTCCTGACACCACCGGCTATTGCTTGCCGGATGAGTATGGTGCCAAGATCAAGTATCTGATGGATCACGTTGACGGCATCGAGAATGCATGCATCTCTACCCACTGTCACAACGATCTCGGTATGGCTACAGCCAATACCCTGCAGGGTGTATTGAATGGTGCCCGCCAGGTGGAGGTGACCATGAATGGTATCGGTGAGCGTGCGGGTAATACATCGCTCGAGGAAATCGCCATGATTCTGAAGTGCCACAAGCACCTCAACATTGATACCAACATCAATACCACCAAGATTGTGCCGATGTCTCGCATGGTGAGCAGCCTGATGAACATGCCTGTTCAGCCTAACAAGGCGATTGTGGGCCGCAATGCCTTCGCTCATTCTTCTGGTATCCACCAGGATGGCGTCTTGAAGAATGTTCAGACATACGAAATCATCGACCCTAAGGATGTGGGCTTGGATGATAACGCTATCGTATTGACAGCTCGTTCGGGTCGTGCAGCCTTGAAGTATCGCCTCCATGTTAATGGCGTGAATGTAGATGACGAGGAGAAGCTCGACAAGATCTACAAGAAATTCCTCCAGTTGGCTGACAAGAAGAAGGAGGTTACCGACGAGGATGTACTGATGCTCGCTGGTGCTGATTCTGCCGATAAGCATGGTGTTCAGCTCGACTGGTTGCAGGTTACCACCGGCAAGGGCGTGAAGAGCGTGGCAAGCATTGGCTTGAACATCGCAGGTCAGAAGTTCGAGGCTGCTTCATCCGGTAATGGTCCGGTAGATGCTGCCATCCGTGCCCTCAAGAAGGTCATCACCAAGGAGATGAACCTCAAAGAGTTCACTATCCAGGCGATTGACAAGGGTTCAGACGATGTGGGTAAGGTTCACATGCAGGTAGAATACGATGGTCATGTATATTATGGCTTTGGCGCAGATACCGATATCGTGACAGCTTCTGTTGAGGCTTACATCGACTGTATCAACAAGTTCAAGGTAAGATAAAATTAATTCAGATAAATATATAACAAACAGGATATTATGAATACATTATTCGACAAGATTTGGGACAAGCACGTTGTCCAGATTGTAGAAGATGGTCCTACACAGCTTTACATCGACCGTCTCTACTGTCACGAAGTAACATCACCTCAGGCATTTGCTGGTATGCGAGCACGCGGACTCAAGATGTTCCGTCCAGACCAGATTTTCTGTATGCCTGACCACAATACACCAACACACGATCAGGATAAGCCAATCGAGGATCCTATCTCAAAGAAGCAGGTAGATACCTTGGCAAAGAACACCGCTGATTTCGGCGTAACCCACTTTGCCATGAACTCCAAGGATAATGGTATCATCCACGTGGTTGGTCCTGAGAAGGGTCTTTCTCTTCCAGGTATGACCATCGTCTGCGGCGACTCTCATACATCTACCCATGGTGCTATGGGTGCCGTAGCCTTCGGTATCGGTACTTCTGAGGTCGAGATGGTGATGGCTTCACAATGTATTCTCCAGAGCAAGCCAAAGTCTATGCGCATCAGCATCAACGGTAAACTCAGCAAGGGTGTTACCGCCAAGGATGTAGCTCTTTATCTGATGAGCCAGCTCACTACTTCAGGTGCTACCGGTTACTTCGTTGAGTACAGTGGCGATGTTGTGAAGGATATGTCTATGGAAGGTCGTCTCACCCTCTGCAACCTCTCTATCGAGATGGGTGCCCGTGGTGGCTTCGTAGCTCCTGATGAGACCACATTCGAGTACATCAAGGGCCGTGAATATGCACCTAAGGGTGAAGAGTGGGACAAGGCTGTGGCTTACTGGAAGACCTTGAAGAGTGGCGATGATGCTGTATTCGACAAGGAGTTGACTTTCAATGCCAAGGATATCGAACCACGTATCACCTACGGTACCAACCCAGGTATGGGTATCGGCATCACCGAAAGCATCCCAACTCTCGATGAGATTCCGGAGGAAGAGCAGGCTGGTTTCAAGAAGAGCCTGAACTACATGGGCTTTCAGCCAGGCGAGAAACTCGAGGGTCATCCTATCGATTATGTATTCCTGGGCGCATGTACCAATGGTCGTATTGAAGACTTCCGTGCCTTTGCTTCCCTGGTTAAAGGAAAGAAAAAGGCTGAGGGTGTAACTGCTTGGCTTGTACCAGGTTCTTGGTTGGTCGATAAACAAATACGTGAAGAGGGAATTGATAAGATTGTAGAGGCTGCCGGCTTCGAAATCCGTCAGCCAGGATGTTCTGCTTGTCTGGCAATGAACGATGATAAGATTCCTGCAGGCAAGTACTCAGTAAGTACATCCAACCGTAACTTCGAGGGTCGTCAGGGACCAGGTTCCCGCACCATCCTTGCCAGTCCATACGTAGCAGCTGCAGCCGCTATCACTGGTAAGATTACCGACCCAAGAGAGTTTATGTAATTTTTAATTAATAATGTACAATTAATAGTGTACAATTGATAAGTACAGTTATGAAACAGAAATTCAATGTAATTACATCAAGCTGCATTCCTCTTCCATTGGAGAATGTAGATACAGACCAGATTATACCAGCCCGTTTCCTCAAGGCTATCGATAAAGAGGGTATGGGCGACAACCTCTTCCGCGACTGGCGCTACAATGCCGACGGAACTCCAAAGCCAGACTTCGTGATGAACGACCCTTCTTACAGTGGTGTCATCCTCGTAGCAGGCAAGAACTTCGGTTCAGGTTCTTCCCGTGAGCACGCTGCCTGGGCCATCGCAGGCGCAGGCTTCCGTGTAGTCATCAGCTCTTTCTTTGCTGATATCCACAAGAACAACGAGTTGAATAACCTCGTATTGCCAGTAGTGGTAAGCGAGGAATTCCTGAAGGAGCTTTTCGAGAGCATCGACAAGGATCACAAGACAGAGGTGAAGGTGGATCTTCCTAACCAGACCGTGACCAATCTTGCTACTGGCAAGAGCGAGCACTTCGAAATCAACGGCTACAAGAAGCACTGTCTGGAGAACGGTTTGGACGATGTAGATTTCCTCGTTCAGAACCGTGACAAGGTAGAGGCTTGGGAAGCTAAGAACAAGTAATCAAGTAATTATGAACGTTAACGCAAAGAGAGATAGTTCTCGTATCAGGGAGATTGAGATCATGGACTGCACGCTGCGCGACGGCGAGCAGACCAATGGTGTCAGTTTTCTCCCTCACGAGAAATTGATGATAGCAAGAATGTTGTTGCACGATATCAATGTTGATCGCATTGAGGTGGCTTCAGCACGTGTGTCGGAAGGCGAAAAGGATGCTGTCGCTCGTATTTGCCGTTATGCCAAGACCATAGGTAAACTGGATTCCGTTGAGGTATTGGGATTCGTGGATAACAACAAGAGCGTGGATTGGATTGCTGAATGCGGCGGTCATGTCATCAACCTCTTGGCGAAGGGTAGCTACAAGCACTGCACCCAGCAGCTCAAGATGTCGCCTGAGGAGCATCTCGCTCATATCAAGCAGACCATCGATTATGCTTTGAGCAAGAATTTCACCGTAAATCTCTATCTGGAGGACTGGTCGAGCGGTATGCGCGACAGCCGTGACTATCTCTTCATGATGATGGACGAGCTGGTGAAACTGCCTATCAAGCGCTTCCTGCTTCCGGATACTTTGGGTATCCTGAACCCATTGCAGTGTGTGGAGTATATGCGCCAGATGGTTCGCCGTTATCCGAACTCTCACTTCGATTTCCATGCCCACAACGACTACGATTTGGCAGTGAGCAACTCGCTGGCAGCCGTATTGAGCGGTGCCAAGGGTCTTCACGTTACCGTGAATGGCTTGGGCGAGCGCTGCGGCAATGCGCCATTGGCGAGCGTACAGGTGATTCTGAAGGATATGTTCGGGGCAAAGACCAATATCAAGGAAGACCGCCTGAACGATATTTCCCGATTGGTTGAAGGATACAGCGGCATCGCCGTGGCTCCGAATACCCCTGTGGTGGGCGATAATGTCTTCACTCAGGTAGCTGGTGTGCATGCCGATGGCGACAACAAGGACAAGCTTTATTGCAACGACCTGGTGCCTGAGCGTTTCGGCAGACATCGTGAATATGCATTGGGTAAGAATTCCGGTAAGGCGAACATTATCCAGAACCTTAACGAACTGGGCTTGGAGTTGACGCCGGAGCAGACCAAGGCTGTGACCAAGCGTATCACCGAACTCGGCGACCGCAAGGAGCTGGTAACCCAGGACGACCTGCCATACATCGTGAGTGATGTGCTGAAGCATAGCACACCTGAGGATAAGGTAAAACTAGTCAGTTACATGGTGTCCACTTCTTATGGTTTGAAGCCTATAGCCAGCGTGAAGGTAGAAATAGAGGGTAAGGAGTATGAAGACCGTAGCTCTGGTGATGGTCAGTATGATGCCTTCGTCAAGGCGCTTCGCAACATCTATAAGGTGAAGCTCGGCAAGACCTTCCCTACGCTCGACAATTATCAGGTAACCATCCCACCTGGTGGCCGTACCGATGCCCTTGTCCAGACCGTCATTACCTGGCGTGAAGGCGACCGCATCTGGCGTACCCGCGGCTTGGATGCCGACCAGACAGAGGCTGCTATCAAGGCAACGCTCAAGATGCTCAATATGTATGAGGCAGATAAGAGTGATGAACAGCCGGCATCGCCTCGAAATTTAGATATGGAATAAAAACAATTAAAAAATCAGATAAGATGAAATTAAACATTGCAGTTCTCGCCGGTGATGGTATCGGACCAGAGATTATGAAGCAGGGCGTAGCAGTTATGCAGGCCATTGCAGAGAAGTTCAACCACGAGTTTACTTACAATGAGGCTATCTGCGGTGCTCACGCTATCGATGAGGTAGGTGATCCATTCCCAGAGGAGACCTTCAAGACTTGTATGGATGCTGACGCAGTGCTCTTCGCTGCCGTTGGTGACCCACGTTTCGACAACAACCCTACAGCCAAGGTTCGTCCTGAGCAGGGCTTGCTCGCTATGCGTAAGAAGTTGGGCCTCTTCGCCAATGTCCGCCCAGTGGCTACATTCGATTGCCTGCTCCATAAGTCACCATTGAAGGATGAGCTCCTGAAGGGTGCTGACTTCGTAGTCATCCGCGAGTTGACTGGTGGTATGTACTTCGGTGAGAAGTATCAGGATAACGATAAGGCATATGATACAGATATCTATACCCGTCCTGAGATTGAGCGCATTCTGAAGGTAGCTTTCGAGTTTGCCATGAAGCGCAACAAGCACCTGACAGTGGTAGATAAGGCAAACGTATTGGCATCTTCTCGTCTCTGGCGTCAGATTGCCAAGGAGATGGAGCCACAGTATCCTGAGGTTAACACCGACTATATGTTCATCGACAACGCTTCTATGCGCGTGTTGACAGAGCCAACATTCTTCGATGTCATCGTTACAGAGAACACCTTCGGTGATATCCTTACCGATGAGACCTCTTGCATTACCGGCTCTATGGGCTTGCAGCCATCTAGCTCATTGGGCGAGCACACCCCATTGTTCGAGCCTGTTCACGGTTCATGGCCACAGGCAGCTGGCAAGAACCTGGCTAACCCTGTAGCTCAGATTCTTTCTGCAGCCATGTTGCTCGAGCACTTCGGTTTGAACGAGGAGGGTGCCTTGATCCGCAAGGCAGTAGATGCTTCTCTTGATGCCAATGTCCGCACACCTGAGATTCAGGTTGAGGGTGGTGCACAGTATGGCACAATAGAGGTTGGCGAGTGGATCGTTAACTGGATCAAGAATGCTTAATCTGGATTGATTTTTAGAAGTATTCTTACAAGATAGAATTTTGATTTGATTAGCCTTAAGGGAAAGATTATTTTTCCTTAAGGCTATATATTTTTTCCCTTAAGGGAATTTATTTTTTTCCTTAAGGATAAATATCGTATCGCTGAAACCCCGAAAAACAGGGAGTTTTGCTTCTGTTTATTTTATTTTGAAAATTCTAAACATCTTTTATCTTTCCTTTTTTGGTTGATTGCATAACTATTTGTATTTTTGCAGCATGAAAAAGAAAAGTATCATATTATATATAGGTTGTTTGCTGGCTACACCTCTGTTTGCCCAGCAAAACAATTTGACGGCTGATTCCAAGGTCGATGATGTAGCATTGCGCGATTCCAAGGCTCAGAACAAGGCGCTGAGAGATTCCCTGGCGGCTGCCACGAGTGTGCTTGCCTATCATCCTGACAGCATCGATCTGCGCCTGAAGAAGGCTGCGTGGAATATCCAGCTGGAACAGTGGAGTTATGCCAAGGATGACCTGGATAAGGTGTTGTTCCTCAACAATACCAATATCGCAGGTCTCTTCTACCGTGCATTCGTTAACGAAAAGCTTCTGCGCTATAACTTTGCCCGTCTTGATTATCAGAACCTCCTGGTTCTGGTGCCTGGTAACTTCCAGGCTCAGCTCGGTCTGGCGTTGCTGAATGAGAAGGACAAGCACTATACCGAGGCGTATGATGGCATCAACAATCTGATAGAGCAATATCCGGATAGTGCAACGGCTTATGCAGCACGTGGCGGTATGGAGAAGGAGCGTGGTCAGTTGGAACTTGCCGAGTATGATTACGCTAAGGCAATCTCCCTCGATGAGGATAATGCAGATTACCGCATCAACCGCATCGATCTCCTCATCATGCTCAACAGAAAGTTGGATGCCTATCGCGAACTGGAAGCTTTGCAGAAGAAGGGCGTTGCTCCTGGTCGTCTGCAAGACTTCTACCGCAGATTGCGTCGCAAGAAATAGTCATTGATGAGCTGTGCTACCCGGATTACTTCCTCGTCTCTCATCGTAGAGTTGCAGGGAAGGCTCAGCTCCTGGCAGGCGATGTTCTGGGTAATCGGCAGTTGATAATGTCGAAGCTCAGGATATCCCAGTTGCTCATTGGGTGATATAGGGTAGTGTATCGCAGTTTCTACAGATTCATCCTTCAGAAATTCCCTCAGTCTCATCCTTTCTTCGGTAATGAAAGGGAAGATATGGAGTACATTGCTGAATGGATCTTCCAGTAATCTCTTCGGGATGCAGCGTTCTACGATGGCAGGGTACAGATAATCCATATAGAGCATCGCCTTCCTGCATCTGGCGATATGCTCATCGTGGGGATGTCTCAGCTTTACATTGAGTACAGCTGCCTGAATCTCATCCATTCTGGAATTGATACCCTGATATTCAAAATCAAATCTGCTGGTTCTTCCATAATCGTGGAGGGCTCGGATAGCCTCTGCCAGTTCTTCATCATCGGTTGTCACGGCACCCGCATCGCCCAATGCTCCCAGGTTCTTGCTTGGGTAGAAACTGTGGGCGCCGGCATCTCCTAGAGCACCCGTATGGGAAATGCTTTTCTGGATGGCGTAATTGCTGATGATATCTATCTGGTCCTGATAGGTGATATTCTCGTCTATCTGATTTTGATGGGTGATATCCTCGTCTTCTTGATTCAGCTTTCTTCTGATAGCCTCTCGTGCAGAGCTGTTGACGTATCCGCATCCGAAAGCCTGTGCGTTGTCTTCGAATATCAGCAGATCGTTCTCCTTGCAGATCTCCTGGATTCTTTCCGTCCAGGATAACTTGCCGTAGAGATGTACCAGCATGATGCCCCTGGTTTTATAGGAGATGTTGCTCTCTATGAGGTTCTCGTCGATTTGCAGTGTCTCTGGGTTGGGTTCTACGAGGATAGGAACCAGCCCCACACTCGTTATGGAAAGAATGGTGGCGATATAGGTGTTGGCTGGCACCAGAATCTCATCACCCTGGTGGAGCTTTCCAATAGCCATTTCTCCCATCAGAATCAGTTTGAGAGCATCCAGTCCGTTACCGCATGATATGCAGTACTCGGTGCCGATGAAAGTGGCATAATTCTTCTCAAACTGCTTCACGCATCTTCCCTGTAAGTACCATCCGCTACTTACTACCTGATTGATTTCCTTCTTGATCTCTTCTTCGTATGGGGCATTGATAGCCTTCAGGTCAAGATACTTGATGGCTTTCTTTTCGTTTTCTGTTTCCATTTCCTTTATTTTTGATGAATAGTAAGAAGCAAGGAATGCTTGGTGCTATGGGTTATTCTACTTCTACAGCCTTCTTTCAGGATAAGAGCCTGATTGGGATGATTGAGCGTGATGGTCCTTCCAGATGGCTGGTTATCTATAACCTGGATGGTGATTTCTCCAGCCAGTGCAATCAGCATCACAGGACTTTCTCCCAGTTCGATGGGTGTCTCGGGCTGTATGGCGCCAAGATGAATCCATTCCATTTTCTTGATATCAAATGGGATATGGGTATTTTCCTCGGCGACGGTAAGGCTGCCGCGAGGATCATATATCTTGGGAAGTTCTATGATTTCTATTTTCTTCATATATATTAGAACGCAGGATAGCGGGCGATATTGTATGAATTGAAAGGAAAAAAAGTAAGTTGTTGGAAAAATAGGGGGAATATAAAAGTAAAGAGCAGCTATCTTCTCAGACAACTGCTCTACATTCAATAGGTATTAGTCTTCTTTAAGGTAAAAAGATTGTATTCAAGATAACGTTTGCAAAGGTAGCAAAAATATTTGGTTTAAAAAA
>OOCE01000199.1_pt1 | contig 21628 bp, 29 predicted proteins | sample 1671421 | NCBI WGS metagenome assembly OOCE01 (sample SAMN06348155, study PRJEB24527) | human gut metagenome | biome: human gut; feature: ankylosing spondylitis patient; material: feces | host: Homo sapiens | place: China | collected 2015-10 | reverse complement strand
TGTCTGAGAAAAGAGGCCACAGTAAAGCGATCCGTTAAGCATTATGGTCGAAGAGATACGCCACGGCTTTACAGAATCTGGCATCACATAAAAGAAAGATGCTATTCACCATCTTGCAAAGAATTTCGCTGGTACGGTGCGCGTGGAATTAGCATGTGTGACCAATGGCTGAACGATTTTACAGCTTTCAGAGATTGGGCGTTGTCAAACGGATATACCGATAAATTGACAATCGACCGAATCGACAACGACGGAAATTATGAGCCGTCAAATTGCAGATGGGACACAATGAAAGAGCAATGTGCAAACAGACGAAATAGCCCGAAAAACAAATAACCAAAGAATCGCATCTTATCGATAGGTAGGGTGCGATTTTCATTTGATTGGAGGTTTGAGCGTGTCCAGACGTAACAAAAGCCGCCCCGCCGGGGGCACAGAGAAACCGATGACGGCCACGCTGGACGCATTTTCCAACCCGCTGTTCTCGCTGGGGTACGGCTCCCAGAGCCCGCTGGAAGCGACGGAATACCCGCTGACCCGGATGACAGACAACTACGCCTTGCTGAACAGCTTGTACCGCAGCAACTGGGTGGTGCAGAACGTCGTTGGGCTACTCGTGGACGATATGCTCAGAGAGTGGTACGACCTCAAGAGCGCCACACCGGAGCAAGGAAAGGCAATCCAGACTGTGGAGCGTTCCACCCGGCTCCGTGACCGTGTGAGCACTGGCCTGAAATGGGGCCGCCTGTATGGCGGTGCCGCCGGGCTCATCCTCATTGACGGGCAGGAGGACCTTTCCCGCCCGCTGGATGCCGAAGCTATTCTTCCCGGCAGCTTCCGGGGGCTGTACATCCTAGACCGTTGGCAGGGAATCAGCCCGGATGCAGGCCTGACCTTTGAGGGCGGGGAGCTTGTGCCGGAGTACTACAGCATCAACGATGCCGCCGGGCACACTGCTGCCCGTGTCCATCACTCCCGCCTTGTGCGGTTCGTGGGCCGAGAGCTTCCCGATCTGGAACGGCAGGCAGAGCTTTACTGGGGCGAATCCGAGGTGGAAGCGCTCTATAATGACGTGGTGGCTCACGACAACGTGAGCGCCAACATGGCCGCGCTGACCTTTCAGGCGAACATCAACACGATGGAGGTAAAGGGGCTGGAGCAGCTACTCTCCATGTCCAGCCCTGATGTGCAGCGGCGTTTCTGGAACACCATGCAGGCCCAGAAGGTCCTGCGCTCCAATTTCGGGATGCAGCTGGTGGAGCAAGGAAACAAAATCAGCAACACCCAGTACACCTTTACAGGCTTGTCAGACGTGTACGAGAGCATGTGCCTGAACCTGTGCGGTGCGTCCCACTACCCCATGACCAAGCTGTTTGGCCGTTCTCCGGCGGGCATGAACGCCACCGGCGAAAGCGACCTGAAAAACTACTACGACTACGTGGACACCCTGCGGGAAAGCAAACTGCGGCCCATTCTGGACAAGCTGCTTCCTGTAGTGGCCCGCAGCGCGGGCATTGAGCAGATCGACCTTGACGTAACGTTCCCGCCGCTGTGGACACCCACTGCCAGCGAGACGGCGACAATCGCCAAGGAAAAGACCGATGTCATCATTGCGGCGTTTCAGGCAGGGCTTCTGGATGCAGATGTGGCAATGCGCGAGCTCAAGAAACTAGAGGACGAGACCGGCCTGTTCGGCTCCCTGACCGACGAACTGATCGCCGCAAAGCAGGGCCAAACCTATCAGGACGTGACCGCCCTGCGCGACCCGCTGGCGGGGCTGCTGACAGAAAATACGCAGGAAGACACCGAGGAGGGCGAATAATACATGCCTACCCTTGCACGTGCATCCCCTGAGCGGGAACTGCAACGCCTCATCCGGCTGTACCTCAAGGCTGAGACCGATATCATCAACGAGATCGGCCGCCTGCGCAGCCGCGGTCTTGTGGATTATCACGCCGTGGCCGCGCTGGAACGGGTGCAGGAGATCCTGCGTCAGCTGGAAACGGATGAATGGGAGTATGTGCCCCGCATGGTCGAGGCGCAGTTCTACGTTCGCCACCCGGAGGCCCGGGCGATTCCCGGCGAGACCGTGGAAAAGCACCTGCGCGGCTACACCAACGCCCAGAGCCTTACCAGCACCCAGACGGACATCGTGCAAAAGCTCACGATGAACCTCATGGGGCAGTTGGTGGACGGGAACATGACGGTGCTCTCCACTCTGCAAAGCGCCCTTCTGGGCCGGACTGAGCCGGACGTTTACCGGCGGATCGGTCTTGAGCAGGTGGCAGCGCAGCAAGCTGTGGGAAGGGGCGTGAACCAAAGCGTGCCCGCTTTCGTGGAAGCGCTCCGCCGGGAGGGCGTGACGGCGTTTACAGACAAGGCGGGACGGAATTGGAGCCTGCACACCTATGCAACGATGGTCTCCCGCACCACATCCCGGCAGGCAGAGATCCTTTCTGTGGTGACGCAGGACGAGGAACAGGACTTGTATCAGATCAGCTCCCACGGCACCACCTGCGCCCTCTGCGCCCCCTATGAGGGCCGGGTATACAGCAAGAGCGGTAAAGACCCGCATTTCCCGCCGCTTTCGGATGCCTTCGGCAAAGTAGACCCCGCCGGGCCGGATGACCTGACGAACAGCTGGCTGAACATCCATCCGGGCTGCCTGCACGCCCTTCGTCCATGGACACCAGCCGGCCGCACCGAGAAAGAGCTGGAGCAGATCCGGCACTTTTCCGACCCCAGAACGAACCCCTACAGCCGAGACCCGCGCACCAAGGCACAAATCGAAGCCTACCGTAAAAAGGAGCAGGGCCGCTCAAAGTGGCTGCGGGATTACCGCCAGTGGGAAAATTACCGCACGGCTCTGGGAGACAAGGTGCCCAAGACCTTTGAAACCTTCCAGCGGCACAAGCTGGCAGATGACGAAAAATATCACAAATGGATGAACGCATACAGAAGCGGAGGTGATGCCGATTGATTGCGTACTATGGAAGCAAACTGAGCCCTCACATGACGGAAACGCCGGAGGGCTTTTTAATTTGCCACGATGTCAAAATCGCCCGTACCGGCACGCAGAACTATCTGGCCCGGGAGATCGGGCTGGACGGGATGCCGGAGCGTGTTCTTCAGGTGACACGAAGCGCCGAGGACGTGTTTGATCCGGCGGCAATTGCCAGTTTTGAGGGCAAGGATGTCACCAACACCCACCCCTCGGAGATGATCGTACAGGAAAATCAGGCCGCCTACTCCAAAGGCCACGCGGAGAACGTGCGCAGGGTTGGCGATTATCTGGTGGCTGACCTGTACCTGAAAGACCCCACGCTGATCTCAGAGGTCAAGAACGGAGCCATGCGGGATGTATCCTGCGGCTATTACTGCCAGTATGAGGCAGACGGCGCAGGATACCGGCAGACCCATATCAGAGGAAATCACATCGCCATCGTGCCCCGTGGGCGCGCTGGCCGTGATGTCGCAATAAAAGATAGCGCCGCCGAACTTCCGGCGGAGAAAGGCAAGGTAAAACACATGAGCAAGAGCAAGAGTTTGCTGTCCCTGTTCGGTCTGGCGGCAAAGAATGCAGCCCCCGAAGAGCTTGACAGCATGGTGGAGACAGCTGCCGCAGCGCTGGATGCAGCACCCGCCGTTCCGGCGCAGGATGCAGGCCCCGCTAAAGACACAGATCCCACTGACACCCAGAATACCGCTGTTCTGGACGCACTGAACAATCTTTCCGGCAAGCTGGATCAGCTGATCGCTGCCAACGCCAAAAAGGCAGAGGACAAAGAGCCGGAAGACCTGGACAAGGTGATCGCTGAAATGTCCGGCGAAAAGCCTGACAAGAAGGAAGAGGACGAGGACGAAAGCGGCTCCACCACTGTTCCTTCCGAGGACGAGTGCGCAAAGCCTGCCGCCAATGACAGCGGCCTGGCTCTGCTGAAAGCCATGCGCCCCATCATCAACAGCATTCAGGACAAGGCCACCCGTGATGCCCTGTCCAAGACCCTGATCGAGCAGGTCAAGGGTACCAGCTCCGTGGATGCCATCGCAAAGGCTGCGCAGGACAGCGCCGCCGCTGCCGCCAGCGCTTCCGGAAAGAACAGGTATGAGCAGGCGTGCCAGGATTCCCAGTCCGCTTATAACGACCGCAATCCCCACATGAAGAAGGAGGGCTAAAAATGTCCCTGAATACTCAGATTATCGGCAAGACCATGCCCCACGGCTTTGCTGGCACTTATGCCCGTCAGCCGGATATGATCGTCAACACCCGCCCCGTTGGCGGCACCGAGAACATCCCCTTTGGCACCGCCCTGAAGTACGACGGCGGCAAAGTCGTGGTGATGGGCGGCACCGGCACTACCGCTGCACAGTTCGCAGGCATTGCGGGCAGCGAGGTCAAGAGCGCCCTGGTTTATCCTGACCAGAACGGCGGCAAATACGCCCCCGGCGAGGCCTGCAGCGTGTTCCAGCGCGGCAGCATCAACGTGCTGTGCCAGCGCGGTACCCCGGCCCTGGGCGGTGACGTTTACGTCCGCATTACCAAGACCGCAGACTACGCCACCGCACTGGTAGGCGGCTTTGAGGCAGAAGCGGACGAAAAGACCGCCGGGAACTCCGTCAAACTCACCAACTGCCAGTGGGGCGGTGCGGCCGATGCCAACGGCGTGGCCGAGCTGGTCATCCTCACCCGTGCAAACGCCTGATAGGAGGGCTTAGACTATGGCAAACTTCCAGAACGTCGGCACCACCAATGCCGGTACTTTCACCGTAAACAACGCCGGCGCTGCGCTGCCCGGCGGCACTCCCACCATGGACGCGGCTGCCATCCAGAGCGGCAACGCATTCCTGTCCAGTGAGCTGGAAAAGCGTGACCCGCTGATCCGCAAGCCCCTCACCAGCGTCACCTATCCCCGTGATATCCCCATCGAGGTAGGCGGCGGCTGGGTGGATTACGTCTCTGCCATGTCCGTGGCCTACGGTATGGCAGGCGGCTCCGGCGCTTCTGCCGTCAACGGCGGCGGTTCCAACGGCATCCCTGTGGTGCAGGCCAGCGTGAGCAAGGGCGCGTTCAAAGCCCATGTCTTTGCCGCCGCTCTGCGTGTGATGTTCGTGGATATGCAGCGCGCAAACTTTATTGGCCGCAGCCTTGACCAGATGCTGCAGGACGGCATCCGGCTGGCCTACGACAAGCACATGGATCAGAACACCTACATCGGTTTCGACGAGTACGCTACCACCGGCCTTGTCAACAATCCCGATGTCACCAAGACCACTGCCGCAGCTTCCGGCACCGGCTCCTCTTCCAAGTGGGCGGACAAGACCCCCAAGCAGATTTTGACGGACATCAACAATGCCATCACTGCCGTGTGGGCTGCCAACGAGTACGACGAGGCCGGTATTCCCAACCATATCCTGATCCCCTACGAGCAGTACAGCTACATCACCACCACTATGGTGAGCGACCTGGGCACTGAGACCATCTACGACTTCCTGAAGAAGCACAACGTGGCCGCAAACCACGGCGTGGATCTGGAGATCGTTCCCACCCGCTGGGTCAAGGGCGCTGGCACTTCTGGCGGCGACCGCATGGTGGTGTACGTCAACAACCGCCGCTTTGTCAAGGCAGACGAGCTGGTTCCTCTGTCCCGCGTGATGAGCGCTCCCAACGTCACCAATGTCTGCTACGACACCGCCTATATGGCAAACGCATCCGAGGTGCAGCTCATGTATCAGACCTCCATGCTGTACGTGGATGGCATCTGATCGGGAGGGAAGAGAAATGGCTTTTGTACTTTCCAAAGCAAATATCATCCTGCCCAGCGCAGACGGCTCCCAGACCTTCCCGCTCCACCGGGAGCAGCTGGTTGAAGTGCCGGACTGGGCGGCAGAGACGGCCTATTTCAAGGCGCTGGTGGCCGATGGTGACATTGTACCCACTGGCCGCAGCGACAAGGCCGTGCAGGATGCCGCAGACAAGCCCGTCCGCAAGAAAAAGACTGCGGACTGGGACAAGCCTGCCGAACCGCAGGAAGACTGAGGAGGCTGCCCATGTGCTGGACGATGAAACCGCAGTTTCAGGGCGTTCTTGCGCAGGCCGCAAATCTGGGGCAGAGCGTTGGTAATTACACCCCGGAGCAGTTCAAGGCGGAATACCCGCAGTTCTGTGACGCGGACGGAAATTGCCACCTGCCGGACGTGATGTTGGAAGAGATTGTGAAAATGGCAAACGTCAGCATTCAGCCTGATAAATGGCTGGACAGCTGGCACTACGCCGTGGGGCTTTATGTGGCCCATTACGTCACTTTGCAGCTGCGCACCTATACGGAGAGCTCTTCCACCCCGGCACAGGCGGCAGCGTCCGGCGCACTTGTGGGCGTGGTGAAGTCGGCAACGCTGGGCGACAGCTCCGTGACCTACGATACCAGCGCATTGACCGCAGGAACGGCGGACTGGGGCGACCTGAACGCCACCACCTACGGCCAGATGCTGGCAAACCGTGCCCGCTTTATCGGTGCGGCCGGAACTTTTGTGATGTGAGGTGCACCCATGAACTGGAATGACTGGTATACCGACCTGATGGAGATCAGGCGCACGAAAACCGTGAAGGATGGCCAGCTGACCCGCAAGGAACGGAAAGTCGTCTGCACTGGTGTTCCGTGCCGGGTGTATCGCAGCCAGGACAAGCCTCTCACCATGACCCAGACAGCGTCCAATGTCCAAAAAACGGACAAGCTGGCCTGCGATATCAATGTGGATATCAAGCCCGGTGATGAGCTAGTGATCCACAGAGGGGCGCGGCTGGGATATGCGCTGCAGGAGACCCGGTACTTCGCCGGGGATCCTGACCTGTACTATGAGCCCTTCGGGGCCGTGCTTCCCGGGCTGGCCCACCAGGAGATCACGCTTCTCAGTCAGGAGCGTGTGAAATGAACCTGCAGGAGTACATCAAGAAGCTGGAGGCGGCGCAGGCCGCTTTTCCCGAAATGCTTGCAGACGTTGCCCGCAATGCCACCCTCCGGGCCGTGGAAGCGGCGCAGGATAAGACCCCGCCTACGGCTGACAGCCTGAGCGGCACCAATACCCGCACCGGGGAGCTGAAGCAGCGCTGGGCGACTGACAGCCGAACAGAGCCTTATGGACTTCTGGGCGGGGAACTTGTGACGAACCTGAGTAATAATGCAAATTATGCCTCCTACGTCAACGATGGCCACCGGATGGACAAGCACTTTGTGCCGCACCTTACAGTCGAGCCATCTAGCGGTCTCTTGCAGATCGATATGAGCAAGCCCGGCGGCATGATGGTGGGCACGAAAACGACCTACGTTGAGGGCCTGCACATGTCCGATGCGGGCATTGAAGCCTATAAGCACACCGTGAAGATAGAAACAGAAAAAGCCGTGAACAAGCTGGGAGAGATGCTGAAATGAACTTTATCATTACGACACTGGCCCGGTCTCTTGCGGAGTATCTGGCCCCCATCCTGCCCGGTGTGCAGATGTTGGAAGACCCTGCACAGCAAGGCGTAGAGCCGCCCTGCATGTTTATCCAGCAGCGGGGCAGCGACATCAAGCCATACCCCGGCGGGCGCTGGCTGCGCACCATCCGGCTCGACCTGACCTATCTGCTGGACTACAACCTCACAGACCTGCGCCAGCAGTACAACAAAGCCGCTGAGGCGCTGGATTTCTGCATGGAGACTTTCCCGTATTCCGATGGTACGGATGCGGAAAAACTCCTGCATACCTACGAGCGCAGCACGGATATAGACGACGATGGCCTGCATTACAAGTTTGAGCTGCGTGTCTTTGTGGAAAAGCCCGTGGACGCAGTGAAGATGCAGACCCAGACCGTGAATCAGAAGGTAGACCAATGAAACAGGATAATACCCAATACAGCCGGGAAGTGCTGCTGAAAGACCCGCGTTTTGCGGGGTATCAGCCGGATTTTCTGGCTGTTGTTTTACACAAACCGTTTTACACCCTCGCAGAGGCTGAGGCCGCTGTGAAAGAATTTTGGAAGGAGTGACACCTATGGCAGCAGGCGGAACCTGGACTGTACAGAACAAGGTGCGGCCCGGCATTTACTTTAAATTTCGCTCCAAGAACCAGCAGAATCTGACCGTTGGCGACCGCGGCAAGGTCACGATCTGCGAACCCATGAGCTGGGGCCCCGTTGGCAAGGTGATGGAGATCGCCGCCGGAGATGACCTGACCCCTTATACCGGTTACGACATCACAGACGCACACAATCGCTTTGCATCCATGCTCTTCAGCGGCTCCAACCGCACCGCAGCACCCACCAAGCTGCTGCTTTACCGCCCGGCCGCTACGGACAGCGCAAAGGCCACCGGCGCTATCACCCCGCTGACGGCTACCGCAAAATATCCCGGCTCCCGAGGCAACGACATCGTTGTGATCGTCACTGCACTGACGGAACCTGCGGGCAGTTTCCAGGTCTCCACGGTCGTTGACGGTGTGGTGAAAGATCAGCAGACGGGCAAGACCGTTGCAGACCTGACCGGCAATGGCTGGGTGGATTTCAGCGGCACGGGCACTCTGGCCGCAAATGTCGGCACCCAGCTTTCCGGCGGCAAGGACGGCGAGGTGAACTCTGCCGCATACAGCACCTACCTGACGAACATCGAGCCCTACAACTTTGATTCCATGCTGTACGACGGCGAGGATGCCACCGTAAAGACCGCGATGGAGACCTTTATCAAGCGCGTGAACACCGAAGTGGGCCGCTTCTCTCAGCTGGTGGAAGCCAATGCCACCAACCCTGACACCCGCTTTATCGTCAACGTGTGCGGCGGCCTGGTAATGAACGATGGAACCACCCTGCCCCCGAAAGATGCAGTCTGGTGGGTCGGCGGTGCGCTTTCCGGCGCGACCTACGCCAACGACCTGACGAATGCCGCCGTTCCCAACGCGGTGGACATCTCTCCCAAGATGACCCACAACCAGTATGTGGATGCCATCAATGCGGGAAAGTTCGTTTTCAACGCCGATGACGGCACGGTCCGGGTGGAGTACGACATCAACTCTCTGGTGACCTATACCAGCGAGATCGGCGAAGTGTACCGCTACAACCGCACCATGCGGCTGTGCAACACCATTGCCAACGACCTGTACAAGCAGTTTGCCCAGAGCTATGTAGGCATTGTGGACAACACCGAGGACGGCCGCCGCCAGTACAAGAGCGCCATCGTCAAATATCTGGATCAGATCCAGGCATCCGGCGGCATCCAGAACTTTAACGGCGAGACGGATGTCATTGTGGAAGCAGGCGAGGCAAAGGATGCCGTGCTCATCACGCTGGCCATTGAGGCCGTGGGCAGCACCAACAAGATCTATATCACTCTGGATGTGGCGTAAGGAGGAACAAAGATGAGTTATTTAATGGCTCAGGACACCCTGAACGGTGCGGAGGGCAAGATCACCATCACCCGGAACGGCCGCATTCTGGAAGCCGCAGGTATGCGGAACATCAAGACCATTGCAGGCATTCAGACTTCGGACATGAAGACCATCGGCACCAGAAAGGTTCAGAAAAAGGCAAACGGTGTCACCCAGACCGGCACCGGAAACGTCTATTTCGGCTCCAACGGCAGCAACCTGTTCACCGATATGGTGCTGAACTATATCGAGAACGGCGTGCAGGATCTGTTTGACATCACCATCACCAACCAGGACCCCACGTCCAGCGTGGGTGCGCAGGTAATGGGCTACTATGGCTGTGTGCTGACCGGTGATATCCCGCTGTCTATTCTGGACGACGAGGAGGCTATGCTGAACTACGATTTCAATTTCAGCTATACCAGCGTCAAGCGTCTGGAAGCGTTCAACGACCCCACCAACCTGGGCAGCAACTAATTTTAGGAGGTATTTTTTATGAGCGCACTTTCTGCATTTCTGCATCCCGCTGTGACCCGCGAGGAAAAGGAAGTCATCATCTCCAAGCGTTTTCTGGGCGAGGACGGCAAACCGACCCCGTTCAAGATCCGCTCCCTGACCCAGGAGGAGAACGCCGCCATCATCAAAGCGGCCACCAAGCAGAAAAAGGTGGACGGCCAGTGGCAGGATTCCATTGATGCCAACGAGCTGAGTGCCCGCACCATCGTGGAAGCTACGGTTTTCCCTGACTTCCGCAGCGCGGAGCTGTGTGAGGCCTACGGCACCAAAGACCCGGTTCAGGTTCCCGGCAAGATGCTTCTGGCCGGTGAGTTTGGCCGCCTGATCGATGCCGTGAGCAAGCTCTCCGGCTTTGACAAGAGCCTGGACGAAGAGGCAAAAAACTGATCTCCGGGGGCAGCTGGGATATTGACGTGCTGGTGGCATACTACTGCTTCGATAACCTCAGCTGGCCCCCGGGCAAGTACGATGCCCTGCCGGTGCGTGAAAAAGCACTGGTCAGGGCATTTGCTTTGCGCTCCATGGAAAAGCGCAGAGAAGAGACCCAGCGAATGAAGGAGGCGGGACAAAATGGCTAAGATTCAAGAAACGCTTGTCCTTCAGGATCAGTTTTCCTCTTCCTTTGGTGCATACATTCAGGCTGCGCAGAGAGCATCCAGCTCTACCACAACGGCACAGGCAGCGGCCCGGAACTATCAGTCTGTTTTGAACAGCGTTTCCCGACAGCTGATCTCCGCAAATGCGAAGTTTGAATCGTATGTGGCCCAACAGGAAGAAATGGTAGCCGCTGGGCAGCAGAACACGGAAGCGTTCAAAAAGCTGGACACCCAGACCGAGAAGCTGGGCACAACCATCCGAGGGCTGGAAGCGCAGCAGCAGACCCTGACCCAATCCATGAAAGCAGCTGAAAACGCCGCCAGTGTAACGGCAGCGGCCAAGGATGAGGCGGCAGCGGCTACAAAGCGGCTGCAGGAGCAGGAAAATATGGCGCAAAGCGTCACCAACTCCCTAACCTCTTCGGTCCTTCGGCTGGCTGCGTCCTATATCAGCATTCAGGGCTTGAAAAAGGCCGCTAACCTGTCTGACGGTCTAGTCTCCATGCGTGCCCGGCTTGACCGAATGAACGACGGTCTGCAGACCACCAAAGAGCTGGAAGATATGGTCTATGCGGCATCCATGCGCTCCCGCGGCGACTTCATGGACACCATGGGCCTGGTCTCCCAGATGGGCACAATGGCCGGTGATGCGTTCAGCAGCTCCAAAGAGATCGTGCAGTTCGCAGAGCAGCTGAACAAGCAGCTGCGCCTTTCCGGTGCGGCCGGCGCGTCTGCGCAGGCCGCGATCCTCCAGCTGGAACAGGGACTTGCATCTGGCGTGCTGCGCGGCGATGAGCTGAACAGCGTCATGGAACAGGCCCCGGCCCTTGCAAAGTCCATTGCGGACTATATGCAGGTCAGCGTGGGCAAGCTGCGCGAGATGGGCTCTCAGGGCCAGATTACTGCCGACATCGTGAAAAACGCTCTGTTCGATGCAGCACAAAAGACAAACGAAGAGTTTGAAAAGACCCCGATGACCTGGGCGCAGGTCTGGACGGTGGCAAGCAACACCGCCGTCCGGGCGCTTGACCCGCTGCTGACGGCCATCAACTGGGTGGCGAACAACCTGAATGTTGCGATCCCGTTAGTGGTCAGTTTGGGTTCGGCGTTCGGTGTACTGCTGATCGCGGCCAACTGGACAAGCATCCTTGCAACGGCCACAAAAACGGCGGCATCCATGCAGGCATTTTATAACGCCGTTATGGCAGCAAATCCCATTGCCCTGACGGCGGCGGCGGTTCTGGTGCTGGTAAGTGTCCTGTACGCAGGCGTGGCGGCGTTTAACAAACTGACCGGTTCCAGCATCTCTGCCACCGGCATCATCACGGGAGCATTTGCGACTGTGGGCGCATTCGTCTTCAACGGCGTTCTGGTCCCGCTGCAGAACGGCTTTGCTGCTTTTGTGAATTTCCTGGCGAATGCGTTCAACAACCCCCTGGCTGCAATCAAAATCGCATTCTACGACATGGCGATCACGGTAATGCAGTACTTGCAGAACATCGCGCAGGGACTGGAGGGCTTGCTGAACAAAATCCCAGGCGTGACCGTGGACCTGACCAGCGGCGTGAATGCCACGGTCACAAAGCTCCAGCGCGACCGCAAATATGAAAAGTGGGCCAGCGGTTACACGGAAGTCGTCAAGCCGTGGGAAAACATCGACCTTGGCAAGGCCTATAAGGCCGGTCGCGATTGGGGCGCAAACCTCGGAAAATCCGGCCTTATGGGCACCAGCACGGGAGAGCTGGAAATTCCGCAAGCGGCAGACGTGAAAGACCTGCTCACCAACATCGACAAGAACACCGGCAAGATCGCAAAGACGGTGGATCTGTCCGACGAGCAGATCAAGATGCTGGTGGATGTGGCTGAACGCAAGTACGTCAATAACGTCAACCTGACAAGCCAGACCCCCATGATCACCGTGCAGGGCCAGAACACCGGCAGCACCGAAAAGGATGCCCGAAATCTGGCAGACACCCTGCGGGACGTTCTGGTGGATCTGATGAACGCAGGCAGCACCGTCACCGTGCAGTAAGGAGAAAGAGATGTCCCTGTACAAACTTTACTTTTCCAGCGGCGCAACGGTGATCGCCCTGCCCATCAACCCGGAAAAGCTGCCGGAGACCCTTTCTGCCGACAACGGAACTTATAACGTGCTGGGCCTTGGCCCCATCATGCAGCCCCGCACGCCGAACCTGCGCACCGTGTCCATTTCGGGCCTTCTGCCCGGGCGGCGGCTGCCGGGCCAGACCGGCATTCATCTGCCCCCGGCGGTGTATATGGCATTCTTCACCACCGCCATGAAGAAAAAGTCCCCCATCGTCTACACGCCCGTCCGGTTCTATGAGAACGGCGTACCGTTCCTGGGGCCGAGTCTGGGCTTTCGGTGCCTTGTTACCAGCTTCAAGGCAGAGGAGCGCGGCGCGGAGACGGGGGATTTCTATTTTGACCTGAGCCTGACTGAGTACAAGGATTACTCCCCACAGAGGGCCGTTGTGCAGGGCGCTGGCCAGACCGGAACCTTTTCCCCGGCCAGTATCGTCTCTGATGTGGCCAGCGTGGCCGCACGGGCTGTTTCGGCAGTCACGGCGGTAAACACTGCGGTGGATGCCGAAGGCGCTGTAAAACTCTCTCTGACCCCCACCAGAAGCACCCCATCAGACAAACTTGTTGTGGGGGCCAGACGGAAAGCCACCGGGAAGGTCTACGGCACCGGCAGCGGGGAGGAAGTTCTGACCAGCATCCATGGCCAGATCGTTGTGGTGCGGCGCATCATCGACCGCTCCCGGCCCTGCCCCGTCTGCGTGGCAGACACCGGCGGCACTGTGCTGGGCTGGATGCCGGAAAGCAGCTTGCAGGAGGTGGATGGATGACCTATGAGCTTTTGGCCGCTCAGAAAGCCACCGGGAACACCTTGAACCTGACGAACAGCACCACGCAGGTGGTGTGGTCCACCCAGCGCACCGGGCAGCCGGGCAAGCTGACCTTTACCTACCTACGCACCCCGGAATCCAAGCTGGAAGAAGGAGACGTGATCCGCTTTTCTGTGAATGGTCAGCTTCAGTTTTACGGCTGGGTGTTTACCCGGGGCTTTGACCGATGGGGGCCGGTGGACGTGGTCTGCTATGACCGCATCCGGTATCTCAAGGCCAATGCCAGCTATTCCTTCTACGGCCAGAGCGCCGGGGATATCATCCGGCAGATCGCGGAAGACTTTGAGCTGGACGTGGGGGAGCTGGCCGACACCGGCTACAAGCTGCCCTCCCTCATCATGCAGGACAAAAGCTGCATCGACATCATCAACACTGCCTTGCAGAAGACCCTGCTCAACACCGGCAAGGTCTATGTGTTTTACGATTCCGGTGACGGACTGGCCCTCAAAGAGGCCAACGACCTGAAAACCGATATCGTCATCGGTGATTACAGCCTGATGACGAATTACACCTTCGATTCCTCCATCGACACACAGACCTACAACAGCATCAAGCTGGCCCGGCCCAATCAGGAGACGGGAAAAGCGGACGTTTTTGTGATGAAGGATTCGGAACACATCGGGAAGTGGGGCCTTTTGCAGCTGTACCAGACCGTGGACGAGGCCGCCAACGACGCTCAGGTAAAGGAACAGGCAAAAGTGAGCTTGGAATATTATAACCGGGTATTGCAACAGCTCAGGCTCTCTTCTCTGGGTGTTCCGGGCCTGCGGGCCGGGGCGCTGATTCTGGTGAACCTGTCCGACCTGGACGGCGAACCGTTCAAACGGTATGTCATGCTGGAAAAGGCGGAGCACACCTTCAAAAATGACGAGCACACCATGGAACTGGAAGCAAAAGCACTGTAAGGAGGGAGAAGAGTGGATTTACTGGCAGTATTGCAGGAGATCTACCGGCAGGCCAACGATGCCGGGCAGCCCACAGACCTGCAGATCGGCACAGTGACAAAAGCCCCGCCGGATGATGATGAGCTGGAGATCCAGATCAGCGAAGCAATGGCCCCGCTGAAGCAGGCTGTGCTTTACCTGGCAGAACCTGTCATTGAAAAGAAGATTCCCATCCTGCGCCACCGGCACGAGATCAAGATCCTGCAGCACAAGCACGCAACGCCATCCGGCCCCAGCGAGGACGCTTTCACGGCTCCGCCCTATTTCACGGAGTGGGCCGCCCTGCCGGATGAGTTTGACGCAAAGGTTCAGGCAGAAAACTTTGTGGGCTGGGAAAACGGCGCTGCGCTGCCTTTGAGCAAGGACAAAAAGTACATCATCCTGAACCCGGCCCTGAAAGCCGGGGACAAAGTGCTGCTCCTCCGCGTTCAGAGCGGCCAGAAGTTCATTGTTCTTTCCCGAGTATACGGAGGTGAATCGTAATGGCTACGCTTCCCACAGGCGCGTCCATCGACCTTTCCGGCGGCGTGGAGTACGTTTCTCAGCCGTCCAGAACCTGGTTCATTGACCGGACATCTGGCCGCATCACCGGGGAATGCGATGGGTACGAGGCCGTAAAGCAGGCTGTGAATGTGATCTTGAACGTGGAACGTTACCGCTGGCAGATCTTCCAGCCTTACAGCGGCATGGAGTGGGAGGGTCTGCTGGGGCAAGACCCGGGCTATGTGGTTGCCGAACTGCAGCGCCGCCTGGAAGAGGCTCTGACCGTGGACGACCGGGTGACCGGCGTGAAGGACTTTTCTTACACGGTGCAGGGACAGGCCCTGACAGCATCCTTTACCGTCTCCACGATCTACGGCGAAATGCAGGCAAGCACGGAGGTGAACACCGCAGCATGATCGATTTTTCTACCGCACAGTACCGGGCGATTCTGGACTATATGCTGTCTCAGATCCCGGACGACTACGACAAACGGGACACAAGCCCCATCCCAACGGCTCTTTCTCCCGCCGCCTATGTCTTTGAGGGGTTCTTCCTTTCCCTGAACATGATGCAGCGGCAGGCGTTTTTTCAGACAGCCACCGGCAGAGCTCTGGATTTGCTGGCCCCCATCGCCACCGTTACCCGCAAGCAGGCCACGGCGGCGGTGAGAAAAGGCGAGTTCAATATTGATATCCCGCTGGGCAGCCGGTTTTCTACCATCAATGGCGCGGACAGTATCAATTTTATTGCGCTGTCCGCTCTGGGTTCCGGGCACACCTACCGCCTTTTGGCCGAAACGCCCGGCACTATTGGAAACGACTACGCGGGCCCCATCCTTCCCATAGACACCATTCAGGGCCTGACTTCTGCCCGGATCTCGGATATCCTGACACCCGGAGACGAGACCGAGACCGATGACGAATTCCGCGCCCGCATCGAGGCATCGCTGAACAGCCGCTCCTTTGGCGGCAATGTGGCGCAGTACGTGGAGGAGATCAAAAAGCTGGACGGTGTGGGCGCTGTGCAGGTGTACCCGACATGGAGAGGCGGCGGCACGGTGCTCTGCTCCGTTCTGGGTGCGGACTGGCTGCCTGCATCCACCGACCTTGTGCAGACCATTCAGAACACCATCGACCCGGTGCCGTACTCCGGGCAGGGGCTCGGTCTTGCGCCCATCGGTGCAAAGGTAACGATCACGGCCCCGGAGAAGCTGGAAGTTTCGGTCACCGCATCGGTGACGCTCCTGCCCAGCTACTCGCTGGATACAGTTCGCACCGCGGTACGGGAGGCGCTGGAGGCATATCTGCTCAATGTGCGGAAAAGCTGGGAGACCAATATCAGCAAGACCAGCATTGAATACAGCGCCAACGTCTACACGGCCCGCGTATCTGCGGCCATCATCACGGCAGAGGGCGTGGTAAATGTGACAAACGTCCAGCTGAACGGATCAGCGGACGATTTGATTTTGACAGAGACCGGCGAACGGCAGCAGGTTCCTGTGGTTGGGACGGTGACGCTGCATGAAGCTTGATCTCTCGCACGATCTGCTGCCGCTGCTGCCGCCCATCTACCGGGAAGTGCAGGATTACCAGCAGATCTGTGATGCCGAAAAGGCAGAATTTGACCTGCTGGCCGGTTCCGTGGAAGGGGTCCAAAGCAACTTCTTTTTCCAGACCATGGACGAGGATTCCGTTGCACAGTGGGAAAAGGTGTTTCACATCGTGGCCGTCCCGGAAAAGGAGTCTCTGGCGTTCCGCAGGCAGCGTGTAATGACCCGCATTGCGACCCGCCCGCCCTACACACTGGGGTTTCTGTATCAGAAGCTGGATGATCTGATTGGCGCGGGTGAATGGACGTGCTCCATCACATACCCGCTCTACGAGCTGAGGCTTGCGACAAGTGCAAAGAACCAGTCGTACTATGACGAAGTGACGCACCTGATCAACCAAATCAAGCCCGCTCACATCGTCTTTATCAGTATGCCGTACCTCAAGACCGGCATCCTGATCACAGAGCAGGTCGATGTGCAGAAATACAATTATCAGTATCGCCTGGGCGGCTGGGCCCTTGGGAAAAAGCCGTTTGCTGAGTTCGGAGGATGGACGACCGCAAAGGCTGCTGCATCGCCAACACTGACGCGGACGTTTCTTCTGGACATGGCCCACAAGGCGGCAGAGCTTGCCACGACGGCACGGCTTAACCGCGCAGCGACCGTGAAACCGCTGAAAAGCGGCATTGCATCTGCGACACTGCAAGCGGGTTCTGAAATGCTGATAATCTCAGGCGAGAATCTGAAACTGGAAGCGTCCATTGAACCGGAGGCAGGTAATTCGACCGTCACGCACTACGAGATACTGAACGATGCCGGAGAGGTGCTGTACTCCTCGGACTGCTACTTTGGCATCACCGAAAAAACAGACGTGGACGTAAATCTCTCTATTCTGGAGGGCGCGGACACAGTGCTGGCAAACGGAAGCCGGTATCACTATCTTCTGGGCAGCTGGCTTTTGGGCAAGGATGCTTTCGCGTCACCGGGACAAAATAATTTTGTCCCGGTGACGGCCGCCGCGCCCGCTTCTGCATCTGTGACCCCGCTGTTCCTGGCAAGCCTAGCCTCGTACCTGGCGGATCATATCAACATGGTGCATCTGAACGGCGATTATACCGTTCCGAACCTCGCAAAGAGCCTTTCCGGTGCGGCAGTCACGCTGCAGTATGAGCTTCTTCCCTCGGAAAAGATCACAAAAGTCTCTACTATCTCCGCGCAAGATGCGTTCGGAGCCGCCCTTACACAGGACGATGTCAGCGTCGACACCACGTCCCGAACAAAATTTAAACACACCATCAAATTCAAGGAGGGCACATTGCTTTATGGCGGATGATATCCTGAAAAACATTCCTCTTCCCGCTGATCTCCCGGAAAATTGGACATCCCAACATATCGTCGCCCCGACCGGCGCAGAAGTCGGCATGGATGAACAGCACGGGTACAACTACCTTATGAAGCAGGTCAATAACGCACAGAAGGCGGCAGCGGCACTGAACAAGGGCAAGGCGGACTCCGTCGTTCCACATGATCTTTTTATTCCAATTACGGGGTGGCAGACAGACACAGAAGTTGCAGAGTACCCGCATTACATTGATATTACAGCAGATGTTACGTCCACGACTGTGGTATCTGTCAGTATTGACCCTGCAAGCGCAGACGTAGCCGGTAAAGCTATGCTTGTAAACCCCGAAACACGAACCGGAGCTATCCGTATCCGTGCACACAACATTCCGACTGCGGAAATTTCTGCCCGGTGGTATCCCATCAAGTATGGTGGTCAGTTCTATGGTGACGGCTCAATCTACTCCAACTTCCTGCTTGCGGCACATCCTGTAGGCAGTATCTATCAGACCATCAGCCCTGAAAACCCGTCCGTAACTTTTGGCGGTGGCACATGGGAGCGCATTGAAGGTAAGTTTATCATGGGCGCAAGCGATACCTACCCGGCAGGGAGTACGGGAGGTAGCGCGACGCATGAACATGAGTACAAATTATCGTTTATGTGGCGGCTTGGCGCTTTGGTCGGATATCCGTCATCCGCCATTGCCGCATATAACTACAAAACACAATCGTGGAGCGATGATAACAGAAAAGTTAATGACGGACAGTATACACTCGCCAATGATGGATTTTCCTCGACATATGGTGAGAAGCCCGATGGAGAAACGCACTCCGTTGCAGGAAACACCGCATCTAGCTCTAGCATTCCTCCCTACTACTGTGTGTACATCTGGCGCAGAGTAGCATAACCGAAAGGAGAAACAATGGCACTAGGAGAACTCAAAAACGGCATTGGCCCTGATGCCTATGCTATCTATCAGCAAGTCCTTTCGGCGGTAGTCGAGCGAGACCACCCCGTGGGCAGCCTGTACATCAGCGAAAACCCTACCAGCCCGGCAGAACTTTACGGCGGCACATGGGAGCGGATTGAAGATTGCACCATCTGGGGCGCAAGCGATACGCATCCAGCTGGTACAACGGTAGAGGCAGGACTTCCGAATATTGAAGGCGTAATAGAACCGCGTGCATCTAGTACACAGAACAGCAGTCTCTTTGGCGCAATTAAAAATGCATCTGGAGCATTCTCTGCTAAGGCAAATTCTGGAGAGGGTGGCACGTCCCCTGTCTCAGTCTTGGTCGATGACAGATACAAATTAGACATGGTTTCTTTTGATGCTTCTCGTTCTAGTAGTGTTTACGGCAACAGCGATACCGTCCAACCCCCGGCATACTGTACGTACATATGGCGAAGAGTGGCGTAACCGAAAGGAGAACTTATGAAAATCATCGACAGCAACGGCAGCCCCATCGAAGCCCCCGACCTGACGAAAGGCTACCTCAAGCAGGAGACCCAGACCATCCATCACGATGCTGTGGCGGGCGTGGAAGAGGTCAGTCACTATGAGACCATCCGTAAATATCCAAACGGGGGAAAAGACGTAAAGAAAGTCGTGGATGTCAAAGCCGTTCCGGCTCAGGAAGCCTATGACGAAAAGGTGGAAGTGCAGCGGTATGTGCTGTACACCGCTGACGAGCTGGCCGCACAGGAAAAGGCCCGCAAGGAAGCAGAGGAAAAGGCACAGCTGCCCACCGCAGAAGAGCGCCTTGCCGCTCTGGAAGCGGCTATGCTTGACCTGCTGGCCGCACAGTAAGGAGGATACTATGGTTTTGTTCTATGTGACCCAAATTAAGCTGCACCGCTTTGACGGCGCTTTTACCATCGACAACGTGCCTGACCGGTACAAGGATGCCGTGATGGAAAAGCTGACGGAGGAGGGTTTTTATGAGGTGGAAAGTGATGCTTGACTTCCTGCGGGATATCTTCTCTGCGTTCTCCCATGCTGCCGGTGACAGTGCCGACAAGGAAGAGCCTGCCCCTGCACCGGACGTGTCCACAGTGGACACCGTGACCGGGTGGGCAGGTGAGCCGCCTTACCGGTACATTGACGTGAGCCGCTATCAGGGCACCATCGACTGGGCGCAGGTGGCAGCGGCGGGCTACAAGGGAGCTATGCTCAAGACGGTATCCACCAACAAAAAGCTCTCCAAGCGGGCAGACGGCTTGTACATCGACCCGACCTTTGAGAAAAACTACGCCGCTGCCAAAGCGGCTGGGCTGGACGTGGGTGTCTACTACTACACCTATGCCACCAGCGAGGCCATGGCCGATGCAGAGCTTGCCCTTGTGCGCCAGGCGGTCTACGGTAAGGAGCTGACCATGCCCCTTGCGGTGGACGTGGAGGAAAACAAGCTCAAGCCCATGAGCACCCTCGACCTCACCAACCTCACCGCCTACGCGCTGGAACAGGTGGAAAAGATGGGCTTTTATGCTCAGCTGTACACCTACACCCACTACTCCAGCATGGAACTGGATATGGGCCGCCTGGCAAACCGTTGGGACATCTGGCTGGCCGACTACACGGGCAAGCCTCCCGCTGTTGGATATCACTACAACGCTCACCAGCACACCAGCGAGGGCCGTGTGCCGGGCATTACGGGCAACGTTGACCTCAACGTGACCACCGTCAACTACCCCCGTATCATCCGCAAGAAGGGCCTGACCCGTCTTCGGGAGGGCGCATGAGCGAAGCAATCATCGTAGCCATTATCACCGGCGGTCTGAGCCTGATCGGCGTGGTCGTCTCTAACAACCACACCGCCCAGAGCATGGATGCCAAACTGGACAAGCAGCAGGCTGTGACCGAAACCAAGCTGGAAGAGCTGACCCGGGAAGTCCGGACACACAACAATTTCGCCCAGCGCATCCCGGTGCTTGAAGAGCAGATGAAGGTGGCAAACCACCGCATTGCAGACCTTGAAAAAGAGAGAGGAGAGTAATACATGGAAGCAATCCGTAACCTTTTGACCGCACTTCCCACCCCTGTGGCCATCGTGCTCATGCTGGGCGGCTTTGCCTTTTATGCCCTGGGCTGCATCCGGTTGGGCTATGGCGCGGCTGTCAAGGGCACCGTGCTTGACCTGATCGAGCAGGCAGAGCACGAGATTCAGGGCACAAAGCGCGGCGCAGAGCGCAAGGCGTGGGTGGCGCAGATGCTCCGCACGGCCCTCAGCACCAGCAAGTGGGGCAAATTCATCTCGTGGGCCATCACCGATGAAACCATCGGCACCGTGATTCAGTTTTTCTTTGACCGCATGAAAGCGGCGCTGCAAAAGCAGTAAGGAGGATATCATGGCAAGCACTACATACGACGATTTTGTTGAGGTCAACAAAATCGCACAAGAGCATTTTCGGCACATCACGAAAATGGTATTCGGACGTTTTCGTGACCTCAAGAAAACATACCATCTCGGTGCCGTCACCGTAATGGTGCGCAACGCAGGACAGTTGCCGCAGCCCTTCTGGCTCGGTGCTGCCTGTGGCGGCGGCTCGTGTAGTGCTGCCCGCTGCGCTGCAAGGGCTTGACCGACAGCAGATGACCGCCGCCATCAAAAGCGCACCGCTTGGGAGGGTAGACCGAAAGATAGCTCTTTTGCGGTACGTTGAGCGGCTCCCGTTGCCGGACATTGCAGCACAGACACACTACAGTCGTAGGGCTGTATGCTATCACCTGAAAGTGGTGCTTTCAGCACTTGAATCGAACACATAAAAATCCCCGGTGCTCTATCCATGCGGAGCACCGGGGATTTTTACTTTTTTGCGTATTTTTCCTTATACTCTTTCCACGATTGTATGGCGTGCTTCGGCTCACAGTCT
>OOCE01000196.1_pt1 | contig 21793 bp, 27 predicted proteins | sample 1671421 | NCBI WGS metagenome assembly OOCE01 (sample SAMN06348155, study PRJEB24527) | human gut metagenome | biome: human gut; feature: ankylosing spondylitis patient; material: feces | host: Homo sapiens | place: China | collected 2015-10 | reverse complement strand
GTACGTCAGAGAGCCAAGCCGCATAGGGTGCGTCAGAAATCAAACAGCTTGCCATGTAGCTATCCTCCTTACAGTGTCCACCGGGCTTTCTCTGCCCGGGTGTCCACATGCACCCAGCCGGTGGCTCTTCCCGCCTTGACGGGGTAGCGTCCTACGCCGCCCCAGTCCGGCATCAGGCTTTCGGCGTAGGCGGCCACGTCCTCCACGCTCACGCCCTGCACCCGGATGTCTGCCGCCCTGCCCAGCAGGTGCTGGCTGAACTTTGCTCCGCCCGATTTAGCGTTGTGCGCCGGGGTACGGTAGGCACTGGTGATGGTCACCGGCTTGCCGAAGTGCTCCCGGATGCGTTCCAGCAGTTCTACCAGTGCACTGTCGATGAAAACCGGGTCGCTGCCGTCCTTGCAGCGGAACTCCCGCACCCGGAAGTGCGGCGAGAGGGCGGTGCTGCCGTCCCGGGCAAGGCTGAATGCGTTAATTGCCATGGGCGGCCTCCTTTTCGGCCAGCAGCTGGGTCAGCTCCTGGTACCGGTCCGCTGTCAGGCGGTCGGCGGCAAAGAAGATATCCAGCTTTTCGGCAAGACCGGCGGTCTGGCCGCGCTGGATCATGCGCTTGCAGATGCGGTATAACATAGGCTTGTCCTCCTTAGGCGTTGTCGGTGCTGCTGATGCCCTGCTCCAGCAGGGTCAGGCGGTATTCCTGCTCCACCAGCAGGCTGTCGGTGTCGGCCTGTGCGGCCTGCAGGGCGGTCACCCGCTCCTCCAGCGTGGGTGCGGGGGCAGGGGCAGGGGTGTCGTCCGGGGGCATTTCCCGGCCGCGCAGGGCGGTCACGGTGGGCACGCCGTCCGCGTCCTCCACGGTCACGTCCACAAAGGGGAAGCTGTCCGGAATGGTCACCCCTGCCGGAATAACTGCCCAGCCCTCCGGCACAGTGGTCTCCCACGGACTGTTGCGGTTTTCGTGTGCGCCGCTGTCCATGGCGGCGATTTTGACCAAATTCATACGACCTCGCTCCCTTCCTCGGCTGCGTGGGCAGTGGCAAAGAGCCTGTGGTCGATGTCAATACCGAACACGTGGTAGGTTATGTTGGTTCTGTCCAGCAGCATACATGCGCCTTTATCAATATAGCCCGCAGATCCGGGTTTGCCTAAGGCATTATCTTTTGAGATCGATTCTCTCGTCCAGTAGCGTTCTATGGTCGTGCCGTTTTTGCGGTACTTAATGGTTTTCTTGGGCGAATACTCATACTGGATGACGGGACCATATTTAACATTGTTACTGTTTTGATATCCCGATAAACCTCGCACCCACTCGCTCGTAAGCGCACTCATGACGATATACGACTCGGTGAACTTGTCCTCGGCATTCATGAGCCGCAAAAAAGCATATTTTTCCGGGCAGGTTTCATCATAGTTTGAAACCCACCGCCCCTTCGCACTCGCGTCAAGAAAAACCACCACATCGTATTCTCTGGAAAGCGTTGTTTTTACAGGGTTTGCCTCAGTTGCGTAGTTTGGGTTATTAGCGTTATAAATAGAATCGCCTACTGCCGTCCCCACATAGCTGCCCTCGTAGGTGATGCTATAGGGCAGCTGTGCAGTGCTTGTTGCGCTGGCGGGGGTAAAGCCCAGTGCGGCGGTGATCTTTTCGCTGGTCAGGGTGTAAGGGTCGGGTGCGGACGCGGTGCCATCGGCGGCGACGGTGATGTTTTTGCCCGCCTTGATGCCGCCCAGCGTGCTGGCGGTGGCGGCAGGCAGGGTGTAGGGCGTACTGCCCACGAATGCTGGTCCGTATGCCATAAAATAGCCCTCCTATCGGATAATGTAGTAACTGGCCGAGATGGCCGCCGTGGGGGCACGCTGCGCCCGCAGACGCAGCACTCCGGCGCGGCTCTCGGTGGCGGTAAGGCCTGCCGCAGCGGCTACGGCGGTGGAGGCCGGAGCCACCACCACCGCCACCACGTCGGCGGCGGTCAGGCCGGAGACGGTCACGTCCTTGTAGCAGGGGCAGGCGGCGGTGCTGTCCGTGCTCCAGCCGCTGGCCGGGATGGACAGGCTGACCACTTCCACCTTGTCGGCCTTAGCGGCGGCTACGGCGGTCACAGCGTCCGCTGCGGCCTGCGCGACCTCACCGATGGCGCTCTGCACCTGCACCGCCAGCTGCCGCAGGTGGGACAGCTTGGGGACGTGGCTGCCGGTATAGTTGGCCATGGGTCAGACCTCCTTTGTCGGTTATGCAAATACCTCGTCCAGCATGGCGGTCACCTCGGTGTCGGTAGCCGGTACCATGCCGTCCAGCTTGGCCTTGTCCGCAGCGCTCATCAGACCGGCAGTGGAGGCGGTGGCGTTGCTGTACTGGGTGTCGCTGCCGGGGATGCCCAGCGCGGTGATATCGCCCTTGGTCACGACTGCCACGGCGCTGACGTGGCCGGTGGCGTCCACGGTCACCTTGTACAGGCCGCTTGCCTTGGCGGTATAGCTGGGGTGGACGTACTTGTTGGCGCCCTCGGCGATGCCTGCCAGCTTGTTCTTCTCGGCGGTGGTGTAGTCGTTGGTGGACAGACCCTTACCCGCGACCTTATCCACCTTGCCGGACAGGTCCACGGTGGTATCGTCCAGCAGCTCCATGGTGTAGCTGCCGTTGTCGGCCTTGATCTTGGCGTAGATGTCGTAGTGCTTGGTGGTGGTGTTCAGCACCAGATACAGCACGTTCTCCTTGGCAGCATCCACGGCGGGCACGCTGGCCGCCTTTTCAAAGCTGGCATGGCCGGACTTGGAAATGGCGGTGTTGATGGCTTCCACCACCTGTGCGCTGGTCTGGAAGGAGCTGTCGTTGGTCAGCTGGCTGGTCTTGGTGGGCACGGAGATGTTCACGCTCTTGTCCGCAGCGATGCTCTGTGCGGTGCCGTTCACCTTGATGCTCTCGATCTTGTTGGCCTGTGCGCCGGTCTGCTCCAGCGCGTCGATGCGGGTGGCAAGGGCATCGGTCTTGCCCTTCTGGCGCTTTGCCAGATCCTGCAGATGCTTCAGGGAGGGAATGTGGTTCAGTTCGTAGCTAGCCATGGTTTAGTCCTTTCTTGCTTTCGCTTCGTTAAAAATTTCATCCAGCATGGAATCGACTTCCTCATCGGTGGCAAGGTTGTATGCCTGCCGGACGAACTCGTCCCATGCGGTCGTACCGGGTTCGGGTGCGACACCGTCTGCGGTGCCGCTGTTTGCGCCCACAAGGTAGGGCACATCTGCGCTGACCACGGTGACGCCGTGGCCGTCGGTGCCCTCAAAGGTAGCCACGCCGCGCCCTGCGGCGGCGGTCACCTCGGCGGGCACGGCGCACTGCTGGTCTTGCAGCAGGGTGGTGGGAGCGGCAATACCGCCGGGAATGTGCCACACCACCCGCACGGTAAGCCCCTGCCACGCGCCCTGCAGGGTGGCCTTGACGGCGTATAGCCCGCAGTTGCCTGCGTAGCCCAGCTGCAGCGCCGAGGCGTAGCCGGGCAGCACAGCGGTGCCGTCCTCCCGCAGGGCAAGTGCTTTGACGATCATAGGTCAGGCCTCCTTCTGCGGGCCGAACAGGGTAAGCTGTACGGTCAGCGTGGTGCTGGGTTTTGTCCTGGCGTAGAAGCACACACTGCCCGCCAGCGCCTCGCACAGGGGCGCTACCCCGGCGCTGGTGGCCGCCAGCTGGCTGTCCGGCGCAAAGACCGCCAGCGGGACGTGCTGCGCGGTGCACAGAGCCAGAGGCGCGATGCACTGGTAAGGGTAGCCGCCTGTGCTGTCCGTCCAGTCTGCCGGGGCAAGGGTGAGCGGATCGGTATGCAGATAGCCGCCGGTATAGCTGCCCAGCAGCGCCTCTGCCTGCTGTTGCGTGGTCTTGAGCAGGGCGTCGGCGGCAGCGGTCTGCGCGGCCTGCATAGCCTGCCATTGTGCCACCAGCTGCTGGGTGGGAATGCCGGTCACGCCGTCCCGCATCAGGCCGCAGACGGTCTCGTCTGCCCGTGTGTCGGTGATGTCCGCAGCGGTAATGACAGTACTGGCGGCGGGGCGGGCGACCAGTGCAAGGCACAGGTCGTACATCCGGTCTGTGCGGGTAAGCTCCGGCGCGGCGGGTGTACTGGCGGGCGTGCCGGATACCGCTACCAGAGTGGTTTTCCGAGCAAGGGCATCGTACCGCAGCAGAATGCGGTCGATGCGCGGAAGGGCGGCGTCTGCCTCCGGCAGGGTCAGTGTAGTGGGCTGCTGCATGATGATGCTGCGGCCGATCCAGCGGCTGGGGTGCACCCATGCGTGCCCGGCACTGATCTGTACGTCCAGACCGCCTGCCGGGGTCACGGTGAAGTCCTGATCAGCACTGTACACGCCGCTCAGGCGGGTGGCAAAGTAACCGGCGGCGTCCTGTGCATCGTAGGTGATGCCGTCCTCTGGGTATGTGGTGATGCTTGTCATAATACCTCCAGTCATAGCTTGTTCCATGCGGGTGTGCCCAGCCGGATGGTGCGGGTGGTGCCGCTCTCCTGACTTTGCGTGATGATATCTGCCACCCGTACCATGGCGGTGTAGCTGAGCTGCGGCAGGCTGACTTGCAGCACATCGCCCACGCACAGGCTGTCATCGTCCACGTCAAACTCGATGCTGCCGGTGCGCAGCTGCGCCAGCAGCTTGGTACCGCCCCGGTCAGCCAGCTTTTCCAGATAACTCTGGCTGGCGGTGGTCTCGTCCTTCTCGGTGTCCGGCTGGATATCCCGGGCATCAATGTACATCTCCCGCCGGGCAGCGCCGGTGGCGGCGGTGTCGCCCACCCAGACTGTGGCACGCGCAGCCCCCTCGCCAGCGCCCTGTACAAGAGCTACGTTGGCGTAGTTCGTATCTGCGAATGCCCAGCTGGTGTTGAGCAGGTTGCCCCACTGCGGGCTGTACCGGTGGTTCGGGTCAAATGCGGGACGGAAACACTCAAAGAGCAGCCGTTTGCTGCTGCCGGTGCCGTCCAGCACGATGCGGAAGCCCAGATCACAGGCCTGCCCGATGGTCTGGCAGTAGTCAAAGAGGCTGCCGCCGGAGGTCTGCTTGGTGAACAGGGTGTCGAAGCCTTGCTCCTCGCCCAGCTCCAAGCGCGGCCACGGTTGCATGGCGGCCACAAGGCTGCGCATGGCCTGCTCGGCGTTCTGCTGCTTGATCCGGGTGACTGCACAGCGCTTAGCCAGTATCCAAGTGGCCGGGTAGCCGGACACCACCAGATTCTCGTCTGTGTTCTGGTTTGCGCGGCTGCAAATGCGCATAGGAATACGGGGCTGTTCGTCGCTGCGCACGATCCAGCGTCCCTCTTGCAGCAGCTGCAGATTTTCCTCGGTGGGGCGCACCTCCAAGGTGAACCCGCCCTCGGAGTAATAAGGACTGTCCCAGTAAAGGGAGACCCAGACATCCAGCTGTCCCACGCGGATAAGGGTGTCGGCCTCTAAAATATCCAGTGTCATAGCGGTTCGGGCAAAATGCCCGCCTCCATAGGGTAAAAGCTGATATAGGCTTGCAGTCCGTCTTCGCCGCTCTCAGCCTGTAAGCTCAGAACGTTATCCCCGGGCTGTAACTCGGTGAGGGTGCTGCCCTCGTCCAATGCGTAGAAAATGTTGCGCGTCTCTCCGTCCCGGGTCCGGGAACAGGCCAGCCGGTCGGATGGAGTGCGGTAGATCTCCAGCTCGTCCCCGGGCTCCATCGTAAGATCAAACCCGATGAATGCCTTTGTGCGCAGATTGACCACCTTCGGGTGGGTCACAGTGCTGCTGCACAGCAGTGTAGCAGTGAAAGGCACAGGCAGACTGCCGTGATTGAGCAACGCAGCGGCAGAGCCCGAACGGCGGGAGCCATACTGATGGCTGTCGTAGCATACCGGGAAGGTGAACGCGGGTGCAAAGCCGCCGAGCCGCTCAGTCTGGGCGGTCAGGTCGTACCAGAAGGGCTTTGGGCAGTAAAGCATCAGGGAACAGCGTGGAAAGGGAGCGTACTGGGTGAACCGGGGCGCTTTCTGGAGGACAAAACGGGTAAAATACCGGTCGCCGAAGTAAAGCGTTCCCTTGGTAAAGTAGGGCAGCTTGCGGACAAAGAGCGTTGCGTCCTCCAGCCCGCCCCAGAAACAGACGGTCAGGGTGCGGGAAACGCCGGAGACGCGCTGCCCTTCTACGGTGGTGCCCTGCTGGTTGATGCCCTGCGCCGTTTGCAGCTCCACGTCCACGCCGTTCAGCGGGTCGAGAAAGTACGGGGCGCTGTAATCCCAGCCCAGATGCAGAACGGCACCGGCATCGGTGACGATCTTCAGATGATCCTTAAAAAGCACGGAGCCCTCCTTTCATCGTTGCTGCGATTTGGCGGTGTCTGCTTCCCAGCGGGCCTCCCGCATGAGGTCGGCAGCGGTCTGCGCCTTACTGTTGATGTTCTGGATGATGGTGGTATCCCCCTCACGGTGGTAGTTGTTGGCGGCGGCTGCGATCTGTGCCGTGCCGTTAGCCGCCACAGTGCTTGCGGTGTAGCGGGTATCGGAAAGCACCAGACTGTTTGCCTGCCGCACCATATCTGCGAGGGCTGCGTTGGTCTTTTCCAGCGCCTTGGTGTTGGCAAGAATAGCCTCCTCCAGTTTGTCTGTGGGCACATCTATGTCGCCGGTAATACCTCCGGCAGAACCGGAGCTGCCCCCGGAGCTGCCGTGGCTGCCGCTGCCGCCGCCGTGGCTGCCGCCCGCAAGAGATGCTACGATGGCGGCAATGGTAGCAACCAGCGCCACGCCTGCCGCGACCATAAGCGGGCCAGTAGGGATGCCGCAGGCGGTCAGGGTCGCGCCGATGGATTCCAGCATTGCGGTGAATGCGCCGCCGATGGAGGCAATCAGGCCGCCCATCGCGCCGAGGATGGTGGGAATCTGGCTCAGCAGTCCGGTGGACAGCCCGGAGCTGATGCTGGCGGCGAGGGTGCTCAGCGGCCCCTTCAGGGCTGCAAACGCGCCTTTGATAGTGGAGCAGAGGTCTTTTGTGCGGGACAACACCTCCGGGAATCCGTTGGTGATGCCTTTGTAGATGTTTGTGCCGATGTTCCATGCTGCCGAGGCCAGCTTGCTCTCAGCGCCCTGCAGGGTGGTGTTCAGCTGGTTAATAAGGCCAAGGCCGAAGCTTTGCAGCTGCTGCTTCTGATCGGCATTCAGCCCCCGGTACAGGGCAGCTGCTGCCCATTTGCCGATGCCCACCCAGTCCTGTTGCTTGACTGCCTTGTACAGGCTGCCAACGGTGCCCAGCGCGCCGGTGTTGGCTTGCTCTTGCAGCTGTGTCCACAGTCCGTCCAGCGTGTCTGCAACGGTTTCCTTGGCGGTCTTGGCAACCGATCCGGCCATCTGCTGCGCAGCGTCCTCGGCAAGACCGGCGTTTTCGGTGATGCCGTTTGCCAGACCCTGACAGACGTTCAGGCCGATCTCTGCAAAAACCTTGGACGGCGAGTGGATGCCGAGGATGGTCTTAACGGCTTTCGGCAGCAGATCCACAAGACCCTTGACCTTGTTGAGCATCGCAGTCCAGCCGGACTTGATACCGTTCCACAGGCCGTCTACGATGTGCTTGCCGATGTCCAGCCAACGGAAGGCTGTGAATACATCAAAGATCGCCTTGCAGATCTGCGGGATGTTGACCACAAGGGTCGGGATGGATTGCACCAGACCCTTGAGAAGCGCAGCCATCAGCTGTATGCCAGCGGCCAGAAGCTTCGGGGCGTTGTCGTTGATGATGCCTGCGATATCAGAGATGATGCCGGGCAGCTGTTCGATCAGCGTGGGCAGGCCGTCAGCCAGACCCTGTGCTAGATTCAGAATGAGCGAGATGCCGACATCTACCAGAAGGCCGATATTTTCCCGCAGGCCGCTGGCAAAATCGGCCACCAGCGGCAGTGCCTGCGCCAGAAACATGGGCAGCCCGGTGCGCAGGCCCTCGCCCAGCTGGGAGATCATCTGTGCACCGGTAGCCACCAGCTGCGGCAGCGCTTCGCCCAAGCCCTGCACCAGCGCACCCAAGACCTCGGCAGCAGTAGCCAGCATTGCCGGTGTAGCTGCTACGATGCCCTCTGCCAGCTGTGTAAGGATCTGCACGCCGATGTTCATCAGACCGGGCAGCTGTTCGGCCACACCTGCTGCAAGGTCAGACAGGATGCTGCCAGCCGCCTGAAGCATAGCCTCGGGCCCGCCCTTCGACAGGGCAGTGGACAGGGTGCGGATGCACTGGATGCCGTAGTTGCCCGCCTCGGTCAGGGTGGGCTCCAGCCGCTCAAATACAGCAAGCTGCAAGCCCTCGAAGGCAGAGCCCATGGAGGTCATGACGCCTTGCAGGTTGTCCTGCTGGGTCTCGGCCATCTGTCCCATGGCTCCGTCTGCGGCGTCGATCTGGGAGGCCAGAGTTTCCCACTGCTCGCCCTGCGCTGCCAGCAAGCCGTTTACGGCTGCAAGGTCGGTTTTGTTGAACAGCGCATTGATGATGCTGTCCTTATCGCCCTGCGTCATGCCGTCCATGACGCTGTTCAGGTCGGTGAGGATGTCGTCCAGCTGGCGCATATTGCCTTGGGCGTCGTAGACCTCCAGCCCCAGCTGCTCCATGACCTCCCGGGCGTCCTTGGTGGGAGACTGCAGCGACAGAATGATATTGCGCAGGTGGGTGCCGCCCTCGGCACCCTTGATGCCCACGTTGGCCAGCAGGCCGAGGGCGGTTGTCAGCTCGGTGGTGCCGCCCTTCAGGTTTGCGGCAGTGCCGCCCACGGTCAGGATGGCCTCGCCCAGCTGAGAAACGTTGGCGTTGGCTTTGCTGGCGGCCATGGCCAGCTTGTTGCCGAACTCGTCCACGTTCTGCTTGTTGGCCTCGATGTTCAGCGAAGCCATGGCATCGGTGACCAGATCGGACGCATAGGCCAGATCCATGCCGCCTGCTGCGGCAAGGTTCAGCACGCTGGGCAGCACCTCAGCGGCCTTGTTTGCATCATAGCCTGCCAGCGCCAGATAGTTCAGCGCGTCCGCCGCCTGTGTAGCGGTGAACTTTGTAGTGCTGCCCATCTCCTTGGCAGTGTCGGTCAGGCTCTGGATCTGATCCACGGCGGTGCCCATGGTGGCCGCCACCTGAGACATGGACGCATCGAAGTTCATGCCCACGCTGACCGAGGACTGCGCCAGCCCTGCCAGCTTGCTCCCGGCGGTCTTGACCAGATCGGAGATCAGGTTTCCAGCGGCCACCGTCATGGAGCTTATGCCCTTTGTAAAGCCGCTTGTGTCCAGCCGGGTGTCGCCGGTAATGCTGTAGTCTGCCAATGTGTCCACCTCTCATTCGGAAGCGCGGGCACAAGGGGCACAGGCTTTATAACGTGATCTTTACCTCCCGGCGGCAGGCCGGGCTTTTGCATTTAACCCACAGGCCATCTGCAGTGGCTGCGGGCTCTGCCCATACCGGCAGCGGCTTGCCGCAGAAAGGGCAGGGAACCGGGGCACGGTCAGCGCTGCCGGAACCGCGCAAGGAAGGCGGCTTCGTGTTCGGCAACGGATACTGCACGCGCTGCACCTCCCTTCAGTTCCGGCGGCAGCGCGAAGATCTGCCGCTTGTCCTCGTAGAAGCGGCGCTGCTCCGGGGTCATATCGGTCAGGTCTGCGGTGCGCCAGTGCAGGATACGGCAGAAAAGGCAATCCTCCGGCAGGCTGCGCAGCAGCGCCCGGAAGCGCCACCAGTGCACCTGCTCACAGGTCAGGTCGATGCCGTAAGCCTGCTGAAAGGCTGCCACGATGTACGGTGCGTCGCAGTGGTAGTCGTAGGCGGGACCTGCGCTGACGGAAGCGCTGCCGGAGCTTTTTTCCGGTGTAGCTGCATCGTTGCCCAGATAGAACTCCAGCAGATGCCGGTAGGCGTCTGCCATCCGGACGGGGTCTGCCAGCAGATCCTCCGGGGCGGTGTAAAACCGTGCTACAGCCTCCCGGGCAAAGCGCAGCGGCTCTGCCTCCGGCTCCCGGCGGGCGTAGGCGTTCGCCAGCCAGACCATGTGCCGGAAGTCCGGGTCTATGCGTCTGCCCGCCCATCGGGTGGGCAGTGCGTCCAGTAGCAGGTCAGTCATTCTCTAACTCCGCAAGCTCCCGCAGCAGCTGTTTGCGGCGGGTCTCCTTGTCTGCCTGCGCGGCCGTCTTTGCGGCGGCAGGATAAGCTACGGCTTTCTTGGGTGCAACGCCGGGGCGGTACGCGCGGTTCTGCTCGGCCTGAATGGCCTGCTTGAATTCCTCCGTTACCCGGATGCAGTCGTTGAAGTCGCTACCGTCCAGACCCAGCCGTGCGGCTGCGCCCTCGCCCAGAAGCTCGTCCAGATATTCCATCACAAGGCGGCACTGCCCCCGCAGGGCATCGGCATAGCCGGTCTTTTCGCGCTTTGCCTCTGCCGCCGAGGCGGCGGTCATGTGCTGCTGCGCGGTGTCCATGCGCTCGATGTCCTTGGCGTTCAGCGCAGAAAAATTAAATTCCTGTCCACAAATAAGCATTGGGGCCTCCTATAAAATGCGCCCACGCCAAAAGGTGACAGGGGCGTTATCAGTTTGTGCGGCTGGCTCAGCCGTGGTTCTCGGCAGTGTAGTCGAAGTCGTCCGGCACACCGACGGCCTTGACGTCTACGGCAAAGGTGGCGGCGGCACCGGCAGCACCTCCTGCGTCAGAGGTGACGATCAGGGAAGCGCTGCCGCATTCGCCCTTGCCGGTGCGGACGCTGAAGTACAAATACGGCACGATGACGTTCTGGCCGGATCCGTACTTGATCGCGTGGCTCAGGACAAAATCCTGAAATGCGTCACCCACACAGCGGTTGCCGTTGACCGCCAGGGTGCGCTGTACGCTGCCCTTGGTGGTGACAGGGCCGGTGCGGATGAAGGTGTCGTCGGTGGTAGTGGCGTTCAGGGCACCGGAGTGCTCCTTGACGTGATCGGCGCAGACGATCCACTTGGCCTTTTCGGTCTGGGTCGCCTTGTCGGTTTGGATGGCAAAGATGAAGTCATCGGCTTCCTCGATGCCTTTATAGTCGGCACTGGGGGTAATGCCGGTTTTGGCAATGGTTTCGGATACAGTCATAAAAGCTCCTTTCATTTTGGCTGGTAATAGGTCAGGCACAGCTGCATCTGCATCCTGCAGCTGCCCGCGCTGCTGGTCACAATGTAGCCGCTGTTGGTCACAGAGATGCGCAGCGGCGTTTTATCCCCGCCGCAGACGGAAAGGTCTGGCAGGCGGCGGCTGTCGTTCTGCTGCATGACCCATGCACTCAACTGCTCAAAAAAACCGCTGTTCTGGATGGCAACAGCGTCCACCTCGCTGTACTCCCGGCGGCTGAGAAAAAGAAAATTCTTTACCATATCCCGGCCGGAAAAATACTTGTTGAGCACCGGGTCGCCGGGGCTGTCTTCGATGGAAAAAGCCGTGGTCTCTTCATCCAGTCCGGCTATACGGAATGCGGCTCCGGAGGTCTCTTGTGCATCAGCGATCAAAGGACAGGTCTTGAGCCATGTGCGCAGTGCAGCGATGGTCGGTTTCAGTTCAGGCATGGTCACTCTCCCAGAAATTTCTTTGCAGCATCATGAGCAAACGTCTCCAATGCATCCCGGTGATCTGCAAGCGCACGCTGTCCCCAGTAGGAGCCGCGCAGCATTCCATCGCCGTGCAGGCATTCACCCTGCGGATGCAGATAATACTGCCTGCGGGCGTAGGGCGTATTATGGATCAGCAGCCCGTGTTTGAAGTCGGACGCCTGCAGGACGCTATTTTTCAGCGTTCCGGTATCAAAGGGAACGTAAGGGTCTATCGTTTTTGCGACCTGCTGGGAAAAGGCAGACTGAACCTTTTCAAAAGCCGCCTGCTTGTCCTGTACAAAGCCGGTGCGGAATACAAGCTTCATGCAGATGCCGTCTTCCATGCAGCTCAGCTCCCTTCAATATGCCAGTGGGGGAGCAGAGACTCCCGGTTATCGGAAACAGCAGACGCCGTGCAGCACAGGTGTGTTTTTTCGAGATGTGCATACTCTGTTGCGGTCAGAGCGGATAAGCACCCCTGCACAAGTTTCCAGCCCCGTTTCAGTGTCCAGTACCGTGTCTTTTCCACGGCAGGCAGTGCTGCCCACTGCACATAGGGCAGATAGCCTGCGGAACATACGCCAGCCGGGATGCGGATATGCACCTCCCGGGCGGGTTCCTTGGCGGTGCCGGAGCCGGTGGTGCCGATGCGCTCCCGCCAGCTGCAAGCCGGGAACACCCAGCACACCGGGGTATCGGTATCGGTCTTGGGGTCGTGGAGCAGGTTCACCACGGTAACGGAGGTTTGCATCAGCCGCACCCCCTGTACAGCAGACCGTGCAGGTCTGCGCCAAGGGCGGCTTGCAGCAGCGCGGCGGCCTCGGCCTGCACGACGGCGGTCTGGCAGCTGCCAGCGGCAAAGGTGACGGAGTAGCCATCGTTATTCACGCTGACCGCGCCCGGCACGCTGCCGGCGGCCTGCTGCGCCGCCAGCAGCTCCACGATCTGCACGCAGGCATCGGTCAGGGCGCTGCGGCAGCCCTCGCACCCCTCTGCGTGCGGTGCTGCCCGGCCAAAGGTAAGGCCATCGATCAGGCGGGAAGCCCGGGCGCACAGCACCGTGAAGGGCTGCTCGGCTATGCTGCCGCCCGCGGCCTGATAGTCAGCATAGGTGCAGTAGAGCATGGGGCAGACCTCCTCAGGCGTGGCTCTTGACGAGGACGGTCTGCGCCTTGGTGACCTTATGGGCATAAACCTTACGGCCCTGCACGGCCACTGCGCCGATATAGGTGCCGCTGCCCTTCAGGTCGTTGACGGCCACAGGCTCGGTCCACTCCTCGATGCGGGTGAACCAGTTGGGATGACCGGCCACAAAGTCCACCTTCTCGCCCAGGGTGGTATCCTCGAACACGGTAAAGCCCGCTACGCGGCCAACAGCACCGGTCTGCACCACAGCATCACCCAGCGCAGACGCCTTGATGAACTCCGGGCTCTTCAGCAGCAGGGCATAGGTCTCCGGGGAGACCAGCAGCCAGCGGCCATCCGTGGGCACATGGGTCTCGGACAGCTCGGTGCGGGCATCCACGATGGTGTCATAGATGTTGGCCTTGGTCAGGGCAGCGGTGCTGTCCATGGCGGTGCCGCCAGCCAACAGCGCGGCAGAAGCATCCTTTTCCATCTGGAGCGCCATGGAGTAACCGGCGCTGTCCAGACGGTCGGCCACCAGATGACCGGGCACAGATTCGGCGTCAAAGCCATCGATCAGCTCATTCACGGCCTTGTCCTTGTCGATGGTCACGGTCAGGTAGCTGGTGTCGCCGTGGGTCATGGCGGTGCCGTTCTTCTTGTCGTAGTCGGCCACAGACACTTCGGTGTCGCGGACGGGCACCTTGACGGCGCCTGCCTTCGGGCTGCCCTCGTAACGATTGTTGCAGATGATGCCCACCCGCTTGACGAGGGTCGCGCGCAGTTTGGCATCGACCAGTTCAGAGTAACGTTCTCTTGCAATATGCGGCATAGTATAGTCCTTTCTGTCAGATCTTGATATTCGGATTCAGGCTTTTAAAGGCGGTCTCCACCGGGTCGATATCGTCACCGCCGTGCATGGGGTCGCCGTGTTCGCTGCCGGTGGAGTAGGTACCGGCACCCTGCTGTGCAGTGTCCGGCTGCTCCCCGAACGCCCACGGGTTCGCCTTGACTGCATCCTCCAGCGCCTTGTTGATGTCGGTGGTGCGGTCCTTGGAGCCCTTCAGGGCATCCAGATCCAGCAAAGCGCGCACCGCATCCACGCTGCGGCCCTTCTTGCCGAGGATGGCGGTGTTCAGGGCGCTGTCAAAGGCAAAGCCATCGGCCTGCGCCTGCATATCCGCCTTCAGCTTGGTCACCTGCGCCTGCAGCCCGGCAACGTCCACACCGTCAAAGGCCTTCAGGCCGTCCTGTGCGGTCTTGAGCTGTGCCTGCGCGCTGTTCAGTTGGGTCTGCAGGGCTGCGGCTGCGTTTTTCTCCCGGGTGATGTCGCTGCCGTTCTCCTGCATGAGCCAGTTCAGCTGCTCCTCGGTAATGCCGGGGATCTTGTTCTTTACGTCTTCGCGTTTCATGGTGGAAACTCCTTTCTGTGGGTAAAACCTCGGTTTGGTGACGCAGTTCTCCGTCTGCGTCCGGTTGTGGGCAGGGTACGCACTGCCCGCTGCGATGATGCCGTTTGCCGGAATCGAACCGGCGGCCTGCTGCTTACAAGGCAGCTGCTCTGACCAATATGAGCTAAAACGGCATGAAAAAAGCGCCCCTGCCCGGCTGGGCAAAGACGCTTGCGGTATTTGGTTGTTACTGCCCCATTTCTTCGTAGACAGGGCACTTGAGACAAATCCTGTGAGCCTTGTCCCATCCGCACGGCGGGGTCTTTTCCGGCGGCAGCATCAAACTGTCATTCCCAATATTGGAGATGTCCCAACACAGGCCGTCCGCAATTTCATGGTTGAAAATGGGGCAGAACACCTGCGGATCAGGGACAGACGCTGTATTAAAAACCATGCTTTTTCATCACCTCTACAACTTGTTTGCCGCCGTCATCCAGCCAGCCAACAGTACCAATGGAACCGTCCTGCCGAATAACGATGAAGCCTTTGTCGGAATAGTAGGAATGCTGTGCGCCATTTCTCTGCCGAATAGCAAGGATAGCGTTCTCGGCAATATCATTTGCCTGCGCTAAGCTGATTTTTCGCTTGCCCATCTGTTCCAGCGCGTGACCTTCAAAGTTCAGCACATCTGGTATTGCAGGAGGCGTAACAGCTATACCGGTCAATTTGATTCTACCAGATTCACGCAAAGCAGTCAAATCATCGTTAACAGCATCAAGGCGTGCCTGCCTGCGTGCTATGTAGCTTGCCCTGCCAGCCTCGCTCCTGCCAAACTTTGGCACGCTGACGCGTGCACTGTCCACTCTGCCGCCGGTGTCCTTTGTAAACTGGGCAAGTCTCTGGCGGGCAGCCTTCAGGCGCACGGCGCTGTCGGTGGTGTCCAGCCCGGCGGCGTCCTCGGCAAGGTAGCGCTTTTTACAGCGGCGGACGTTCCGCTCCCGGGCGCGCTGCATCTGGCTGATCTCATAGGCGGTGTACTTTTTGCCGTTGTACTCGATATCCCGGGCGTTGAGCTGCCGCAGGCTTTCCTCTGTCCATGTGGGCGGGTCGCCAAGGTCGGGGTAGCACGGCCAGAAGCTGTGACGGCAGTTCCAGCCGCAAAGCCCTGCGCCGGTGCCGTAGCCGGTGGTTTCTTCAAAGTCCGGGTAGTGCCGACCGTTGTAGTCCGCGGGTCCACCCCGGTGAAAGCGGCGTCCCTGCCATTCTGCGTGGCTGGGGCGGGCGCCACCGTGGGCGCTGGTCTCCACGAACTCCGCGCCCATCTCGTCCATGCGTGCCAGCTGCAGCTTGCCTGCGGTCTGGTTCACGCCGGTAAGCACCGCACGGCGGGCAGCTACCTCCAGTGTGTCGGTGTGGCCGCTGGGGTAGGTGACTGCGGGCAGGTCGTCTGCAAGGCTGTCTACAGCCTGTTTGACGGCGGTTTTGTAGTCAAAGGCACCGGTGCTCACCTTGCCCCACGCCGCGTCCAGCGTGCGCTCAAACGCCCCTGTGACGGTGTTTGCCGTGGTGGCGGTCAGGTTCTGCCATGTGCCGTTGGTCTGCCGGGCACCGGCGACCAGCAGGTTATTAAGTGCGGCGCTCTCTTCAAAGGGCTGCGGCTCCAGCCCGTAGTGGTAATAGATGGCATCCTCGCGCTCCATGGCCTCGGTGGCGGTCTGCCGGAGCAGGCTGCGGATGGTGCGCTCACTTTTGCCGCTATACTTGGCCAGCAGCTTGACCACATTGTTCCGCACGGCTTCGGTCTGCTGGTAGCGCCACAGCTGCCAGTTGGCTGTCTCAGTAAGGGTGTCCATCTTACCGATGCGCCGGGCAGCGTCCCGCAGGATGCTGTCCTCCACCTCACGCCACAGCGCCACAAAGGCATCCGGTAGGGTGTCCAGTACCTCCGGCGGCAGCATCATGCACCCCCGAAGGTAAGGGTGTCCTCGGTGCGGCGCTCGGCATCCGCTTCGGCAGCCCACTGATGGGCTTCCTTCTCGCTCAGACCGTACCGGGCAGACAGGTATCGGCAACGGGGCACAAGGCCTGCAATGGCATCCTCCCGCAGCTGCGCGGTGCGCTCCTGCTCGCTGACGATGTAGCTGTCATCCCAGTTTACAGAGATACTGGTGTTCGGGTCTACATCTGCTCCCAGCAGGTTTTTTGCCGCCCACAGCATCGCCCGCAGAATGCCGATCAGCGCGGTCTCGATGGGGGTCTGGTTCTTGTTGGCGCTCTGCACCAGATCCTGCCGGCTGCCGGTATACTCGGTAGCTGTGGTCACCTTGCCCTGATCGAAGTTATACCGGTGGCAGCCCAGCCCGCACTGGAAGCTGAACAGGTTCAGCATATCTTGTACGGCGCGGTGGTTCTGCTCGGTGCGCAGGTCAGGGTTGTACTCGTGCCACTCCTGTTTTTCGTCCAGACTGCCTTCACGGCCGGGCAGCGCATAGAACTGCTGTACGCTCAGATCGTCCGGCGGGATAAAACGGGGCTTGCCATCTGCGCCGATGATCGTTTTGCACAGGCTCTTGTCGTAGAAGATCTTTTTGCCGCCAAGATAGAGATCCTGCCGGTAGTTATCAAAGGCCAGGTCTACGCCCTGAGCGCTGTCCAGCGCTTCCGAGAACACGCTCATGCCCAGCCCGGGACCGAGATCGATGTTTTTCAGGGCAGCAGGGGAGAACAGGGCAAACCACGGCGGCGACCCGTCCACGGTCATCTCGGCGACCATACCGTCCGGTGCTTTGCGCGGGGTGAACTGCGGCACGCCGCCCTGTTCCTCGCCGATTACAAACCATTCGTTGCGGATGGTGCGCCGGGTGCCGCTGACGGTGTGGGTCTGCAAATAGGCGCAGGGCTTGCCGTCCAGCAGGCACTCAGAGACAAAAGCCGCTTCCTGCACCACGCCGCGCTCCACCCGGATGGGAAGGATGCAGGACGCCGGGTCGTAATCCAGCACGATGCGCCCTGCAGGGTCTGGATGTAGGATGCCGTCTGGGGTGCCCTTTACCCCCTCCACACTCATGACAAACGCACCGGTGCCGGACCAGTAGGCTTTTTCTACCAGCTGGTTGGCGTTCTCCCAGAAATGCAGCTGGCGCAGAAGGCCGCCGGTCTGCTGTTCATTGCTGCCCAGCAGGTAGGCGGCGGTCTTTGCATCATCGATCTGGAAGGTGGTCTTGTCGTTCAGCAGCAGATTGGCCCAGTCCTCGCAGGCGCGCTTTGGCATCCGCAGGGAAGCCCGGCGGCGGGTGTGCTCGCCATCCTCCAGCTTGATCCTGATGTTGTGCACGGAGGGCACATCGCCCTGCCACCATTGCCGCCAGGTCTCTATGCGGCCATAGTAGGCGGCATCCAGATGCAGGCCTTTCGTATTGTTCAGGTAGGCGATAAAGGCAGTAACGTTCATCGGGAAGTAAACCTCTTGTAATCGCGCTCGATGGTATACTCGAACGCATCCAGTGTATCAATATCAGTGGTGCCGTCGTCCAGACGCTCATCTGTGCCGGGGTGCTTCTGGCTCCACAGAGCGGCAGCCAGCGCATCCCGCAGGGTGACGGCCTCCGGCATATACCAGAACCGCCCGCCGCCCATAAGGATGGACGTCAGGCGAATACGGTCGATGATACGGATCTTGGCGGAATCGTTTACCCGGTCAGCCAGCCAGAAAAGCGGGCAGGCGCGCAGCCGGGCACGGATATGGTTGATAAGGGTCTGCTCAGCGCTGTCGCAGAAGATATAGTGAATCTCACCATACCGGGCGAACACGGCAGTGCAGAACGCGATCAGCTGTGCGGCAAGGTGGTCGGCGTCCTGTCCTCTGGGGTCTACCCGCAGGGAAGCCAGACCCACCACGCCAGCATAGAGCGGCAGGATGCCGGTTGCTACAAAGGCGTGCCGGGAACCATTGCCGCCAAAGTCCACCCCGATATGGATACGCCACGGAGTGCAGGGCTGGTTTGCGGGCCATAAAAAGCGGCCGTCCCCGGCGGCAATGCTGTCTGCAAAGGGGCGGTAGATGATGCCGTTGGCGGCGCACCATTGGCCGAGGATGAAGCGATTGTAATAAACGGTACCCGCATACTCCTGCTTGAGGCTTGTCACGAACACCGGCGGCAGGGTAGGGTTGTCGTCGATGGTGTAGGCCTGACAGTAGATATCGGCATCGCTGTCCAGAAATTTTTTGAACCAGTGCTGCGGGCTTTCCGGGTTGCAGGTGCCGTCAAAATGGGAGTGCGGGCAGGACAGACGGCTTTTCAGCATCTGGAACACACCCTCGTCCCAAGTGGTGATCTCGTCTCCATAGGCGTACTCAAACGCCGCGCCCTGAATGCGGGCAATATGCTTTTTGTTGTCGGCTCCCAGCACATATACCTTGCGGCCAAACAGCTGCACGATATTGCCGGATGCCGAGGTGCGCACGATGCCCACCAGATCAGTGCCCCAAAGGGCACGCATGGGCTCCAGTACATTGCGTTCCAGTGTGCCCAGCGTGTTGCCCAGCATGACGCAAAGCCCCTCGCCCCGGGCAGCACAGAGACGCTGCGGGATGGTGACGGCACAGTCCAGATAGGTCTTGCCGGAGCGCGTGGCACCGGTCTTGATGTTCCAGCGGTGGGAGCAGTTGCGCAGAAATTCCTGCTGGTGTTCAGTCAATGGCACTGTCCACACCTCCCAGGATCTTGCGCGCCTCGGCCAGCTGGTCGGCAGCGGCATCCTCCTGCGGGGCATCCTCGCCCAGCAGCTTCAGCAGCACGCTGGCGGCTCTGGCATCGCCCCGCTTGGCCTGTTCGGCAATGCCCACCACCACGGCCATCTGGTTGTCGATGTCCTCCGGGTCGATGGCATCCCGCAGCAACCGGTTCACGGTGCGGCGGTCGGTCTCCGGCAGGCTCAGGTAGTAGTCGGCGGCCTCCTTCATGCTGCGCCTGCGGCGGCGTGCCCGCCCCGAGGCGATGCCGCCCTGCTTTGCGATCTCTCTCTGTTCACTCTCTGTCCGTTCGTTGAACGGGATCAGGTTCTCCTCGTTGGCCACGTCACCACCTCTCTTGCGGGCAAAATAAAAGCCGCCCTTGCGGACGGCAGGAGATTCAAAAACGCCCGGCTGGTACATTCAGGCTGTTGGGTAGTACGGTGTGATCCTCTGTGTCAGCCGGGCAGCACAAAGCCCGCAGGGAGAAGGGAGTAAGGGAACCTTTCCTGCGGGCTCTTGTACAGCTTAAATTCTAACAGGGGTTGACAGCATTATCAAGTCCGGTCAAGTCCGGTTTCGTCCGGACTTTGGGGGTCAAGGCGCTTCACGGCGGCGCTGTGGTGCTGGAACACCTGACTGCGGGAGAGCCGGACGTGATAAGCAATCTCGCCCCAGCCCTCCAGCAGGATATAACGCCGGAACAGGATCATGAAGTCTACCTCGTTGTCCAGCTGCCCGAACGCCGCCATGAGCTCGGCACGGATGGCGTCGCAGACGGCGGCTTGCGCCTCGGCGGCGCGGCGGGCTTCGTCGATGCGCTCCACGCTGCGGGGCAGCGCCTGTCCGTCCCCGCTGCCGCCCGGCACAGGAGAAAAGCGCTGGGTGGTGTGGGTGGCGTCGGTCTGCAGCGTGGCCAGCTCGTCCAGACGCAGCAGCTCGAACCGCTTTGCTGACCGGTACCGCCAGAGCCACGCCTTTTTTTCTTCGTAGGTCATGCCAGCTCCTCCACCCGGATGAACACGCCGCAGGGGTCTGCCCAGAACTTTTCTACCACCTCGCTGCACACCTGCGCGTCATCTGCCCAGAAGTGCAGGCGGGTCATCTCGTCCTTGAGCGCCTTTTCCAAGTTGTCGGTGTCCGGCTTTGCGGTGCGCCAGCTGCCGTTTTTGTGCCCGCCGGAGGGGAAACACCACTTGACCAGCAGCCGCACCGGCTTGCCCGCCGGGATGGGCGTTTGCGGCGCGTGGGGCGCAAGGCAGGCGTGCAGTTTTGCGCGGGTGGCTTTGAGCTCCGGGCTGTCGTGCAGCACGGCGCAGGGCTTGCCGCCCTTCATGTAGGCGTGCAGCTGCTTTGCGTTGTGGGTGGTGGTAGGCGGCTGCATGGGGAGAAAGAATTGTGTGTACATGGAGTTCACCTCGTTTTTCTTTGTGAGCATCGCCAACGTGATGGGGAGGGTTCCCCGGAGGGATGGGGGCTGTGTACGCCCCATCCTCCGGGATACCCCATCACACATTGCAGTTGCAGTTATGCCTATATATATAGGCTATTTTGCACTGCAATTTTTACAGGCATAGCGGCTATAACTGCATTTTTGCAGTTTTTGCTGTCGTGCAGAATAGCGGCTATAACTGCATTTTTACAACAAACTGTAAAGGGTAGATATACGCAGTGTTTAACCGCTGTTGCCGGGCTCCTTCCGGCCAATGCGTTCGCCATCGATCCAGAAACGGCCGTCCTCTTTCAGGCGGGTCTTGACGGTGCGGGGCTTCAAGTCCATATACTCGGCCAGCGCATAGACGGTGACTTCGCCGTCCATGGTGCAGGCTTCGTATGCGACATCCAGTTCAGCCTTCTTGTTCCGGGCTACCTTGCCCTTATCGCCCCACCGCTTGGATGCCCCGCGCGAACCCAGCGTGCGGAAGTCACTCTCCGGCTGCAAGTCCTCCAGCAGGCCGGTGTCCGGCTTGTGGATGGGGTAGTCGAACCAGAGGTTCACCGGGTCGAAGCGGGCAAACTCGCGTAGGGTGCCCTCGATGCGCCACGCGGTCAGGCCGTCCGTCTTTTTCTCGGCGGCAGCCACGGCGGCGTCGATGGCGCGCAGGTCGGCAAGGCCGAGATGCTCCTTTGCGGCGGCCAGCATCCGGCTGCGGCTCAGGGCATCGTCCGGGCTGTAACTGTCGGCAAAACCGCGTTTGTCCAGCATGGCCCTGATGGCGGCGCAGGCGGCCTTGCTGCGCAGCTGCTCCCGGATGGCATCGGTGGGGGAAAGCTCGGTCATATCCAGCATGGCGTCCGGGTCGCGGGCGAACACGCCGGAGCCGCTGGCTCTATCCATGCTGCGCTTGCCGCCCTGCGCACCCTTGGAATGGTGGTGGCAGTAGATGACGGCGCAGTCCAGCGCGCGGCAGACCACATCGAACTGGTTGCAGAACTTTGCCATCTGGTCGGCGCTGTTCTCATCGCCGGTGATGACCTTATAAATGGGGTCCAGGATGACCGCCAGATACCCCTTTTTCTGCGCCCGGCGGATGAGCTTTGGGGCAAGCTTGTCCATGGGCACGGACGCGCCGCGCAGGTTCCAGATATCGATGTTGGCAAGGCTTGCGGGGGCAATGCCCAGCGCGGTGTACACGTCCTTGAAGCGGTGCAGACAGGAGGCCCGGTCCAGCTCCAGATTGATGTACAGCACCTTGCCCTGTGCGCAGCGGAACTGCCCCAGCCACGGCTGCCCCTCGGCAATGGCGATGCACAGCTCGATGAGGGCAAAGCTTTTGCCCGCCTTGCTGGGGCCTGCCAGCAGCATCTTGTGCCCCTTGCGCAGCACGCCGGTGATCAGCGGGTCGGCCAGCGGGGGCAGGTGCTCCCAGTCGGCGGCGAGGTTCTCGGTGTCCGGTAGGTCATCGGTCTCGGCTTCCAGCCAGTCCACCCACTCGTCCCAGCAGCTCTTGCCGAAAT
>OOCE01000194.1_pt1 | contig 21919 bp, 33 predicted proteins | sample 1671421 | NCBI WGS metagenome assembly OOCE01 (sample SAMN06348155, study PRJEB24527) | human gut metagenome | biome: human gut; feature: ankylosing spondylitis patient; material: feces | host: Homo sapiens | place: China | collected 2015-10 | reverse complement strand
GGCGTGAGCGTGATTGTCTTCATCATGTCCTTCTTGTGTATGAATTCGTATCTGTAGTCTGATTGGATGGTTCAGTTGAATACCGCGACCGGTTTAGCCTCACCGCGTTTCGCACGTTCGAGGATGGCGACCAAATCGTTGGTTTCCTCAACGTACGCCGCCGTGGTCGTACGTATGTCATGCGCGATTCTGCGTCCGAAACGCAAGTCGGCCGCTTCCTGATCGCTCACGGCCAGCATATTCATGGAAGCCGCAGCGCTGGCCACGGGATCGAGCGCATGATCGAGCGCATGATCTGCATCGTCAAGCACTGCACGATTGCGCGTCACTTCCATGCCTTCACGATTGGTGAATGTTTTGGATTCAGCGTGGGCGCTCATGACGTTGGGCATATTCACTGAGAATCTGCCGACACGTGTGCGTCGCAGCATCGTCAGATGGCCTCCCAACCCGAGTTCCTCGCCCAGATCGCGTGCGAGCGCGCGAATGTAGGTACCTGCGGAACAGGTCACGGTCACGTCGAGTTCCATAACGGGCTGCATGTCTTCATGCGGTGCAGTGTCGGCAATCCATCCATCTCCTGCCCTCTCGGCCACGACTGCGCCAGCAAGTTCCGTGCCGGCACGATCGCTATGCGTGTAGCCGTAACGCGCCTGCCGCACGTTGAACTCTTCGATGGTCACAGGACGTGCCTTAAGCTCCACATCCTTGCCTTCGCGCGCCAGATCATAGGCACGCTGGCCATTGACCTTAATGGCGGAGTAGACGTTCGGTACCTGTTCGATGCGCCCGGTGAACCGTTCTGTGATCAGCTGTTCCACGGCTTGACGCGAAGGAAAGTTCACTGCCCGCTCCCCCGCCGGCAACAGCTCGCCTTCGGCATCGTCCGTAGTGGTGCGCTGTCCAAGGCGAATGGTGGCCTCGTACGTTTTGTTATGGTCGACAATGTAGTTGAGCAGTCGCGTGGCATTGCCGAAACCCACCACCAGCACGCCGGTGGCCATCGGGTCGAGCGTGCCAGCATGGCCGACACGCTTCATATGCAGGGCGCCGCGCACGGCCGCGACCACGTCATGGCTGGTGACCCCCTGCGGCTTGTCGATGACCAGCAGGCCGGAATGTTCAGGCTTCTTCGTCATCATCCCAATCTTCGACTTCGACGTCATCATCGTCGAAATCATCGTCGTCATCCTCTTCCGGATGCTTGTACGGATCGGCTTCGCCCGCATACTGGGCGGTTTCACGAGCCTTGGCGAGTTCTTCGTCACGCTTGCGCGCGATGGCGAGAATGTCTTCGATCTCATGCGCCTCGCCCGGCACCTCGTCGAATACGAATTCGAGCTGCGGGGTCAAACGCAGACCGGCCTTGGTGCCCACGAGGGAACGCAGACGACCCTTGGCTTGGTTCAGTGCCTGCTGTGCACGGCGGCGTTCGCCCTGCTCATGGCCTTCACGGCCAAGCTGGGTCCAATAGACTTTGGCGATCTGCAGATCGTTGGTCACACGCACTTCGGTGATGGTCACGTTTGTGAGACGCTTATCGTGCAATTGCGCCTCCATGGAGGATGCGATCACACGTTGGATCAACGCCGCGATGCGTGCGGCGCGAGGATTGGTTCCTGCCATTGTTGTCCTTTAATCAGGTAAGTTCTGTTGTATTACGGAACGCCCGCAGCCGTATGTCAGCTGTGGGCGTTCCTTTCTTGTTATCGATTGCTGGTTCGAATCAATCGACTACTTGCGTTCGATTTCCTGCATTTCGAAGGTCTCGATGATATCGCCAAGCTCGATGTCGTTGAACGAACCGAGGTTGATACCCGCTTCGTAGCCTTCCTTGACGGAGTTGACATCGTCCTTGAAGCGACGCAGCGAGGAGATTTCGAGATCATTGACGGTGGCGATGCCGTTGCGCAGAATACGGCACTTCGTACCGCGCTTGACTTCGCCGTCCTGCACCATAACACCTGCGATATTGCCGAACTTGGAAGAACGGAAGATCTCGCGGATCTCGGAGTGGGACGTGACGACCTCTTCGAATTCCGGCTTGAGCATGCCCTTGAGGGATGCTTCGATGTCTTCGATGGCCTTGTAGATGATCGAGTAGTACTTGATTTCCACGCCTTCGCGTTCGGCCATATCCGCCACCTGACGGTTCGGACGAACGTTGAAGCCGATGATGACGGCCTTGTCGACGGTAGCCAGGTTGACATCGTTCTGGGTGATGGCACCGACACCGCGGTGGATCACCTGGATGCCGACCTCGTCAGACACCTCGATCTTCATCAAGGAATCTTCCAGCGCCTCGACGGAACCGGAGGAATCGCCCTTGATGACGATGTTGAGCATGTCGACCTCAGCCTTGGCGAACTGCTCCTTGAGGCTTTCGAGCGACACGACCTTACGACGCTTGGCCAGCTGGGCCGCACGCTCGGTGGCCTGACGCTTTTCGGCGATCTGACGTGCGGTACGGTCATCGGAGGCCACCAGGAACAGATCGCCTGCTGTCGGCACGGAGGTCAAACCAAGCACCTGCACCGGAGTGGACGGCGTGGCTTCCTTCATATGGGTGCCGTTTTCGTCGAGCATGGCGCGGACACGGCCATACGACGTTCCCGCGACGATGGAATCGCCGATGTGCAGAGTACCGGACTGAACGAGCACGGTTGCCACGGCACCGCGACCCTTGTCGAGTCGGGCTTCCACGGTGGCACCGCGAGCGTCCATATCCGGGTTGGCACGCAGATCAAGTTCAGCGTCCGCGGTCAGCAGCACGGCTTCCAGCAGCTTGTCGACATTGGTGCCCTGCTTGGCGGAAATGTCGACGAACATGGTGTTGCCACCGTACTCTTCCGGAACGAGGCCGTACTCGGTGAGCTGGCCACGGACCTTGTCTGGGTTCGCGCCCGGCTTATCAATCTTGTTGACGGCCACCACGATCGGCACGTTGGCCGCCTGAGCGTGGTTGATGGCTTCCACGGTCTGCGGCATCACGCCGTCATCGGCCGCGACCACAAGGATCGCAACGTCGGTGAGTTCGGCGCCACGGGCACGCATGGCGGTGAAGGCTTCGTGGCCCGGGGTATCGAGGAACGTGATCTTACGCGGTTCGCCTTCGAGATCGACGGTCACCTGGTATGCACCGATACGCTGGGTAATGCCGCCGGCCTCACGTGCGATGACGTTGGTACGACGGATGGTGTCAAGCAGTCGGGTCTTACCATGATCGACATGGCCCATCACGGTGACGACCGGCGGACGCGGCTTCAGATCTTCATCTTCCTGAAGTTCTTCTTCGTCCAGATCGATGTCGAACTGCTGCAGCAGTTCCTTGTCTTCCTCTTCGGCGGACACGATCTTGATGTCCCAGCCGATTTCCTCACCGAGGATCTGGAAGGTGGATTCGTCCAAGGACTGGGTTGCCGTAGCCATCTCACCAAGGTGGAACAGTACGGTGACCAGTGCCGCCGGATTGACGTTGATCTTCTCGGCCAGATCGGCAAGGGATGCGCCCTGACGCAGACGAACGGTCTGACCGTTGCCGGTAGGAATACGCACGCCGCCGATGACCGGGGCCTTCATCTCCTGGAATTCCTGACGCTTTGCCAGACGGTTCTTACGAGCCTTCGAGGACTTGCCGCCCTGACGACCGAACGCGCCTGCAGCACCGCCACGACCGCGACCGCCGCCGCGTGCCGGACCGTTGCTCGGAGCGCTGTTGCCGCCCTGGAAGCCGCCACCATTGGTATTGGCGCCGCCACCGAAACGGTTGCCACCACCTGCCGGACGCTGACCGCCGCCCTGACCCGGACGATGCTGGCCCCACTGACCCGGCTTCGCACCGGTGCCTTGGCCCGGACGACCACGGAAACCTCCACGCTGGCCGCCGCCCTGACCCGGGCGTCCGCCGCGACGACCTTCGCCGTTGTTATTGTTGTTGGCGTTCGGACGGTTCATCGGATGCGGACGCGGAATGTCACCCGGAGTCGGGGTATGCATGCCCTGCTTGCGGCTGAACGGATTGTTACCCGGACGTGGGCCCGGAGTGTGCGGCTTCGCACCATTGGCGGCATTGTTGCCATTGCCGCCCTGCGGAGCATTGGTATTGTTATTGTTGCGCTGTGCGCGAGGTCCCGGAACCGGAGCCGGCTTGCCGCCCTGACGGCGTTCGCCCTGCGGACGCGGAGCGTTGCCGTTGGCACGATTGCCATGCTGGCGGGAATCACCCGGACGAGGCATGCGCTGGCCGGGCTTCGGGGCTTCGGACTTGGATGCTGCAGGACGTGCCGGCTTTGGAGCGGCAGGCTTTGCCGCGGATGCCGCGGGAGCAGCCGGAGTGGCACGAGGCGCAGGAGTAGGCGAAGCTGCCGGGGCAGCCGGCTTCTTGGCCGGGACCGCAGGCTTCTTGGATTCGGATGCGTTGCCCTGCACGTTGGAAGCGAAAGCATTCCTCAGCTTACGGGCAACCGGAGGTTCAACGGTAGACGATGCGGACTTCACAAATTCGCCCATCGCCTCAAGTTTGTTCAAAACAGTCTTGCTGTCAACGCCAAGTTCCTTGGCAAGTTCATATACGCGTGCTTTCGGCACTCAATTTCTCCTATCTTGGGCCGCGCGCATACGAGCGCGACCGCTACTGATTCACGGCGAGCTTGTTCCTTCTCATCGTGCAACCATGTTCGTGATACCTCGTCTTTTCCCTGGGCATGACGGCACGTACCCCCACGCTTTGGATTATCGAGTCCAGCATACTCAAGCCCGTGGATTGAACGCCCACGGGCTTACCGCTGCTGAAAGTGTTGGTTATTCGGCGGTTTCCCCGCTGGTCGAAGCCTGCGCTTCGGCCATCTTCTTGGCGTGTGCCTCGGCGGATTCGATGCCGATTTTCCATCCGGTCAGCTTGGCGGCCAAACGTGCGTTCTGGCCTTCCTTGCCGATGGCCAGCGACAGCTGATCATCATGAATGAAGGCGATTGCGGTCTGGTTCTTCTCGCTGATTACCTGCACACCGGTGGCAACCGCCGGAGACAGTGCCGCCGCGACGAACTTCGCCGGATCGGCAGACCAGTCGACGATATCGATCTTCTCCGGCCCAAGGTTCTCCATCACCGCACGCACGCGAGCACCGCCGGGGCCGATCAGAGCGCCCTTCGGATTGACGCCCTCGGTGTTGGCGCGCACCGCGATCTTGGTACGGGCACCGGCCTCACGCGCGATGGACATGATCGAGACGGCACCGGAAACCAGTTCCGGAACCTCACGTTCGAACAGACGGCGAACCAGCTCGGGATGGGAGCGGGACACCACGATTTCCGGGCCTTTGAGGCCACGTGCGACATTCACCACATACACGCGGATGCGCTCACCATGGCGGTAACGCTCTCCCGGCACCTGTTCACGACGCGGCAGCAACGCTTCGACGTCGCCAACGGCCACGTGCACATTGGAGGTGTCCTTCACATCCTGCTGCACAATGCCGGTGATCAGCTTGCCCTTCTGCCCGGAGAACGCGCCGAACACCTTGTCGTCCTCGGCCTTGCGGAACAGCTGGCTGATGACCTGACGCGCGGTGGCTGCGGCCAGACGGCCGAAGTCGCGCGGGGTGTCATCATATTCCTCGCCCAGAGTCGGCGCAGGGTGCGGATTATCCTCGGTCGGCTCGACGGGGATCTCATCCTGAGCCCAAACGGTAAAGCTTCCGGCACGCGGATCAAGCTCCACACGAGCATGCTTCGCCGCGTGCGGCGTTTTCAGATATGCCAGTCGCAATGCTTCCGAGAGTGCGGCATCCAGCGTCTCGGGATCGATTCCCTGCCCAGCTGCGAGCTGGTGCATTCCTGCCAGGTCCAGTTCCATATTTCCAAGACCTCCTATATGAAGTTATTCCGAGCGCTCGGCCCAATGGTCACAGTCGACTACTAGTCTAATGTTTCATGCAGACACGCTCCCCGTTTTTCCCCTTGGCCTTGTCGACTGTCAGACGCGCCTGCGTCTTGGTGTGCGCGAGCGCCCTTGTGGCATCACTGGCCGCGTGTTCCGCTCCTCGAATCGCAGGTCGCGCCGAAGCCGAACAGCAGCCAAGTCCTTGCGAAAGGGCGTATGCAGACGCGACTGCCAACGCCGACATCATGGCAGACAGGTCACGCCATATCGTCATGCGCTATCTTGCCGCGCAGGAGGCGGTTTCAGATTGGGCCAACACCGCGGCATATTGCCCGGCGCGATTCGCCGATGGCACGTTGCGTAGTGCGCAGGCCCGTCACACTGCCCGTCTGATGGCAGCGCGACTTGCGATCAACATCGCACAGCCCACGCTGTCGCGTTGCGATGACATTGACTCACTTGATATTGACGCGGATTCGCTTTCCGCCATGTCCGTTGCGGAAGATCAGGTGGGGTTCGCGATGGAGGTGTTCGCCGCGCGTTCCTTCGGTCATGCGACGCTTGACATCAGCGATCGTCATAAAACCACTTCGCAACGCCTGATTTCTCTTTCCGGAGCCGAAGACAATCGTGCGAAAACCTATGATGTCACGCAGCTGCTCGCCAATCCTAATACCATCGTGGATTCCGCAACGGGCTTGTACGCGCCAACCGATGCCGTCCTGGAAATGAATTGCGCGCGCAGCGAAATCGCAGCCGTTGCGGCAAGCTCGACTTCGTCGAACGCCTCGACGAAGTCCCAAACAACCTCGGACGACCATTCGGATGACTCCCGGGAACAGTCACTGGGCATGCTCGCCAGCATGATCGCCGACCGCGTGGATCTGGCACTCGACTGGGGTTATCCGGCATTCGCGCTATTCGCATAGCGCAGACTTGCGTACGCTGTCCGCGCAACCGTCTTCACACAATGCGACGCAGTGTTCCCGCGAATAAGACACGCCGAGCAATCGCAGACATCGCAAAAATCCCTCAATCGGATTTGACAATCGCCAAAGCTGTGGCAAAATGATGAAGTTGCTTGTTTTCAAGTAGCACAATGGATAAGTGTCCGAGCGGTCTAAGGAGCACGCCTCGAAAGCGTGTGAGGGCGAACCCCTCCGCGAGTTCGAATCTCGCCTTATCCGCAAGTAGAAAAACCGGAGCAACGGCGCTTCGGTTTTTTTATTTACAACTCCTGCTCGTGCACGGAAGCATTCACCCACTGGTGCTGCTGCACATTGCAGCCGGAGAAAATGCCGATATCGAGCATGCAATCGCGGTAATCACGACCATGCGCGATCGTGATGTAGTTGTCGTCGACCATACGGTTGTGCGTCGGATCAAGACCGATCCAACGCTCGTTGTGGTACACCTCCACCCAGGCATGCGTGGCGCCCTCTCCACCCAACAATCCGGCGATATAACGCGCGGTGAGACCAACATGGCGACACACCGATCACGGAATCCGGATTGAACGCGAACGGATCAAGATATTCGTCCGACAGGCGGCGGTAGACCACGCCCACACGATGGCGTTTGCCGGAATAATCAAGGAAATACACCTTGTTGTCAACGACTTCGAGATCTTCTGGGAACGCCAGCGCGGCACCCGTCTTTTCCGCCAGATACGCATGTTCGAAAAACGCGGAATTGTATCGCCCCGGCGTCAGTACGACGGCAACGCCTTCCGTGGAAACGAAATCCATGGACTTACGCAGCAAACGGGGGTAATCGCGGTTATATCTCGTTTTTGCGTTTTTGCGATTGCGTGATGTGGTTTTGTGATGCGATATTTGGTGCGATTGTATAGCGCAATCTTCTGTGTATCCGTACAGTATGTGCTCTTACAAAGTACGTTTCGCACGAATCGCTTCGGCACGAATCGCCAACTGGTCGTCTTCCGGATATTCGATATGTTCCAGCGTCAATCCTTGCGGAGCGATCGGACCGGTGCTGCCTTCACGCAACGGCGTCGTCATTTTTTCGGCGAACCAATCCACGGAACGTTTGCCGATGCCTACCTGCACACAACCATTAACCAGCGATCGCACCATATTGCGTGCGAAAGCGTCCGCAACGATGGTGAAGCAGAGCAGTCCGGATTCGACCGCAGACGTGCGATATCGCTCCCCCATCGTATTTCCGTCGTCGATCAGCGGATGCTGCGGTATACGACGCCAATACGCGGTTTTCACCTCGCGTATGGTGGTGCCTCCAGGATTCGGGGTTGCGAACGAGCCGAAATCATGCAGGCCGATAGTCATTTCAGCAGCCTTGTTCATAGCTTCGATGTTGAGATCATCGTCGATATGCAGCACGCAATTGCGGATACGTGGATCGATTTCGCTTGATCGGTCGGCAATGCGATATACGTAAGTGCGTTCCAGTGCGGAGAAACGTGCGTCGAATCCTTCGGGAGCTTCCTCGATGGAACGAATGGCGATATCGTTCGGCAGCATGCGTTGCAGCCGTCGCTTCAACGCCATCACCGGTTCGACCTGCATATGCCCGACGCAACGTGCAAGCGTCTCCTCATTGATGTCGAGATGGCAAACTTGGTGCGACGCATGCACGCCGGTATCGGTACGACCCGCGACGGTCAGGCGCAGCGGCTCGTCATCATCGCCTTCCGGTACACGAAGAACGGTATGCAGCACTCGTTCGATTTCTCCCTGCACGGTACGCATGTCAGGCTGTTTCGCCCATCCGTAGAAATCGGTGCCGTCATATGCCAAGTCGATACGTAATCTCACGGCAATGAGCATAACAAAAGGCGCATAACAACATATGACAACGCATAACAAAAAGGCTGGGAACCTTTCGATTCCCAGCCTTTTCATCAGCTAGTCAAGCCTGCTTGATGCCAATCACTCGGCGTTCTCTGCGGTGGCTTCCTGAGCCTCAACCGGTGCCTCTTCGACAACCGGAGCTTCTTCAGCGGCAACCTTGGTTGCAGCTTCGGCTTCCTTGACCACAGCCTGCTTCGGGCTCACCGGCTCGGTGACGAGCTCGATGATGGCTGCCGGAGCGGCATCGCCACGACGCGGAGCAATCTTGACGATGCGGGTGTAGCCACCCTCACGCTGCTCCATCTGCTCGGCAATCTCGGTGAACAGCTTGTGCACGACGGACTTGTTGCGGATGACACGCATCACGCGACGACGGCTGTGCAGATCACCACGCTTGGCGAGCGTGATCAGACGCTCAGCCAGCGGACGAAGGCGCTTGGCCTTCGGCAGCGTGGTGGTGATGCGGCCACGCTGGAACAGGCTGGTAGCCATGTTCGCGAGCATAAGACGCTCATGAGCCGGGCTGGAGGCCAGACGCGGACCCTTCTTTGGTGTAGGCATTGTTTCTCCTTGAAAGCCCCGTCGGACTCAGGTGGGCAGTTGCCCGAACATCCGAATCCGACGAAGCGGTTAGGTCAAAAGCGGCGAATCACTCGTCTTCCGGCGAGAAGAAAGTGCCGCCTTCGAGGTTGTTGGTATCGAAGTTGCCCAGCGGGGAAGCCTTGAGGGCCAGACCCAAGGACTGGAGCTTTTCCTTGACTTCGTCAATGGACTTCATACCGAAATTGCGGATGTCGAGCAGATCCTGCTCGGTGTGGGCGACCAGCTCGCCGATCGTGTGGATGCCCTCGCGCTTCAGGCAGTTGTAGCTGCGCTGGGTGAGGTTGAGATCCTCGATCGGAACGGCCATCTCCGGGTTGGTTTCCTCTGCCACCGGGGCAGGTCCAACCTCGACGCCCTCAGCCTGGGTGTTGAGCTCGCGGCACAGGCCGAAGAGTTCCACCAAGGTGGAGCCTGCGGATGCGACAGCATCACGCGGGGAGATTGCCGGCTTGGTCTCCACGTCCAGGATGAGCTTGTCGAAGTCAGTGCGCTGTTCAACGCGAGTGGCTTCCACGCGATAGCTCACCTTGAGCACCGGGGAGTAAATCGAGTCGACCGGGATACGGCCGATCTCGGCGTTATCCTGCTTGTTCATCTGGGCTGGCACATAACCGCGGCCACGCTCGACGGTGAACTCGATCTCGAGTTCGCCATCTTCAGCGAGAGTTGCGATATGCATATCCGGGTTGGCGATAGTGACGCCGGCCGGCGGAGTGATATCACCCGCGGTGGCCTCGCCCTTGCCGCTCTTGCGCAGATACATGACAACCGGCTCATCGTATTCGCTGGTGAGCACGATGCCCTTGATGTTCAACAGGATCTCGGTAACGTCCTCTTCAACACCCGGCAGAGTGGTGAACTCATGCGGGACGCCGGAGATACGCACCGAAGTCACAGCCGCTCCAGGGATGGAGCTCAGGAGGGTACGGCGCAGCGAGTTGCCAAGCGTGTAGCCGAAACCAGGCTCGAGAGGCTCGATGGTGAAGCGGGAACGCTGAGGGTTGAGAGATTCCTCGGTAAGTGTCGGACGCTGTGCGATAAGCACTGTGGTTATCCTTTCAGCTTCAGGCCGGTGGTGCACTCACCGGCCATAAGCGGCGTTGGATTGATGATTTCTTCTAGTGCTCAGACGCGACGGCGCTTCGGAGGACGAACGCCGTTGTGTGCCTGCGGGGTGACGTCGGTGATGGAACCGACTTCGAGTCCGGCGGACTGCAAGGAACGGATAGCGGTTTCACGACCGGAACCCGGGCCCTTCACGAACACGTCGACCTTCTTCAGACCGTGCTCCATAGCCTTGCGGGCTGCGGATTCAGCGGCCATACCAGCGGCGTACGGCGTGGACTTACGGGAGCCCTTGAAACCGACATCGCCACCGGACGCCCAGGACACAACTGCGCCGGACGGGTCGGTGATCGAAATAATAGTGTTGTTGAAAGTGGACTTGATGTGCGCCTGCCCAACCGGGACCGACTTGCGGTCGCGGCGACGCGGCTTGCGCGCGGCTTGCTTTTGAGCTGCCATTGACCCTCGTTTCCTAATAACGAATTTGCTTTGTTGTTCAGGCGATGAAACTTACGTCTCGTGGTCTGAACTGACAGCCACCTATTACTTGGTGGCCTTCTTCTTTCCGGCGACCGTGCGCTTCGGGCCCTTGCGGGTACGAGCATTGGTCTTGGTGCGCTGACCGCGCACAGGAAGTCCCTTACGGTGACGCTGGCCTTGGTAGCAGTTGATCTGAATCTTACGACGGATATCCGCATCGATTTCACGACGCAGATCGCCCTCGATCTTGTAGTTACCCTCGAGGTAGTCACGCAGCGTGATCAGCTGCTCATCCGTCAGATCCTTGACGCGAATGTCCGGGTTGATACCGGTCGCGGCAAGCGTTTCCTTGGCACGAGTGCGACCCACACCAAAGATGTAGGTGAGGGCGATCTCGATGCGCTTCTCATTGGGGATGTCGACTCCGGCAAGACGTGCCATTGCGATTCCTTCTGTTTTCCGCAGGTCTTGCACCGAGTCGTCCGGTTTCCCGGCCCGGGCCTGCGTACCCGGGGTTCATACCGCTTGCGCGATCTGTGACTCAGCGCCTGTACTTATTATGCCGCTGGATCTGCTCTCAGCCCTGACGCTGCTTGTGGCGCGGGTTGACGCAGATCACCATGACGCGGCCGTGACGACGGATCACGCGGCAGTTCTCGCAGATCCTCTTCACACTAGGGCTGACCTTCATGGTTTTCCTTTGCTTGTGTACCTTACTTGTAACGGTACGTAATACGGCCGCGGTTCAGATCATAAGGGCTCATTTCCAGCACAACACGATCCTGCGGCAGAATGCGAATATAGTTCTTCCTCATCTTGCCCGAGATGGTTGCGAGCACGATATGCTTGTTCTCGAGTTCAACGCGGAACATCGCGTTCGGCAGTGCTTCCACTACCTGTCCTTCGACTTCAATCACACCGTCTTTAGCCATGAGCCTCGTTCCGTTCTTTGGCGATTACTATGCGTGCCCGAAGACACACCAACTTGCAAGAATACACGAAAACGGGAACTACGGCACGTTCGGCGTGTCACAATTCCCGTTTTCGATTGATTTGTGGTATTTTATTGGGCTTTCTTATCGTTGCATACGATTTGAATCTGCCCGATTTTCAGCTATATCAGCCAAGCTCAGCCACGATGGTGGATTGGATCTCTTCAACGGAACCGACGCCGTTGAAGGTCTTCAGCAGCCCGCGCTCTTCATAGGTGGCCAGCAACGGAGCGGTTTCCTTGGCATACACATCAAGACGCTTGGCGATGGCTTCCGGAGTGTCGTCGGAACGGCCTTCGATCTCGGCACGCTTCTTCATGCGCTCCATAAGCACGTCATGGTCAGCGTCGAGAGCCACCACAGCGTCCAGAGGAGTGTTCAGATCGGCGAGGATGGCGTCCAGTGCCTCAACCTGGGATGCGTTGCGCGGATAGCCGTCGAGGATCCAACCGTTCTTGGCATCATCCATGGCCAGACGATCCTTGACGATCTTGTTGGTCAGCTCGTCCGGAACCAGTTCGCCCTTGTCGATGTACTTCAGTGCCTCAACACCGAGCTCGGTCTTGTTCTTGATGTTGTAGCGGAAGATATCGCCGGTGGAGATTGCCGGAATACCGTAGTGCTCGCTCAGCAGCGCAGCCTGGGTGCCCTTGCCGACGCCCTGCGGTCCCATAATCAGCAGTCGCATGTTATTCTCCGTTTCATTGAGCCTCTTGCGAGGCTTTCTGATTCTCGATTGGTTACATGAAAATCGTGATACCGTTTCACGTCGAAACGGTATCACGATTTTGAGATTTTACTTGCCTTCCTTGTGGTCAGTGCCCTCGAACAGGAATCCAGCGTACTGGAACTGTTCGGTCTGGGCCTTGGCCTGGCGCAGGGTGTCAAGGCCGACGCCTGCGATGATCAGGATGGTGGTGCCGCCGAACGGCAACTTGGTGTTGAGGTCAAGCGCCATGATGAGCACGGTCGGAATAAGCGCCACGAATAGTAGGTACACGGCACCGACGGTGTTGAGCCTGTTCATCACGTAGCTCAGATAACGGCTGGTAGCGCTGCCTGCGCGGATGCCAGGAATGAAGCCGCCGTACTGCTTCATGTTGTCCGCGGTTTCGTCCGGGTTGAAGGTGATTTCCGTGTAGAAGAAGCAGAAGAACACGATCATCAACGCGTACAGTGCGATGTACCACACGGAAGTGGTGTTGGCCAAGTTGGAGTTGATCCACTTGACCCAGGACTGGTCGGATTTGCCGAACTGTGCGATCAGGGTCGGGATGGCCAGAATGGAGGACGCGAAGATCGGTGGAATAACGCCGCTCATATTGATCTTCAGCGGCAGGTAGGTGGAGGATCCGCCGTACATCTTACGGCCAATCATACGACGGGTGTACTGCACCGGAATACGACGCTGGGAAAGCTCGACGTAGATGACGAGGATCATGATGACCAGCAGCACACCGACGACCGCGGCAAACTTCGCCCAATTGCCATCGGTGCCTTTGGTGCCCCAACCGATCTCCCAAAGCTGCGGCAGGAAGCCGGAGCAGATGGACATGAAGATAAGGATGGACATACCCTGACCAAGACCCTTATCGGTGATCAATTCAGCCATCCACATGATGAGGCCGGTGCCGCCAGTCATGATGAGCACCATGACCACGAGGTTCCAGACGGAACCGTCAGGCACAACCTGGGAGCACCGGTAGTTGAACAGGGCGCCGGAGCGGGCGGTCACCAGAATGGTGGTGGACTGCAGCACAGCGAGGCCGATGGTCAGGTAACGGGTGTACTGGGTCAGTTTGGCTTCGCCGGACTGGCCTTCCTTGTGCAGCGCCTCGAAGCGGGGAATCACCACACGCAGCAGCTGGATAACGATGGATGCCGTGATGTACGGCATAACGCCCAGTGCGAAGATCGATAGCTGCAACATTGCGCCGCCGGAGAAGAGGTTCACCAGACCAATGAAGTTTTCGGAGGTGCTGTTCATCGAACCGAGGCACTGCTGAACGACCTTATAGTCGACGCCTGGGGTCGGAATGAACGAACCAATACGATAAATGATGATGATACCAAGAGTGAAGAGGATCTTGTTCCTCAACTCCTTGGTTTTCAAGGCCTGGATTAACGTCCTCACCTGGGATTCCTTCCATCGACGTGCGCGCCTGCGCACCCATGCAAAACAGACTCTACCGATCGAGTCTAGCGTACGGCGTCTACCTACACGTGGAGTGTTCCATCCTTTGTCGGTTTTTTACAAGATTTCGAGGCATTGTTTTCGTTTTGTTCCCCGTACTGGACCAAAACGAAGTGAGGCCTCCCCCGTCTAAGCGGGAGAAGCCTCACTTGCAAGCTTCAGTCAGCTCTACATTCCTTGGAATCAGTCCTCGGAGATGGAGCCGCCGGCAGCCTCGATCTTGGACTTGGCGGAAGCGGAAGCCTTAACACCCTTGATGGTGTAGGCTGCCGAAACCTCGCCGTCGCCCAGGACCTTGACCGGGTAGCCGTCACGCACGGCACCCTTGGCGACCAGATCGGCAACGGTGATTTCGCCACCCTGCGGGAACAGTTCCGCGAGAGCAGCAACGTTGACGACCTGATATTCCTTCTTGAACGGGCTCTTGAAGCCACGCAGCTTCGGAAGGCGCATGTACAGCGGCAGCTGGCCACCTTCGAAGCCCGGACGAACCTGGTAACGCTTCTTGGTGCCCTTGTCGCCACGGCCCGAGGTCTTACCCTTGGAGCCTTCACCACGGCCGACGCGAGTGCGATCCTTCTTGGCGCCCGGAGCCGGCTTCAGGTCATGCATCTGCAGAATATCTGCCATAATCAGTCAGCCTCCTCAACGGTGACCAGGTGACGGAGGACCAGCAGCTGGCCACGGAGGGCCGGCGTGTCTTCACGGGTCACGGTCTTGCCAATCTTGTTCAGGCCCAGAGTCTGAGCCGCAGCACGCTGCTTCGGAGTGGAGTTCACCAGACCGTGGTGCAGCTTGATGTTCAGGTTAGTCATCACTCACCGTCCTTCTGAGCGGCCTTGGCCTGTGCTTCTTCACGGGCCTTACGAGCCTCGGCGATGCCTTCGGCGCGAGCACGCAGCAGGGAGTCAGGAGCCACCTCTTCGAGGGACATGCCACGACGGGCTGCGATCTCTTCCGGCTCTTCGAGCTTCTTGAGAGCGTCGACGGTTGCGCGCACCACGTTAACGGCGGTGGCGGAGCCCATCGACTTGGTCAGGACGTCGGTGATGCCAGCGCATTCCATGACGGCGCGGACCGCACCGCCGGCGATAACGCCGGTACCCGGAGCAGCCGGACGCAGGAGCACGGTGCCAGCAGCATCATGGCCGATCACCGGGTGAGTGACGGTGCCCTTGATGCGCGGAACGGTGAACATGTGCTTCTTGGCATCCAGCTGGCCCTTAGCGATTGCAGCCGGGACCTCACGGGACTTGCCGTAGCCGACACCCACGGTGCCGTTGCCGTCGCCAACCACCACGAGGGCAGCGAAGCTGAACGTACGACCACCCTTGTGGGTCTTGGACACACGGTTGATGGTCACCACGCGATCGAGCATCTCGTTCTCGTGAGATTCCTCACGACGGTTGCGACGCTCGCCACGACGACCCTCACCACGCTGGCCACGACGGGACTTGCGATCCTCGTTGGTAGCTTCAGCAGCAGCCTGAGTGTTCTGAGTTTCTTCAGCCACTTGGGTTTCCTTTTCGTTGTCGCTCACAGTGCCAGACCTCCCTCGCGGGCGCCTTCAGCGACAGCTGCGACGCGGCCATGATACTTGTTGCCGCCACGATCGAACACAACCGCGGTGATGCCTGCGTCCTGAGCCTTCTTGGCAATCAGTTCGCCGACCTTCGGTCTTGGTGCCTTCGAAACCTGCGAAATCGCTCATCAGAGTGGATTCGCTCACCAAGGTAATGCCCTTGGTGTCATCGATGATCTGGGCAACCATGTGACGGTTGGAACGGGTAACCACCAGACGCGGGAGCTCCGGGGTACCGCTGATGCGCTTGCGCAGACGAGCGTGACGGCGCTGAAGCGCGACCTTCTTGCCCTTACCGAAAATCTGGACGCTCATTACTTACCAGCCTTTCCAGCCTTGCGCAGGATGCGTTCATCCGAGTACTTGATGCCCTTGCCCTTGTAGGGTTCCGGAGCGCGAAGCTTGCGGATGTTAGCGGCGCACTGGCCGACAGCCTGCTTGTCGATACCCTTGACGATCACCTGGTTCGGATTCGGCAGTTCGAACTCGATACCTTCCGGCGGCTCAACGGTAATGGTGTGGGAGTAACCGAGGGAGAACTCGATACCCTTGCCCTTCGCCTGAGCACGGTAACCGGTGCCGATGATGTCCAGAGTCTTGGCGTAACCCTCGTGCACGCCCTTGACCATGCTCGCCACGATGGAACGAGCCAGGCCGTGCTTTGCACGGGTCGGACGCAGATCGTCAGCCGGAACGAGGATGATCTCGTTGCCTTCGACCTGAGCGGTGATGCCTTCCGGAATCTCGTAGGAGTCAGTGCCCTTGGCGCCCTTGGCGGTGAAGGACTGACCGTCGATCTTGACTTCCACGCCAGCAGGAATGGTGACGGGGAGCTTACCAATATGCGATGCCATGTTTCAGCTCTCCTTTCTCACCAAACGAAAGCGACGATTTCGCCGCCGATGCCTCGATCGAGGCATTCCTTCTGGGTCAGCAGTCCCGAGCTAGTCGAGATGATTGCGATGCCAAGGCCACCGAGCGGCATCGGCAGAGCATCGGACTTTGCGTAGCGACGCAGGCCCGGCTTGGAGATGCGCTTGATGCCCTGGATGGAACGCTCGCCGTTCGGACCGTACTTGAGGGTGACCTCGAGAGTCTGGCCGACCTTGGCTTCCTTGGCGGTGAAGTCCTTGATGTAGCCTTCACGCTTCAGGATCTCGGCGATGTTCGCCTTGAACTTGGAGTACGGCATATCCACGGTCTCGTGCTTTGCCGCGCTCGCATTACGCAGACGCGTAAGCATGTCTGCGATCGGATCTGTCATTGTCATTTGGGCTTATTGCCCTTTCTCGCCGTGGTTTCCGCCGCCCGCACGCTCCATTGAGCGATTGGGCCGCGGACCTTCAGCGTCGTTATTTACCAACTGGACTTCGTAACGCCGGGCAGCTCGCCGCGGTGGGCCTTCTCACGAAGGCAGATGCGGCAAAGGCCGAACTTGCGGTAGACGGAGTGAGGACGACCGCAGACCTGGCAACGCGTATAAGCGCGCACCTTGAACTTCGGCTTAGCGGCCGCCTTGTTCTTAAGAGCGGTTTTTGCCATATCAGTTCTCCTTGAAGGGGAAGCCGAGGTGCTTCAGGAGCACGCGAGCTTCCTTGTCGTCCTTGGTGCTGGTCACCACGGTGATGTCCATACCGCGCTGGTGATCGATCGAATCCGGATCGATCTCGTGGAACATGGACTGCTCAGTGAGGCCAAAGTTGTAGTTGCCCTGACCGTCGAACTGGTTGCCGTTGATGCCACGGAAATCGCGGATACGCGGCAGAGCCATGGTCAGAAGGCGATCCAGGAACTCCCACATACGCTCGCCACGCAGGGTGACGTAAGCGCCGATGGCCTGTCCTTCGCGCAGGTGGAACTGTGCGACGGACTTCTTAGCCTTGGTGATCTTCGGCTTCTGGCCGGTGATCAGGGTGAGGTCCTTGACTGCGCCTTCGATAAGCTTGGAGTCGCGAGCAGCGGCGCCAACGCCCATGGAGACGACGACCTTCTGGACGCGAGCGACCTGCATCGGGTTGGAGTAGTGGAATTCCTTCTCCAGCTCCGGCACGATCTGCTCGTTGTACTTCTGCTTCAAGCGCGGAGTTGCCGGCGCTTCGACAGTGGTATCGGTCATGCCAGCTCCTTTCCGGACTTCTTGGCAACACGCACACGCACGGTCTTCACCTTGCCGTCGCGAGCCTCTTCCTTTTCGACGATGCGCACGCGGGTCGGCTGCTTGGTCTCCGGATCGATGACCATCACGTTGGAGCGATGGATCGGAGCCTCGACAGCCACGATGCCGGCCTGCTGGCCCTGCTGCGTAGCGCGAACGTGCTTCTTGACGATCTGCACGCCTTCAACGATCAGACGATCGTCCTTGAGCACCTGCTTGACGGTGCCTTCCTTGCCGCGATCCTTGCCGCGAATGACCTTGACCAGGTCGCCGCTCTTAATCTTGGCTGCCATGTCAGATCACCTCCGGGGCGAGGGACACGATCTTCATGAAGCGCTTGTCGCGCAGTTCACGACCGACCGGTCCGAAGATACGAGTGCCCTTCGGTTCACGGCCAGAGCCGAGAATGACGGCGGCGTTCTCGTCGAACTTGATGTAGGAGCCGTCCACACGACGGTGCTCCTTGACAGTGCGGACGACGACAGCCTTGACGACGTCGCCCTTCTTGACCGACCCGCCAGGGATGGCGTCCTTGACGGAGGCGACGATCACGTCGCCGATGCCGGCATAGCGTCGCTTCGATCCGCCGAGCACTCGGATGGCGAGGAGTTCCTTCGCACCCGTGTTGTCGGCGACATGAAGCCGCGTTTCCTGCTGAATCATTGATTCTCCTTAGCCGAGCTGGTTCTCCCCAAGCACCCCGCCTGCCTGCTTGAAGCAGGCGGGGTGACTCACGGAGCCTTGCCGAACTTATTTACTTAGCGCGCTCGATGATGGTATCGAGACGCCAACGCTTGGTCTTGCTCAGGGGCCGAGTCTCCATAATACTCACGAGGTCGCCAATGTGAGCCTCGTTGTGTTCATCATGGACCTTGACCGTACGAGTGGAACGCACGACCTTGCCGTACAGCGGGTGGGTCGAACGCTGCTCGAGCTCGACGGAAATCGTCTTGTCCATCTTATCGGACACGACGTAACCGCGACGAACCTTGCGGAAGTTACGCTCTTCAGCCATTACTTCTCCTCAGCTTTCGTTTCGGTCGCCTCGGGGGCCTGGCTGATGCCGAGCTCACGCTCGCGCAGGACGGTGTACATCCTGGCGATGTCGTGCTTGACCGCCTTGAGGCGGGCGGTATTTTCGAGCTGACCGGTCGCGGACTGGAAGCGCAGGTTGAACAGCTCTTCCTTGGACTTCTTGAGGAAGCCCTCGATCTCCTCGTTGGTCTTCTCGTTCAGATTCTTCATGGTGTAGTCTGCAGTTCCGACTGCCATCAGATGTCACCGCCTTCACGAGCAATAACACGGCACTTCATAGGGAGCTTGTCGATTGCGCGGCGCAGAGCCTCGCGAGCGACATCCTCGGACACGCCACCGATCTCGAACATGACGCGACCCGGGTGGACGTTAGCGATCCAGAATTCCGGAGTACCCTTACCGGAACCCATTCGGGTGCCGAGCGGCTTCTTGGTCAGCGGACGATCCGGGAAGATCGTGATCCACACGCGGCCACCACGCTTGATGTAGCGGGTCATGGCGATACGAGCGGCCTCGATCTGACGGTTGGTCACATAAGCTGGAGCAAGAGCCTGAATACCGAAATCGCCGAATGCGATCTCGTTGCCGCCCTTGGACATACCACGGCGGACCGGACGGTGCTGCTTACGATACTTGGTTCTCTTTGGGATAAGCATTTCTCAGCTCACTCCTTCGTTTCCGTTGCGGCAGGTGCCTCAGCTGCGGCCGGAGCCTCTGCTGCTGCGTTCTGCTGCTGGGCAGCGTTACGCTGACCACGGCGCGGACGGCGATCGCCGCGACGTCCCTGGCGGTTGTTGCCCTGCTGTGCCTGCTGCTCTTCGAACTCACGCTCGGTCATATCGCCCTTGTAGATCCAGACCTTCACGCCGATGCGGCCGTAAGTGGTCTTGGCCTCGAAGAAGCCGTAATCGATGAGGGCACGCAGGGTCTGCAGCGGAACGCGACCCTCGCGATAGAACTCGGAACGGCTCATTTCGGCGCCACCAAGGCGGCCGGAGAGCTTGATACGGATACCCTTGGCGCCTGCACGCATGGCATCCTGCTGGGCCTTACGCATCGCGCGACGGAAGGTCACGCGGTTGGTCAGCTGCTCAGCGATGCCCTGTGCGACGAGCTGGGCGTCCAGTGCTGCGTTCTTCACTTCGAAGATGTTGAGCTGGACCTGCTTGCCGGTGAGCTTCTCGAGCTTGGCGCGAACGCGCTCAGCTTCGGCGCCACGGCGGCCGATGACGATACCCGGGCGAGCGGTGTGGATATCCACACGCACGCGGTCGCGGGTACGCTCGATGACGATACGGGACACGCCCGCACGCTCAAGATCCTTGCTCATGGCCTTGCGGATGGCGTCATCTTCGAGAACGAAGTCGCGGTAGCGTTCGCCAACCTTGTTGGAATCGGAGAACCACTTGGAACGATGGTTCTCAGTGATTCCCAGGCGGTAGCCAAACGGATTGATCTTCTGACCCATCTTTAGCGGTTTCCTTCCTTGTTAGCGACGACGACCGTGATGTGGCTGGTGCGCTTGTTGATGCGAGCGGCACGGCCCTGTGCACGAGCGCGGAAACGCTTGAGCGTCACGCCTTCGTCCACATAGGTCTCCTTCACGACCAGGTCGTTCTCACGGAACGGCTCGCCGGCCTTGTCGGCCTTCACGCGAGCGTTCGCGATGGCGCTCTCCAGGACCTTACGCACCGGAAGGGATGCGTCCTGCGGAGCGAACTTCAGAATGGTGATGGCTTCGGTCGCCTTCTTGCCTCGGATGAGGTCGACCATACGGCGAGCCTTGCGCGGCGTCACGCGGACGTGACGAGCGATTGCTTTAGCTTCCATGTGTCCTTACTCTCCTTTAGCGGCGTGCCTTCTTGTCGTCCTTCACATGACCCTTGAAGGTCTTGGTCGGGGCGAACTCACCGAGCTTGTGGCCAACCATGGATTCGGTGACGAACACCGGAACATGCTTGCGACCATCGTGAACGGCGAAGGTGTGTCCGATGAAATCAGGGGTGATCATCGAACGACGGGACCACGTCTTGATGACGTTGTGCGTACCCTTCTCGTTCTGCTCGTCGACTTTCTTCTGCAGGTGGGCGTCGACGAAGGGGCCCTTCTTGATGCTACGAGTCATCTACTCGACACTCCCTTACTTACGGTTCTTACCATTCGGGCGACGACGAACAATCATCTTGTTCGAAGCCTTCTTCGGACGGCGGGTACGAACCTCGCCCTTGCCCCACGGAGAAACCGGCGGCTTGCCACCGCGGGTACGACCGCCGTGCGGGTGATCGACAGGGTTCATGGATTCACCACGGGGGATCGGGCGCTTGCCCATCCAACGTGCACGACCTGCCTTACCGAGCTGGATGTTGGCGTGATCGGAGTTGCCGACCTCACCGACGGTTGCGCGGCAGCGAGCATCCACGTTGCGGATTTCTCCGGACGGCATACGCAGCTGGGCGTAAGCGCCATCCTTAGCGACGAGCTGCACGGCCGCACCAGCGGAGCGGGCGATCTTGGCGCCACCCAGCGGGCGGAGCTCGATTGCGTGCACCACGGTACCAGTCGGGATGTTGTGCAGCGGCAGGTTGTTGCCCGGCTTGATATCAGCCTGGGCACCGGTCTCGATGACGTCACCCTGCTTGATACCTTCCGGAGCGATGATGTAGCGCTTCTCACCGTCTGCGTAGTGCAGCAGTGCGATGCGGGCGGAACGGTTCGGGTCGTACTCGATGTGAGCGACCGTTGCCGGCACGCCGTCCTTGTCCCAACGCTTGAAGTCGATGAGACGGTACTGGCGCTTGTGACCGCCGCCACGATGACGGGAGGTCATACGGCCGTAAGAGTTACGACCGCCAGTCTTGCTGAGTTTGCGAACCAGCGACTTCTCAGGCGTAGAACGCGTAAGCTCGGAGAAGTCCGAGACGGACGCGTTACGGCGGCCTGCAGTCGTCGGCTTATAAACGCGGATAGCCATAATCTAGTTCTTCCTTTAACTTTTCTCGGCTAGCCTTCAGTTACCGAAGATGTCGATCGTCTGGCCCTCGGCGACGGTCACGATAGCGCGCTTCTGATTGACGCGCTGGCCGAAACCGTTGCGGGTGCGCT
>OOCE01000170.1_pt1 | contig 22811 bp, 18 predicted proteins | sample 1671421 | NCBI WGS metagenome assembly OOCE01 (sample SAMN06348155, study PRJEB24527) | human gut metagenome | biome: human gut; feature: ankylosing spondylitis patient; material: feces | host: Homo sapiens | place: China | collected 2015-10 | reverse complement strand
CACTTTTTGTCGGTGAAAATAGTTTTCACTCAAAAAAGAGAGGGAAATCCGGTAAATTGAAAATGATTTTCACAAATAAGTCATACTAATGCGGCGGATTTGGGCGCTCTGCACAGAAACGAACCTGAATTTGTAGTCAAAGCCCCTCTTGCCAAGCGGCAGGGATTCTTTTATACTTTCCTTAAAGGAAAACTTCCCGACAATGGTGTTGGCGTGTGCGGCCGGCCCTTCCGGCGGGAAATGGAGCAGGAAAAAGGAGACCATCATGTCTACGACCACAAACTTCTGGGAGCTGCTGCAGCAAAGGCAGGATGAACTGACAAAATCCGGCCGTGCTGTAGCAGATTACCTTGTCCACCATGCCGACGAGGCACAGTACCTTTCCATTTCCTCCCTTGCGCGGGAATGCAAGGTAGCAGAGGCAACGGTGTTCCGCTTCTGCCGGGCATTGGGCTTTGAGGGCTACCATGAGATGCGCATTTCGCTGGCGCAGGCCAACGCCACCGGTGCGCTGGTCAACCAGCATGAGCCGGAGCCAGGCGCTACCACCGCCAGCCTGTGTGAGCACGCCAGCGGCCTGTTTCTCACTGCCATCAACGGCACCCAGAATTCTCTTTCGCCCGAAGCCGTGGAGCAGGCTGTGGACCTGATGCGTGCCGCGCGGCAGGTGTTCTGCCTGGGTCAGGGCGGCAGTATGCTGCTGGCCAACGATATCTGCGCCCGCTTTTCCAGCCTGTCCAATAAGTTCCGCACCGCAGGGGACAGTCATCTCCAGATCCTGGCTGCCAGTCTGATGGGCCCGGAGGATGTGGTGCTCTTTATCTCCTATTCCGGCGCGACCCGCGATATGCTGGAAACGCTGCGCACGGCCAAGGCATCCGGCGCAAAGATCATTCTGCTCACCCATTATGAGGATTCGCCCGGCGCAGCCATGGCAGATGTGGTGCTGCGGTGCGGTGCGCAGGAGAGCCCGCTGGATTCCGGCAGCATCCCCATCAAGGTGGCGGTGCTTTATGTGGGCGAGGTGCTTCTGCTCCGCTATATGCTGGATGACCCCGAGCATACCAACGAAGCCCAGGATCGCACCAGCGAGGCAGTGGCCATCAAGTTGATCTGAACAGTAAAACAGGCGGCATCCAACTTCGGTTGGTGCCGCCTGTCTTTTCGTTATAAGAGCGCTATAGTTTCATCCGGGAACTGCTTCTGGTAGTAGGTCACCTTCCACCGGATATTTTCCGGTTCCACCGGCGCAAAGTGGAGCGAGGAACAGGCGGTGCGGGTATCACCCTGCTGCTTTCCGCTCACAAAGATCGCCGTTGGGCCGTCTGCCCCGCCGATGATGCCAATGGCTCCATCTTCCGTGGGTGCGTCGCTTTTCCGGATGGGCTTATCACTAGAGGCGCAGTCGTTCACCTGCACCCAGCCGGTGGTCACGGCGGGGGTCAGGGTGTAAGTCATTTCCACAAATTCCCGGGGCCATTCCATGGGTGGCCCCATGTGGGGGAGGTCATTCTCCGGCAGCCGGGCCGGTTTCAGGTCTTTGACCGTCAGCACGCAGGGCACACCGGTGACGGGGTGGGCAAACTCCACGGTCTTCCCGGGCGCTGCCGTGAACTGCACCGCTTCGGCAGGCTGTTCCCGCTGGGTGAGGGTCAGTGTCAGGCTGGTGATGTGGGCCGGCCTGCGCTTTGTCGCCCAGGGAAAGCTCCACTGCCGGAGATCCCAGCCTTGTTCCGGGTCAAGCCCGTAGTGCTTCACGATGTCCCGCGCGGCCTGTTCACCGCTGCAAACGATCTCCTCTTCGGAGCGGAGGGGGTTATAATATTCCCCGGCACCGCGGCTGTACTCCACGGTTTTGCCGTTGATGGCTACACTTGGCAGATAGTCAAAAGAACCAAACGGGTCCTCGGCTTCGGCCAGTTCAACAACTTCCGGCGGGCATTCGTCAATATCCATCCCTTCATAAGCGGCCAACTTCTGGTAATGCGCTTCGATCGCTTCACGCTCCACCCGGCGGCAGATATCTACAACCAGCCCTTTTCCACAAAGGTAAATCGCAGGGATGATGAAATGCTGCCCGCCCCACACCGAGTGTGCCCCGCAGGACACTTCCTGCCCGGGGCGGCCCCGATGCGGGCGGTGACAGCCCGGATTGTCCTCAAAATAAACTTTCCACTCCATTTGCGTTCCACCTTTCTGCTCAATTTTTCTCTATTGTAGCGCAGAGGGATTTTTCCGTCAACCGACGCTTTTTCGCTAGGTGCCGCTCATATCCTGCCGCCTGTCCGAATAGACTGTTTCCGAGAAGCAGACGCAGAAGGTGCGGCCTTGCCGCCCGGTGCGGACGGGAGAGAGGAGAGAGCAATTTGGAAAAACAGGAGTGTTTGGAAGCCACTGTCTGCCGGGAGATCGGGGCACGCACCGGCGGGGAGATCCTGATTGGCGTGGTGGGGCCGGTGCGCACCGGCAAGAGCACCCTCATCAAGCAGTTTATGGAGCAGCTGGTGCTGCCTGCCATCGGCCCGGCGGATGCAAAGCTCCGGGCCCGAGATGAGCTGCCGCAGTCGGCGGCAGGGCGAACGATCATGACCACAGAGCCGAAGTTCATCCCGGAGCAGGCCGTGCCGCTCCAACTGGAGGGCGGCGGGGAATGCCGTATCCGGCTCATCGACTGTGTGGGCTATATGGTGGAGGGAGCCATGGGCCACGAGGAGGACGAGAAGCCCCGTATGGTCAAAAGCCCCTGGTTCGAGGAAGAGATCCCCTTTGACCTTGCCGCTGAGACCGGTACCCGCAAGGTCATCCGGGATCACTCCACCATTGGCATCGTGGTCACCACCGATGGCTCCATCAGCGAGATCCCCCGGGAAAACTACCTGCCCGCCGAAAAGCGGGTGGTGGAAGAGCTGGAAGCGCTGGGCAAACCCTTTGTCATCCTGCTCAACAGTACCCGCCCGGATGCTCCGGAGACAAAGGCTCTGGCTGCAGAGCTGGAACAAGCCTACGGACGCACGGTCCTGCCGGTGAGCTGTCTGGATCTGCAGAAAGATGACCTGCTGTCCATCCTGCAGCGTGTCCTCTACGAATTTCCGGTGCGGGAGCTGGATTTTGCCATTCCCCGCTGGGTGACGATGCTGGAAAAGGGCCACTGGCTCCAGAACGAGATCTACACGGCGGCACTCCAGTTTTCAGAGAAGATCAGCCGGATGAAGGATGTTCCGGCCCAGAACAGTGCCGGAGCGCTGGCCGGGGATTCGGTGCAGGAGTCCGCCCTGAGCGGCATGAACCTTTCCGACGGTGTGGTGCGGGTGACCGTTCTGCTGAAGCCAGAGGTGTTCTACCGCGTCCTCAGTGAGCAGACGGGGCTGGAAATTGGCGACGAAGCAGGCCTGATGCCCTGCATCATTGAGCTTTCCCGGGCAAAGCGGGAGTACGAGAAGATCCGCAGTGCACTGGAACAGGTGGAAGCCACCGGCTACGGCATCGTGATGCCCAGCATTGAGGAGCTCTCGCTGGAGGAACCGGAGATCGTCCGGCAGGGCGGACGGTACGGTGTCCGGCTGGAAGCCAGCGCACCCTCCATCCATATGATGAAAGCCGTCATCCACACCGAAATCAGCCCCATTGTGGGCACCGAGAAGCAGAGCGAGGATCTGGTGCAGAGTTTGCTGGGCGATTTTGAAGCAGACCCGGAGAGGCTGTGGGAATCGAACATCTTTGGCAAGAGCCTGCATGAACTGGTGAATGAGGGACTGCAGAACAAGCTCCTCCACATGCCGCAGGAAGCCCGCACCCGCCTGCAGGAAACGCTGGAACAGGTCATCAACGATGGCTGCACCGGATTGATCTGTATTCTGCTGTAACATAAAACGACCCTCTCAGTCACGCTGACGCGTGCCAGCTCCCCCGAAGGGGGAGCCAACGCATCTGACAGGAAGAAAACTGCTGATTTGCAGAATCTTACCTCGAAGCTGCAATTGCCTCTCCCTTTGGGAGAGGTGGCAATGCGGAGCATTGGCGGAGAGGGTCGTTCTTATTTTTGATAAAACCTCAAACAGCCTTCAAAACTGCTCAACGTATCATTAAATCGGATCCCCTGTGCGGCCAGCTTTGAGCTGTCCATCACAAGGTTGCGGGAGAAATCAGCAGGCTCGATCTGCACCTGCACGCCCAGCGCTTCGGCAAACTGCCGGGCCGTTGTGACCATGTCGGCATCGTTCCCGCTGCCAAAATTGTATACACCGCCGGGCAGCTGCAAGGCGGGGAGGAGATGTTCCACCACTTCCCGCACCCAGCTGACACCCCGGTGGTCGTGTGGCGAAAAGCGAACGGGAGTACCGTTTTGTGCGGCCTGCAGCAGGTTCAGCGGCAGATTGCCCCGGAGGGGCAGGCCATCACCGGGCAGATCGTACATCCACGGGGCCCGCAGAAGCACCGCCTCCGGGCAGAGCGCAAGGACCCGCTCCTCGGCCACCAGTTTGTGGCGGCCATAGGTGTTGGCGGGGGAGAGCAGCAGCGTTTCGGGCAGGGGGCCGGGCTGGGTCACACCTGCGTACACCTGATCCGAGCTGAATGAGATCAGCTTGGCCCCGGTGTCTTGTGCGGCCTTTGCCATCCAGATGGGCAGTTCAACGTTGGCACGCTGGGATTCCTCCGGGTGCTGCTGGCAGTAGCCGGTATCGGACAATGCCGCCAGATGCAGGATGACATCCGGCTGCACGGTTTCCGCAAAACGGCGAATGTCGGATTCATCGGCAGCAGCCAGAGATCCGCGCGGGAAAGTGAAAAGCTCTGCACGGCCCTGCCACTGGTGCAGTACCCGGGAACCCACAAAGCCGGAGGAGCCGGAAATTAAGATCTTCATGCTCAGTGCACCAAAAACAGTTCCAGCACAAGAACCACGGCGCAGCAGGAGACAGACACCTGAAACAAACTGGCCCCGAACCATGCAGCGGCAATGCCTACTACCAGCGCAGCTGCACCGGCAATGGGGCTCTGGGTGGCGTTGATGATGGCCGGGAAGGTCATCACGGCCAGCGTTACATAGGGCACATAGTAGAGGAAGGACTGGATGAACTGGTTCTTGATGGGTTTGCGGATAAGGGTCAGCGGCAGCACACGGATGGCGTAAGAAACGGCGGCCATCACAGCGATATAGACCCAATTATTGTAGGTCATGCCTGCACCTCCTCAGTTCCGGCAGTTTCCGGTGCTTCGGGTGTAACAGGGAACAGAACGGCTGCCCCGCAGGAGATCAGCACCGTCAGCAGGATGGTGCGGGTGCCGTCCGAAAGGGAAGCGATGCCGGGCAGGCAGCCGCAGGCAAAGCTCAGGGCAAAGCTCAGCATCACCAGCACGGCAACGACCCTGTTCTTCCGGGCGGGGGGAATGATGATGGCCAGGAACATGCCGTACAGGGCCACGCTCAGGGCGCTGACCGCACGCACGGGCAGCAGGTTGCCCGCAATGATGCCCAGCGCTGTGCCCATGGCCCAGGCGGGGGCTGCCAGCGCAATGGCACCGTAGGTGTAGAACGGGTTCAGATAGCCGGGCCGTGCGATCGTGATGCCAAACAGCTCGTCGGTGACATCGTAGCCGATGATGAGCCGGTGGAAGAACGGCGTGCCTGGGGCAAATTTCTGGGCCAGAGCGCAGCTCATCAGCAGGTAGCGCGCGTTGGCGATCAGGGTGATGATGGCAACTTCCAGATAGGTGGCACCGGCAGCGATCAGCGAAAAGGCTGCATACTCACCGGCAGAAGCATTGTTGAACAGGCTTGCAAAAAAGCCCTGAATGGGGGTCAGCCCCGCATTGCGGGCTGCAATGCCCAATGAGAACGAGACAGCAAAATAGCCCAGCGCAATGGGCACGCCATCCCGCATCCCTTCGCAGAATACCTTGCGGCTGAATGCGTAGGGCTTTTGAGTGGTTTCCATGAGTGGTTACTCCTTTCCTACTTCAAGACACAAAAATAAGTATAGCACATCCGGTAGGAATTGACAAAAGAAAAAGGCTCAGGTTTTTGATCGAAACCTGAGCCTTTTTCAAAGAAGGGAGCGTGGCTTAATCCACAACATCCTCAAACTGGCTGTTGTACAGGTCAGCGTAGAAACCGCCGGCCTCAATGAGCTGGTCGTGGGTGCCCTGCTCCACAATGTCGCCGTCCCGCATGACAAGGATGAGGTCGGCGTCCCGGATGGTGGAAAGGCGGTGGGCGATGACAAAGCTGGTGCGCCCCTCCATCAGGCGGTCCATGGCGGTCTGGATGCGCTGCTCGGTGCGGGTATCCACGCTGCTGGTGGCCTCGTCCAAAATCAGGATGCGGTTATCTGCCAGAATGGTGCGGGCGATGGTGAGCAGCTGCTTCTGGCCCTGACTCACGTTGGAAGCGTCCTCGTTCAGCTCCATCTGGTAGCCGCCGGGCAGGGTGCGGATGAAGTGGTCGGCATTGGCGGCTTTGGCGGCGGCAATGACCTCTTCGTCGGTGGCATCCAGACGGCCATAGCGGATATTCTCCATGATGGTGCCCTTGAACAACCAGGTGTCCTGCAGCACCATGCCGAAGCCCTCGCGCAGGGCACTGCGGTCAAAGTCGCGGATGTCGTGGCCGTTCAGGGTGATGGAGCCGGAGTCCACATCGTAGAACCGCATGAGCAGCTTGACCATGGTGGTCTTGCCGGCACCGGTGGGGCCGACGATGGCGACCTTCTGGCCGGGCTGCACCTTACAGCTGAAATCGTGGATGATGGTCTTTTCGGGCACATAACCGAACCGGACATGGTCAAAGGTGACCTGACCATCGATGCAGGCAGGGTCTGCCCGGCGGGCAGGGTCGGCCAGCTGATCCTCTTCGGGCTCGTTCAGGAACTCGAACACGCGCTCGGCAGCGGCGGCCATGCTCTGCAGCATGTTGGACACCTGTGCCAGCTGCTGGATGGGCTGGGTGAAATTACGGACATACTGGATAAAAGCCTGGATATCGCCGATGGTGATGATGCCGTTGGCGGCAAAGATGCTGCCGACGATGGCAACAGCTACATAGCCCAGGTTGCCCACAAAGTTCATAATGGGCTGCATCAGGCCGGAAAGGAACTGGCTCTTCCAGGCAGATTCAAACAGCTTGTCGTTGGCGGCGTTGAAGTCCTCCAGCACGGCGGCCTCCCGGTTGAAGGCCTTGATGACGTTGTGGCCGGAGTAGACCTCCTCCACCTGACCGTTCACAACGCCCAGGGTAGCCTGCTGGGCCTTGAAGTATTTCTGGCTGAACCTGACCACCAGCATCACCAGGACCAGAGAGACGGGCAGGATGAGCAGTGCGATCAGGGTCATTTTGGGGCTGATGGACAGCATCATGATCAGCACGCCGATCATGGTGGTAATGCTGGTGATGAGCTGGGTCACGCTCTGGTTCAGGCTCTGGCCCAGGGTGTCCACATCGTTGGTGATGCGGGAGAGCACCTCGCCGACCGTCCGCTTTTCAAAGTAGGCCAGCGGCAGGCGGTTGATCTTCTCGCTGATCTGGCGGCGGAAATCATAGCAGACCTTCTGGGAAAGGCTGGTCATCAGCCAGCCCTGAATGAAGCTGAATGCTGCGGAGCAGAGGTACATGGCCAGCAGGATGAGCAGGATCTTGCCGATGTAAGCAAAGTCGATGCTGCCGATCCCCCGCAGCTTGGCGATCCAGCCAGTGGCAAGGGCCGTGGTGGCCTTGGCCAGAATTTTGGGGCCTGCGATATTGAAGATGGTGGAAAGGATGGCAAAGACCATCACAACGATGAGGGAGAGCTTATACTGGCGCAATGCGCTGAGGAGCTGCCGCAGAGTGCCCTTGAAATCCTTGGCGCGCTCGGTGGTCTGTTTTCCGGGTCTCGGCATATCACTCATCCTCCTTTCCGGTGTTCAGATCTTGCAGGTTGAGCTCCTTCTGGCTCAGCTGGCTCCTGGCGATCTCCTGATATTCAGGGCAGGTGGCCATGAGCTGCGCGTGAGTACCCTTGCCCACCAGCCTGCCGTCGTCCAGCACCAGGATCTGGTTGGCGTGAAGGACGGTGGAAATGCGCTGTGCCACGATGATCACAGTGGCATTGTCAGTTTCTTCCTTCAGCGCACGGCGCAGGGTGACATCCGTCTTGTAGTCAAGGGCAGAGAAGCTGTCGTCGAACAGATAGATCTTCGGCTCCTTGGCAATGGCACGGGCGATGGAGAGCCGCTGCTTCTGGCCGCCGGACACGTTGGAGCCGCCCTGTGCAATGGGGCTTGCATAGCCCTCGGGCTTTGCGTCGATGAACTCGGTGGCCTGTGCGATGGAAGCCGCCTTCTTCATGCCCGCATCGGTGATCTGCGCACCGCCGAATTTCAGATTGCTCTCGATGGTGCCGCTGAACAGAACGCCCTTCTGGGGCACATAGCCCAAAAGGCTGTGGAGCTGCTCCTGCGGCATCTCCCGCACATCGATGCCGTCGATGGTCACGCGGCCGCCGGTGACATCATAAAAGCGGGGGATGAGGTTGAGCAGGCTGGATTTGCCGCAGCCGGTGGAGCCGATGATGGCTGTGGTCTCGCCGGGGTTTGCGGTAAAGCTGATGTGCTCCAGCGCGTCGCTGTCGGCACCGGGGAAGCGGAAGCTGACATCCTCAAACCGGACCACGCCATCCCAGTCCTTCTTTTCAAGGGCGGGCTTTGCGGTGGCAGCGTCGGGATCATGGATGGAAGCCTTGGTGCGGCAGACCTCGTCAATGCGGTCAGCAGCAACACCGGCACGGGGAAGCATCACGGCCACCATGGCCAGCATCAGGAAAGACATGACGATCTGCATGGTGTAGGTGATGAATGCGATCATCTCGCCCACCTGCATGGTGCCGTTGTCCATGGCCTTGCCGCCGAACCACACGATGAGCAGGCTGGTGCCGTTCATGATCAGGGTCATAAAGGGCATCATGGCCACCATGGCGCGGTTGGTGAACAGCTGGGTGCCCATCAGCTCCCGGCTGGCAGCATCAAAGCGCTTTTCCTCAAAGGATTCGCGGCTGAATGCACGCACCGGCATCACGCCGGTCAGGATCTCGCGGCTGACGAGGTTCAGCTTGTCCACCAGTGTCTGCATGATCTTGAACTTGGGCATGGCGACGCTCATCAGAACCGTGATGAGCAGAAGCAGAGCGGCTACATCCAGCACGATGATCCAGGCAAGGCCGGTGTTGCCCTGGGTGACGTGCATCACGCCGCCGATGCCCAGAATGGGAGCGTAGGCCACCATGCGCAGCAGGATGACACAGGTGAACTGCACCTGCTGGATATCGTTGGTGGTGCGGGTGATCAGGGAAGCGGTGGAGAAATTCTCGATCTCCGCGTTGGAAAAGTGGATGACCGAGGAGAAGGTCTCTCTGCGCAGCTCCCGGCCGATGGAAGCTGAGACGCGGGAGGCAATCAGGCCCACCAGAATGGCAACGACCACCATCAGCAGGGTCAGGGCCAGCATCTGGCCGCCCACACGGAAGAGGTAGACCATCTGTACATCATGGGAAACGCCCTGTGCCTCATATTCCAGGCTGACCAGCAGGGTGGCCTGACTTGCCATGCTGGAAAGGGTGGTCTCGTCCACCTGTTCCATGGCGCTGGCCAGCTGCTGCTGGATCATTTCCCGGGAAAAGCCGGGCGTCTGGGCCATGGCTGCGAACTGGGCACAAACGGCATCCAGATCTTCTGCCGTAGGAGCAGCGGTCATGGCTTCTGCTTCATCCCCGGCAGGGGTGTTGGCGTTCTGTGCCGCCGCCATATAAAGCACGATATCCGGTGTGGTAACGGCCTCCTCCAGAGCGGTGCGCTCGGCATCGGTCAGGTCACTGCGGAGCTTCAGAACACCGTCGTCCTGAAGATAATATCCGTAGGCATTCTGCAGTGCGTCTGCATCCTCTTCGCCCATCAAAAGCGAGAGGGCATCCAGTGTGCTTTGGCGCACGGTCTCCGGCAGGGGGCTTTCAATGCCGCCCTGCTGGATGCCGATATCCACGATCTTGCTCGTGTAATCCGGCAGGGAAAGGTCGCAGTAGGCCTGCACGAACAGCAGAGCCACCACGGCAAGGCAGGCGGCCCAGTGGCGGGCCAGCTGCTTGAAAATTTTACCCATTTTCGTTTTCTCCCTTCAATTTTGCTTGTTGCTCCGCATTTTCCGCTTCCACAGCCTCCAGCAGCACACCGGTCAGGGAGAACAGCTGTTCCCGCTGCTCTTCCGGGATGCGGGCCAGCGTCCGCTCGAAGTAATCAGTCAGAGCTTCTTCGCACTGGTGGCTGTACCGCAGCCCCTTCTCGGTGGCCCGGACAAGGGTCTTGCGGCGGTCGTTAGGGTCGGTGATCCGTTGGATCAGCTCCTCCTGCTCCAGCTGACGCAAAGCCCGGGAAACCGCTGGAAGCGGCTGCTTGACGGCTGCGGCCAGATCGGAAACATAGATGGCTCCATCCGTTCCGTGTTCTTCAATGTTGACCAGCGTGGCCTCCAATGTCATAAAATGACACTTGGGGCAGCTTTCCAGTGCCATTTTGGCACCGCGTTTGCCTTCCGTGCTCAGCCGATGCAGATAATGGACCACAGCGAACAGTTCCGGTGCGCTCTTCTGCGGCATACGATCCCTCCTTATCACTTAACGAATGCAAATACTTAACACGTGATAACTATTTGCTAATGACAATAATATCCCCGCCTGCATCGGAATGCAAGCGGGTAGCAGTTCTTTTTACAAATCCTTCATAAATAGAGTAGAGTGAAGCGAGGGCTTGCTGCAAAATAGTTACTTAAACAGCTTATTATCCACCCAGATGCAGACGCAGGCACCCAGCACCGAGATGACGAAGGAGCTGATGCTGCCGGTGGCATGGATGCCGATGAGGCCGAACAGGAACTCGCCCACAAAGCTGCCCAGAATGCCCAGCACAATGTTGCGGCCGGTGGAGGTCTGGGTGCCCATGAAGCGGTTAGCAATGTGACCGGCCAGAGCGCCTACCAGCACGCCCACGAGCAGGGAAGCCAGCAGGCCGATCAGAGAGAACAGGCCCATCAGCACGCCCACCAGAGCGCAGATCAGGGCAAGGACGATCAGGATAGACAATGTAATCATACAGAAGCCTCCTTGGTTTCTTTTGTAAGAACGGCGTTTTCTGCCGCGTACCGGCAGATATCGTTCAAACAGCACTTTTCACATTCGGGTTTGCGGGCGTTGCAGACAGCCCGGCCATGCATCACAAAGCGGTGGCACAGGTCACTGCTTTCCTCCGGCGGGATGATCTTCCACAGGGCCATCTCCACCTTCTGCGGCTCCTTGATGCCATCCACCAGCCCGATTTTATTGCACAGCCGGATGCAATGGGTATCTGTGACGATGGCGGGCTTGCAGAACACATCGCCCATGATCAGGTTGGCGCTCTTGCGACCAACGCCGGGCAGTGCCAGCAGCTCTTCAAAGGTGGTGGGCACTTTGCAGTTGTATTTATCCCGCAGCACCCGCATACAGGCCGAGATATCCCGGGCCTTGCTGCGGCCCAGCCCACAGGGCTTGACGATGGCCTCGATTTCCTCGGGCTCTGCCGCAGCCAACGCTGCTACACTGGGGTATTTTGCAAACAAGTCCTGTACCACAATGTTCACCCGGGCATCGGTGCACTGGGCCGCCAGCCGGACGCTGACCAGCAGCTGCCAAGCGTGGTCGTAATCCAGCGTGCAGGCTGCATCCGGATATTCTGTTTTCAGCCGGTCGATGACCTGGAGCGCCAGCTCCTTTTTGGCAGAGAGATCTTCTGCCGCAGCGGCTTTCTTCATCTGTACCCCTCGTTTCTCGTAAATGTACTATGATAATAGCATGTTTCGACCTTTTTGTAAATGGGATTTGCAGCATCCATCTGAGAATGATTTTCATTATTGCTCTTGCTGTTCGTGTAAAAATGAGGTATACTATTTCTATATAAGGCCCATGCAGAACAGCAGGGCAGTACAGGAGGGAACGCCCGATGAATGAACCGCTGGCGCAGCGTATGCGCCCCAAAACGCTGGCCGAAGTCTGCGGCCAGCAGCATCTGCTGGCCCCGGGGCGGGTGTTCCGCCGCACCATCGAGAGCGGCCGCATCCCCAACATGATCTTTTACGGCCCGTCCGGCACTGGCAAGACCACCGTGGCCCGCATCATTGCCGAGAACAGCGGCATGACGCTGCACAAGCTCAACGGCACCTCCTGCGGCACGGGGGATATCAAGGCGGTGCTCAAGGATATCGGCACACTGGCCGGGGCGGGGGGCATCCTGCTGTACCTCGATGAGATCCAGTATCTGAACAAGAAACAGCAGCAAAGCCTGCTGGAGTGCATTGAGGACGGCACGGTGACCCTGATCGCCTCCACTACGGAGAACCCTTATTTTTACATCTATAACGCACTGCTTTCCCGCTGCACTGTGTTCGAGTTCAAATCGCTGACGGCTGCAGATGTGGAGCAGGGGCTGCGGAACGCCCTGAAAAAGCTTTCAGAGAGCGAGGGTACGCCCATCCGAATGGAGGACGATGCCTGTGCCTATCTTGCCGAGAGCGCGGGCGGCGATCTGCGCAAGGCACTGGGCTGCCTTGATTTTGCAGTGACGGCGGCGGCTCCCGAACCGGAGGGAAAGCACATCACGCTGGACATGATCCAGCAGGTCACCCGCCGCACCGCCATGCGGTATGACCGGGATGGCGATGACCACTATGATATCGTGTCGGCTTACCAGAAATCCATGCGCGGCTCTGATCCGGATGCGGCGCTCCACTATCTGGCCCGGCTGCTGGAAGCCGGCGATCTGCCCTCGGCCTGCCGTCGGCTCATGGTCTGCGCCTGCGAGGATGTGGGCCTTGCTTACCCGCAGATCATCCCCATCGTAAAGGCAGCGGTGGATATCGCCAACGCGGTGGGTCTGCCCGAAGCACGGCTTGCCCTGGCTGATGCGGTGGTATTGGTGGCAACCAGCCCTAAATCCAACAGCGCCCACAATGCCATCAACGCCGCCATTGCGGATGTGCAGGCAGGACGCACCGGGCCCATTCCCCGCCAGCTGCAGAACAAGCACTATGACGGCGAGGACGCGCTGGTAAAGGGCCAGAACTACAAGTACGCCCACGATTACCCCAACCACTGGGTCGAGCAGCAGTATCTGCCGGATGTGCTCAAGAATACAAAATACTACACCTTTGGGGAAAACAAGAACGAGCAGGCCTCCCGCGCATATTGGGCGCGGATCAAGGGCGAAGAGAACGTATAAGAAGAGAACGTATAAAGGGAAGAGAAGGAGAGAGGAAGATGCGTTATTCCAAACAGCGGGAGCTGGTGCTGCACACCGTGGAGCAGCTTTGCGACCACCCCACCGCCGAAGAGATCTTTGATAAGGCGGCCCCGGAATGCCCGGGCCTGAGCCTGGGCACTGTCTACCGCAACCTGAACAGTCTGGTGGAGGCAGGCATGGTGCGCCGGGTGTCTATCCCGGGCAGAGCAGACCGTTTTGATCACACCCTGTGCTGGCACAGCCACCTCTACTGCACGGCCTGCGGCGGCGTGGTGGATGCCGATGTGGACGAGAAACAGGTGATGAGGCTGGTGCGCCGCCAGAAGGATGTTGTGGTGCAGGACTGCGCTGTGGTGCTGTTCGGCCTGTGTGAAGCATGCGCCAAAAAGCAGGCAGAAGGCTGAATTGCCCCGAAGGATTCTGAAATTTGCGGTTTCCCACTTGCCCTTATGGCAGAAAGAGGGTATACTAAAAAGAGCTTTTGAAAAATAAGGATGGTTTTTATTGGAATACATTAACTTTGAACACAACGAGACGGCTGCGGAGCTGGTGCGTTCGGCTTACGACACCCCGCCGCTGGCCTTTGTACACAGCTATGGCTGTCAGCAGAACGTCAACGATGGCGAGCGCATCAAGGGCGTGCTGGTGGATATCGGCTACGGCCTGTGCGATAAGCCCGAGGATGCCGACCTCATCCTCTTCAACACCTGCGCTGTGCGAGAGCACGCCGAGCAGCGCGTGTTCGGCAATGTGGGTGCGCTGAAGGGCCTGAAGGAGAAAAAACGCGGCCTGATGATCGGCCTGTGCGGCTGCATGGCCAACCAGAAGCATGTGGTGGAAAAGCTGCGCAAGAGCTATCCCTATGTCGATCTGGTCTTTGGCGTGGATGGCATCGATACCCTGCCCCAGCTCATTGCCCAGAAGCTGCAGAAGCATAAGCGCGTGCTGATGGAGCCTGCCCAGCGCCCGGTCATCGTGGAGAACATCCCCATCCGGCGCGAGAGTGAGTTCCGCGCCTGGCTGCCCATCATGTATGGCTGCGACAATTTCTGCACCTACTGCATCGTACCTTATGTGCGGGGCCGTGAGAAGAGCCGCAAGCCCGGCGATATCCTGGCGGAGTTCCGGGGGCTGGTGGAAGCAGGATACAAGGAGATCACGCTGCTGGGCCAGAACGTGAACAGCTACGGTAAGGGCCTGGAGGAACAGGTGGACTTTGCTGATCTGCTCAATCTGCTCTGCGCTGTGCCCGGAGATTACCAGATCCGCTTTATGACCAGCCACCCGAAGGATGCCAGCCACAAGCTGATCGACACCATTGCGGCCCAGCCCCACCTGTGCAAGCACCTGCACTTGCCAGTGCAGTGCGGCTCGGATGAGCTGCTGAAAAGGATGAACCGCCATTACACCATCGGGCAGTATATGGAGCTGATCGAGTACGCCCGCAAAAAGGTGCCCGGTATCACCTTCTCCAGCGATATCATCGTGGGCTTCCCCGGGGAAACGGAGGAGGATTTCCAGGGCACGCTGGAACTTGTGAAGAAAGTCGGCTATATGCAGCTGTTCACCTTCATCTACTCCAAGCGCACCGGCACCAAGGCCGCGGAAATGCCCGACCCCACCCCCCGCGCGGAGAAAACCGACCGGATGACCCGTCTGCTCAAGGTACAGGACGAGATCGCAATGGATCTGGTCCGGCAGCAGGTGGGCCAGACTGTCCGGGTGCTGGTGGAAGGCTATGGCCGCAGCGACGGCACCCTCTCCGGCCGGTTGGACAACAACCTGACCGTGGAGTTTGCCGCTGACCCCGCCCTGATGGGCAGCTACGCACAGGTACACCTGACCGGTGCCCGCGCCACCGTCCTGCTGGGCGAACTGGAAACGTGATCCCGGGGCACACCGGCCTCAATGATAATCTAACTATAAAAACAAACACATCAAAGGAGATTTTTGATTATGGATTGCATCGATCTGTTCAAACGCGCCGCTATGGCACTGCAGACTGACCCCCGTTACCTGGCTCTGGATCAGGCCCGCAAAGCAAACGACAAGGATGAGGAACTGCAGAATCTCATCGGAGAGTTCAATCTGGCCCGCATGGATCTGAACAACGAGATCAGCAAGAGCGAGCGCAGTGATGAGCGCATCGCCGAGCTGAACACCAAGGTCAACGACCTGTACGGCAAGATCATGGCTGACGAGGGTATGACTGCTTACAACGAGGCAAAGCGCGACTGCGAGAACCTGGTCAACTACATTGATGCCATCATCAACACCGCAATGAACGGCGGCGACCCCATGACCGTGCAGGAGCCCAGTGAATCCTGCACCGGCAGCTGCTCCACCTGCGGCGGCTGCCACTAACAGGTAAAATGAGAACGCGGCTGCAAATCGCAGGCCGCGTTTTCCTTCCATTCGCAGTTACTTACTGCAAACCGACGGAAAGAAGCAAAGCGGCATAGCCCGCAGGAAAGGTGAACGATTATGGCAGAACTGTCGCCCATGATGCAGCAGTATATGGACATCAAGAAGCAGTATAAGGACGAGATCCTGTTTTACCGCATCGGCGACTTTTACGAGATGTTCTTTGACGATGCGCTGACCGCTTCCCGGGAGCTGGACCTGACCCTGACGGGCAAGCAGTGCGGCATGGAAGAGCGTGCCCCCATGTGCGGCGTGCCCTTCCACAGCTACGAGGGCTATGTGGCCCGCCTGATCGCCAAGGGATACAAGGTGGCGATCTGTGAGCAGATGGAGGACCCGTCCAAGGCAAAGGGACTGGTCAAGCGCGATATCATCCGGGTGGTCACGCCGGGCACTGTCATCGAGAGCAGTATGCTGCAGGATGACAAAAACAACTACATTGCAAGCATTTTTCTGAAAGGGAATGCGGCGGGCATCTGTTTTGCCGATGTTTCCACCGGCACGGCCCACATCACCGAGCTGAAACGGGAGAAGATCGTGCCTGCCGTGATCGCGGAGCTCTGCCGCTACCATCCCAGCGAAGTGCTGATGAATCCCGGAATGCTGGACTGCCGTGAGCTGACCGGCTATATCAAAAAAAATATGACCTGCTCTGTGGAGCTAGTGGAAGAGGAGCGCTACGCCCCGGGCCTTGTGGCCATTTCGCTGGAAAACCAGTTTGGCCGCAATTGGGATGAGACGACCTCTATTGATAAAAAAGGTCTGGTGCGGTTTGCCATGGCCGCACTTCTGGAATACCTGCACACCACCCAGATCAAAGGTGTGGAGCGCCTGAAGACCGTCATCAGCTACAATGAAGCCCAGTATATGCAGCTTTCGCCGGTGACGCGGGCCAACCTTGAACTCACCGAGACCCTGCGGGGCCGTGAGAAGCGGGGAACTCTGCTCTGGGTGCTGGACAAGACCAGCACTGCCATGGGCAAGCGGCTGCTCCGCACCTGGATCGAGCAGCCGCTGCTTTCCAGCGATGCCATCAACCACCGTCTGGATGCTGTGGAAAGCCTGGTCAATCAGACCGTACAGCGCGGCGATCTGATCGAAGAACTGCATTACATCGCCGATCTGGAGCGTATGATGACCCGCACGGTCTACGGTTCAGCCACGCCCAAAGAGATCTATGCCATGGCGCAGACCTGTGAGCGCTTGCCCAGCCTGCGCCAGCAGGCCGAGAGCTGCGGCTGCGCCGAGCTCAGCGAGATCGTCTCCAGAATCGACCCGCTGAGCGATATCAAGGACAAGATCTATGCCGCTGTGGACCCTGACGCACCTTCTACCCTGAAGGATGGTGGTGTCATTGCCAAGGGCTACCACCCTGAGGTGGACGAGCTGCGTTCCATCCGCGATAACACCAAGGGCGTGCTGGCTCAGCTCGAGACCCGCCTGCGGCAGGAGACCGGCATCCCCAAGCTGAAGATCGGCTATAACCATGTGTTTGGCTATTTCATCGAGGTCAGCAACTCTTATAAGGCACAGGTGCCGGAGAGCTACATCCGCAAGCAGACCCTGACCACCGGCGAACGCTACATCACACAGGAGCTCAAGGAGCTGGAAAATAAGATCCTGGGTGCCCACGAGCGGCTGATCGCTCTGGAACACCGGCTGTTCAATGAGCTGCTGGAAAGCATTGGTGCCCAGCTCGACCGCATCCAGCGTACAGCCAACGCCGTGGCAGAGCTGGACGTGCTGGCCGCTCTGGCTCAGGTGGCAGCAGAAAACAACTACTGCCGCCCCACTGTGGATGAGAGCGACCAGCTGACCATCGTGGAGGGCCGCCACCCTGTGGTGGAGCAGATGCTCAAGGGCAGTCTGTTCGTACCCAACGATACCACCCTGAACTGCGGCGAAGATCGCTGCCTCATCATCACCGGCCCTAACATGGCGGGCAAATCGACCTATATGCGCCAGAATGCGCTGATTGCCCTGATGGCACAGATCGGTTCCTTTGTTCCGGCCAGAGAGTGCCATGTGGGTGTGGTGGATGCCATCTTTACCCGCATCGGCGCGTCGGATGACCTTTCGGCAGGTCAGTCCACCTTTATGGTGGAGATGACCGAGGTGGCAGAGATCCTGAAGAACGCTACCTCCCGCAGTCTGGTGGTGCTGGACGAGATCGGGCGCGGCACGTCCACCTTTGACGGTATGAGCATTGCCCGCGCCGTGGTGGAGCACATCAGCGACCCGGCCAAGGGACTGGGCTGCAAAACCCTCTTTGCCACCCATTACCACGAGCTGACGGACCTTGAGGGCACCATCAGCGGCGTGAAAAATTACAACATTGCGGTGAAAAAGCGGGGTGAGGATATCACCTTCCTGCGCCGCATCGTCCGCGGACCTGCCGATGACAGCTATGGCATCGAGGTGGCAAAGCTGGCCGGTCTGCCCGGCACTGTGACCCGCCGCGCCCACGAGGTGCTGCGCGCACTGGAAGCCACTGCCCCCAAGAACAAGGTGGAGCAGATGGACTTTGACGCGCTGCAGGAGTATAACTCTCCCGCAGTGCCCAGCGAGGTGCTGGAAAAACTGGATGCGCTGGATGTGGAAACGCTGACCCCCATTGAAGCGCTGAATTTCCTGTACGAGCTGAAAAAGACCTTGAAGGGCAGCCTGAACGGCTGATTTCCTGAAAAATCCTAAAAAACAGGGGAGGGAACGAATATGGCAGTCATCCATGTTCTGGACAAGCACACGGCAGAGCTCATTGCAGCCGGTGAGGTGGTGGAGCGGCCTGCTTCCGTGGTGAAGGAGCTGCTGGAAAACGCCATTGATGCCGGGGCAAGCCAGATCACCGTGACCATTGAATCAGGCGGCGTGAAGCTGATCGAGATCAGCGATAATGGCTCAGGCATTGAAGCAGAGTATATCCCCACGGCATTCATCCGCCACGCCACCAGTAAGATCCGGACGGAGGATGATCTGAACCATATCCACACCCTGGGCTTCCGTGGAGAAGCGCTGGCTTCCATTGCCAGCGTGGCGCGGGTAGAAGTACTGACCCGTACTGAGAACGACGAGTGCGCCTCTGTCTACCGCATCGAGGGCGGCGAGGATTATCCGCTGGAGCCCGGTGCACGCGGCGTGGGCACTACCATCCGGGTGCAGGATCTGTTCTACAACACCCCGGCCCGGATGAAGTTCCTCAAAAAGGATTCCAGCGAAGGTACCTTTGTGGCGGATATCGTGGCCCATGTGGCCCTGAGCCACCCCGAGGTCAGCTTCAAGTTTGTCCGGGAGGGTAAGCTGCAGTATGTCACCCCCGGTGACGGCAAGCTGCGCAGTGCCGCCTACGCGGTGCTGGGCCGGGAATTCAGCCGTGACCTCATGGAGCTGGACAATCAGGAAGGGGTGTACCGGGTGTGGGGCCTCATCACCCAGCCCAGGAGCTGCCGCGCCAGCCGCAGTATGCAGTATTTCTACATCAATGGGCGCTATGTCCGCAACCGCACCATGATGGCAGCCATGGAAACAGCGTTCAAGGGCACCACGATGCAGGGCAAGTTCCCTGGAGGAATCTTGCTTCTGGAAATGCCCGCTGACCTTGTGGATGTCAATGTCCACCCGGCCAAGACTGAGGTGCGCTTTGCCCGGGAAAACGATATCTTTGACCTCGTTTATCACGCTGTCAAGCTGGCACTGGCCCAACCGGGCACCGGAGAGCGGCGTTTTGCCTTTGAAGAGGACAAAAAAGATGAAGAATCCAACAAATCTGGAATAAATGATAACGCGATAGAAAAAGATGTAAAGAAGAATAACTTTACAGGGCTTTCTGCCATCATTCCGGGCCAGGCTGAGCCGGGAACGCTCCATGAGCACGCCCCTTTGCCCCAGCGGAGCTTCCGGAGCTTCACTCCGACACCGGCAGCAGCACCGCCGTCCCGTCCGGCACCTGCAAGCCACCCGGATATCCTGCCTGTGCCGGGCACTGCCGAGGAAAAGCTGACAGAGCACAGCTGGACAACAGTTGCATCGGGCCTGCCCATCCGGCAGGATGCCACCCTGCACAGCCCGGCACCAGCTCCCACGGAGAGCGAGCCTGAAGCACCCGCCTTTGCCGCAGCGCTGGGAGAAGGTGCATTGGACATTGAACCGGACAGTGCAGATCTGCCCGAACATCAGGACCACATGGCGGCATGGGATCCTGCCCCCAAGGAGGAAATGCCTGCCGCCCCAGCTCCGCAGCAGACCTCTGCTGCCGAGGATACGCCGGAACAGCTGGGCTTTGATGTGCAGGAAGGCCCTGCGCCTTTGCGCTATGTGGGTGAGATCTTCAAGACCTATATCCTCGCTGAGCGCGGGGAGGAAATCTGCATCATTGATAAGCATGCCGCCCACGAGCGTCAGCTCTTCGAGAAACTGGCGGCAAACTATGGAGATGTTCCGGCCCAGCTGCTGCTGGAGCCGCTGGTGGTGGAGCTGTCGGCGGAGGAAAAGACTGCCCTCCTCTCCAACCTTGAGCTGCTGGAAAGCGCAGGACTGGAGATCGATGACTTTGGCGGCAACAGCGTGTTTCTGCGCTCTGTGCCCGCGGATGTGGAGCAGGGCAGTGCCGAGGATCTGCTGGTGGAGCTGGCGGATAAGCTCTCCAAGGGCAGCCGCGATGCCCTGAGCGAAAAGACTGAGTGGGTGCTCCATTCCATCTCCTGCCGCGCGGCCATTAAAGCGGGGGATAAGACCTCCCCGCAGGAGCTGATGGCACTGGCCGAAAAGATCCTCTCGGGCGAGGTACCTCCCTTCTGCCCCCATGGTCGGCCTTGTGTCCTTAAATTGACCCGGAAGGAGCTGGAAAAACAGTTTGGACGGATCGTGTAACAAAAAGCACCCGGTGCTGGCCGTGGTCGGCCCCACAGCTTCCGGCAAGACCGCGTTGGGTGTTGCACTGGCCGAGCAGTTCGGCGGGGAAATCATCAGCGCCGATTCGATGCAGATTTACAAAGGTCTTGATGTGGGCACCGCCAAGGTGACCCCCGAGGAGACTCGCGGCATTCCGCACCATGGGGTAGATATCCTGCAGCCCGATGAACTGTTCAGCGTGGCTGATTTCACCGCGCTGGCCGGGGCGCTGGAACGTGAGATCTCCGGCAGAGGACATCTGCCCATCCTCGTGGGCGGCACCGGGCTCTATGTCCAGAGCTTTTTGTATGGTGTCCGCTTTGCTGCTGAGAAAACGCCGGACGGTTTGCGGGAACAGCTGGCCGCGGAACTGAATGAAAAGGGTCCGGAAGCCATGTATGCGGAGCTGCAGGCGTTGGACCCCGAAGCGGCGGCGGCCATCCATCCGAACAACCATGTCCGGGTGCTGCGGGCGCTGGAACATTACCGCGCCACCGGCAAAAAGCTCAGTGAGCAGAAAGCAGACTCGCTCCCGCCCGAAAAGCCCTACCGTTCTCTGATCCTTGGGCTGGATTTCCCGGAGCGCGCCCAGCTCTACCGCCGCATCGACCTGCGGGTGGATCAGATGATGGAACAGGATCTGCTGAACGAGGCAAAACGTGTGTGGGAACACCGGGATACCTATAAAACGGCGGCCCAGGCCATCGGATACAAAGAATTCTTCCCATACTTTGCGGGGGAGAGTGCGCTTGCCCCTTGTGTGGAGAAGCTGAAACAGGCTTCCCGCAACTATGCCAAGCGCCAGCTGACCTGGTTCCGCCACATGGAGGGCATCTGCTGGCTGGATGCCTCTGCCCCGGATGTCCGGGAACAGGCTGCACATCTCACAAATGAATTTTTAGCGAAAGGATGAGCGATATGCAGGAAGAAAAACGCGAGGGCATCTCCGGTGCACTGAAAACGCTGGCCGCTGTCGTCATCGTGTTTTTGCTGCTGGCGGCATTGTATGTGGGCTATCAGGCAATGCAGGTGCTGTTTCCGCCCAATACCTACGAGACCGCCCTGCTGGCTACGGTGGAGGACACTGTGGATGCCGAGGGCGTGCTCCTGTTTGAGGAAAGCTACGTTGCGGGCGGCGGCACGCTGGGATATCTGGTGGCAGACGGCGAGCGTGTTTCGGCAGGCACAGCGGTGGCTGAGATCTACAGCGATGCAGCGCAGGCCACCCTGCGCCAGCAGCTGACCCAGATCAATGACCAGATCGACCTGCTGCAGCGCTCCCAGAACACCACTTCGGTGCAGCTGGAATCCCTGCGCAAGAACCGTTCCGCTGCTCTGTACGACCTGATGGATTCGCTGGATGCAGGGGACTACGAGGATACCGATGCGGAGAAGGAAAACTACATTCTGGCCCAGAACAAGCTCTGGGTCATCACCGGCGAGGTGGCCAGCTTCTCCGACCAGATCACCGCGCTGACCCAGCAGGCCGCCACGGTGCAGTCCCAGCTGGGCAATCCATCCCAGATCACGGCCCCGCAGACAGGCTATTTCATCCGCAGCTCCAGCTCCGGGCGGCTGAACGCTGGTTCTGCCGATATCCTTGCGCTGGATGCGGCCAACCTGAAAGCCTACGTTGAATCCTCCCCGGAGATCGCGCTGGACGGCTGCGCAGGCAAGATCGTTTCGGGCTTTACCTGGTACTATGCCGGGGTGTGCTCGGCCAAACAGGCAGAAAAGCTGCTGGGCAGGGACGGCAAGCCCTTGACCAAGAGCGTTGAGATCCGCTTTCCCGGTCAGGTGGAAACGCCCCTCAAGGCAAAGGTCAGCGAGGTGAACATCGATGCGGAGAACGACATTGCCCGTTTCGTCCTCTCCTGCGAGATCATCAACGGCGATGTGCTCCGGCTGAACTGTGCCGATGCCCAGATCATCGTGGGCTGCAACACTGGCCTGCGGGTGCCTGCTGCTGCGGTGCACTACCTCAAGGAGGACGGCTCCGAGGCAGAAGGTCAGGGTGAGAACTACATCCCCGGCGTGTATGTGAAGTACGGCAACCTGGCCCGCTTCTGCCGCATCGACCCTGTGGACGATGCCCATCCGCAGATCACGGATGGCGATGACATCATCGTTTTGCCCAGCGGAACGGCTGGTTCTGTCAGTCAGGTTCGGCTTTATGACGAGATTATTGTCTCCGGACAAAATTTGTA
>OOCE01000160.1_pt1 | contig 23687 bp, 29 predicted proteins | sample 1671421 | NCBI WGS metagenome assembly OOCE01 (sample SAMN06348155, study PRJEB24527) | human gut metagenome | biome: human gut; feature: ankylosing spondylitis patient; material: feces | host: Homo sapiens | place: China | collected 2015-10 | reverse complement strand
TTTGCACCCGTGAGAAACGTAAGCCCGATGATTCCAAGATCACCGGGTTATTTTTTTGCCTATGTCCAAAGTTTTCAATTCACCGCCGCTTCCGTTCGTGGGGCAGAAACGGAACTGGGTCAAGACCTTCCGCAATCTGCTGACCGAGAACATACCGGACGCCGGTGACGGCTGGACCGTGGTCGACGTTTTCGGCGGCTCGGGGATTCTGTCGGACGTCGCAAAGAGAACATTACCGAAGGCGCGCGTGATTTATAACGACTTCGACAATTACCACGAACGGCTCGAACATATCCCGGAAACTAACGCGCTGCGGGAAAAGCTTCTCGCTATCGTCGACGGCTGTGAGTTTGGCAGAAAACTGCCGCCCGAAATCCGCGCCCGTGTAATCGAGACCATCGACAGTTTCGAGGGGTACAAAGATTTCAGCACAATCGCCACATGGCTTGTCTTTTCGGGGAACACCTGTCGAGAGTGGGAGAAAGTGCGAAGGCTTTCCGGGCTCTATGACTGTGTGCCCAGCACGCCTTACCCGTCAGCCGAAGGATATCTCGACGGGGTTGAAACGGTCACCAAAGATTTCGAAGAGCTGATGGCTGAACACGCAGGAAACCATCGTGCGCTTTTCGTTCTTGATCCGCCTTATCTCTGCACCGCTCAGGACGCATATAAAAAAGCGGAGTACTTCGACCTTATCTGCTTCCTTCGCCTCACTCAGGCAATTCGCCCACCGTTCCTTGTGTTCTCGAGCGACAAGAGCGAATTCCCTCGATACGTGGATTATTCTCTGCGCACGAAGACCCTCAACTGTGCCGCATTCACCGGCGCTTCCCGTCTCTACCGCAGAAACTCGATGGCGGGGGTGGCCGGACTCAAGTACACCGATTACCTTTTCTATCGATTCGCTTAATCATGCCGATGCTTCATGTGTGCGCTTATCCAGGCTGTCAGGCCGCCATACCGCTGGCTGACAAGTACTGTGAGCGGCACAAAGAGAAAGGTGCGGCAAGGGACGAGAAAATCCGTGCTGGACGCAAAGCCATATCCGAGCGGCGTCGACTTCGGTACAAGGGTAACTCGAGCGCCAGAGGCTACGGCTATCGGTGGAAGAAGCTTCGTGACTGGTACATCGCGGCGCATCCGCTGTGCGAGGAATGCCTGAAGCAGCACAAGATAACGCCCGCCACGGACGTAGACCACATCCGGCCGCACAAAGGAGACCAGGCCCTGTTTTGGAGCGTCGACAACCTCCAGTCGCTTTGCCACGAATGCCACAGCCGTAAGACTGCCAGCGAGGACGGCGGGTTTGGAAACAGTATCCGCAAGCGGCACGGGTAGGGGGTCTTTTCCGCCAAGGGTCTGATCGGGTTTGAAGACCGGGCAGACCAGTCGAATTTTTGCGCACGAACATCAATACCTGCACTTTTATGCCCGCACGAAGACTATCTGATTCCGAGAAACGCGCGAAAGGCGTTCATTCGAGCGCCAGAAGCGTTTCGGACAGGGTCTATGACGCGACAAATTCGCTGACCGTTGTCGACGATAGCAAAAAGCAGGGCGATGTCGTCGCCATCGATCCCCCCTCGGGGCTCACGGCGGACGCGAAGAAGGCCTGGACGGACGCGCTGAGCGAAATAGCTCCTCTGGGGCTTCAGAAAAGCGATTTGAAGACGCTTGAGCGGTGGTGCCGGTACTACGCCCTTTATAGAAAGGTGGCCCGCAAGGTCGAAGACTCCCGGGAAGACCATCTGATAGAGATCGATGATAAGGGAAACAGGAAAGTTTCCCCGGAGTTCACGATCATGATGCAGATCGACTCGGCGATGTTGAAACTGGAAAAGGAATTGGGCTTTACGCCCCTCGCGCGTATGCGTGCGCCCGCGCGGGAGGAGCCGGGAAAGTCGAACGTTTTTAATGCCTTCGAATAGAAATTACCTCAAAATAGCCGAAAACTACGGGGAAAAAGTGATTTCCGGTGAAATCGCGGCCTGTGGATGGGTGAAAAAGGCCATTTCCCGCCAAAATGACGATTTGGAGCAGTATTCGGGGGAAAACAGCCCCTACTACTTTGATGAGCGCATGGCCGCCCGGATCTGCAGGTTTATCGAGTGCCTGCAGCATACGAAGGGCGAACTCGCCGGCCAGCGCATACGCCTTGAGCCGTGGCAGTGCTGGATTTTGGCCACGGTTTTCGGTTGGAGAAGGACATCGGACGGCGGCCGAAGGTTTAGGCGGGTCTATATCGAGATCCCCAGGGGAAACGGGAAAAGTCTGCTGAGCTCGGGCGTCGCTCTTTACTGCCTCCTGGCGGACGGAGAGCCGGGTGCCGAGGTTTATTCTTTCGCCACGACTAGAGACCAGGCCGGAATTGTTTTCGGCGACGCCAAGCGCATGGCGCAGGACAACCGGGATCTGCGTTCGCATTTCGGGCTTGAGGTTTTGGCCCACGCCCTCTATGTTCCGAAGACAAATTCCACCTTTCAGGCGAAATCGGCTGAGGGTTCGACCCTTGACGGCTTGAACACGCATCTGGCCGTGGTCGACGAGCTGCACGCCCACAAGCGGCGCGACGTCTACGACGTGGTCGAGACGTCCCTCGGAAAAAGAAGAAACAGCCTGATGTGGGTGATCACCACGGCGGGCAGCGACACTTCCGGAATCTGCTACGAAGTCCGTTCGGTGGTGACGAAAATTCTCGGCCGCTCGGCGAATGATCCCTCCCAGTTCGGGATCATTTACTCGATAGACAAGGACGACGACTGGAAGAGCGAGGCGGCTCTTATCAAGGCCAATCCCAACTGGGGGATAAGCGTCAGGCCGGAGGTTCTGAAGTCGCTGCAGAAGAAGGCTGTCGCCGTTCTCTCGGCGTCTAACAACTTCAAAACGAAGCACCTGAACGTCTGGGTGAGCGCCGACACCGCCTGGATGGATATGGAGAAGTGGAGAGCCCTGGGCGACTCCTCGCTCGACCCCTCGGACTTCGAGGATGACGAGTGTGTGGTGGGGCTTGATCTGGCCACTCGCAAGGATATATGCGCCAAGGTCAAGGTCTTCAGGCGGTACGTTGACTCTGTCCCCCATTATTTCGTTTTCGGGGATTACTTCCTGCCGGAAGAGGCGATCAAGAGCTCCGCCAATTCGCAGTACGCGGGGTGGAGCGAGCTGGGGTTCCTCACCGCCACGCCGGGATTCACCACTTCCTTTGGAGCGGTTGAAGACTCCATAAGGGAAGACTGTTCTAGGTTTGCGGTTTCAGCCGTGGCTTACGATCCGTGGCAGGCGACTCAGCTCGCGAACGAGTTGTCGGACGGCGGCGCCCCGATGGTCGAGGTGCGGCAGACGGTTCAGAACCTCTCGGAGCCCATGAAGCTGCTTGAATCCCTCGTGCTTGAGGGGCGCATTCACCACGACGCCAACCCGTGCCTCGACTGGATGCTTTGCAACGTTGTGGCTCACCTTGACGCCAAAGACAACATTTACCCGAGGAAAGAAAGGCCGGAAAACAAGATAGACGGCGCGGTCGCGCTAATCATCGCTCTCAGCAGATATGTCGAGAGCGAAGAACAGTCAGAGGATTTTTCTAATTTCGCTGAGATGGCGGTTATATGAACATTCGGAGATTTGTTAGGAATCTGCGCTTCTGGGGCGGGGCGTTAAGCGACCACTCGGGAGAGCAGATGGGCGTTCCGGGCGTGTCGCCGTCTACAGGCGTGGTTTCCCCCGACAGGGCGCTGCAGCTCGCTACCGTCTATGCGTGCGTTGACCTGATGGCGTCGACCATTTCGGCTTTCCCGCTGATGGTGTACCGCCAGAGCCGGGGAAAGAAGACAGCGGCGAACGACACGAGGCTTTGGAACCTACTGCACGACTCGCCGAACGCTGATATGACACCCGTCGATTTCTGGCGGGCGATGATCGTCCAGCTGATGCTTCGCGGCAACGCGTACGCCGTTATCGACCGGGATGAACTGACCAAAGAGGCCGTTGCGCTTTATCCTCTTTCGGCCGATCAGATGTCCGATCAGATCACGGAAGACGGCGTTCAGATCTACGTTTACAGCAAGGACGGAAAGCAGATAGTTTATCCGGCCGAGGCCGTTCTCCACCTTAAGGGAATCGGGACCGGGTTTCACGGGTTCAGCAAGCTCGAGTTCATGACGGACTCGATCAACGAGTCGCTCGACATTCAGAAGTTCAGCGGAATACTCGCCGGCACGGCCAGCAAGCCGTCCGGCATTGTCGCGGTCAAGCACAAGCTCACGAAAGAGGATCGGGCCGCCCTGATGGCCGCGCTCGGGGAGTTCAAGTATGGGGACAAGCGGTTCATGTTCATCGAGGGCGACATGGACTTCAAGCAGGTCGCCATGAGCCCGCAGGAGTCCCAGATCCTCCAGACAAGGCAGTTCACTACGGAAGAGATTTGCCGCTGGTTTGGCGTGCCGCCGCAGCTCATCGGCGGAGGGACTACGGCCTCCTGGGGTAATGGCATCGACCAGATCACTCAGGGATTCGAAAAGTATGTCGTTCGCCCGATGGTCGTTTCCATCGAGCAGGCCATTTCAAAGCGGGTTCTTACTCAGCAGCAGAGAAGGCGCTACGCAGTTGAGTTTTCCATGACGAATCTTTTGCGGGCTTCGATGGCCGATCGCTTCGCTGTTTATTCGACCGCAGTCCAGAACGGAATCATGAGCCGCAACGAAGTGCGCTCCCTTGAGAACATGGATCCGCAAGATGGGGCCGATGAGCTTACGGCGCAGACGGCGCTTGCTCCGCTTTCTTCCCTTGGGAAAGTCGCAAACAACGGTTCGCCCGACTCCGGGAGGGTTATCAAGTCATGAAAAAGCAGTTTATCAACTTGTCGGCTGATCTTCAGGCATCCACCGCTGAAGACAGGTGGATTTTTAAGGGCTATGCCTCCGTTTTCGGAAGCGGAAACGACCGCGGCTTCTCCATCGCCCCCGGCGCTTTCAGCGATGTGATCCAGTCCGGGGCCATTCCCTCCATGTTCTTTAACCACGATCGTCTGGGCGTGCCTGTTGGCCGGTGGCTGAGCCTTGCCGAGGACGACAAGGGCCTGAAGGTCGAGGGCGAGCTGAGCAAGAGAGTCAGCCAGTCTTCTGACATCCACGGGGCTCTCCTTGACGGGCTGATCACCGGGATGAGCATCGGCATCGTCTACGACCCCGAGGACATGAAAGAGACCGATGGAAAGTACTCGCTTCATAGAGTTGCCGAGCTCCCCGAGATCAGCCTCGTGACCTTCCCGTCCGATCCTGAAGCGAGAGTGGCCGAGGTTCTTTCCGCCGATGAGATTGATGAGGCTATTGACCGCATTCAGTCTGTTAGAGATTTTGACGGTTTCCTGCGGGATGCGGCGGGACTGTCCCGCCGTCAGGCCAAGCGTCTGGTGGCTTCCGTCAAGACAGCGTTGACGGCTGAGATCGAGCGAGACGCCCGGGATCAGAGAAATGCCGCTGCATTTAAGCGTCTTAATGACGCTATTTCCAATCTTTAAAAGGAAACTTATATGACCGAATTTAATGAAATCGCCGAGAAACTCGAGGCTAAGCTGGCCGCTGTCGCCGAAGACCGCAAGGCCTCTGACAAAGCCCGTGACGAGCAGCTCAAGGCTCTGTCCGACAAGCAGGTCGAGCTGGCGAAGTCCATGCTCGAAGTCGAGCAGAAGCTCGCTAAAGCGCCCGCTCAGGTCCAGAAGAAGGCCGCCACTCTTGGCTCGGTTTTGACCGACAGCAAGCTGTACGCCGACTTTGTTTCCGGCCACACCCGCAGCGTTTCTGCTTCGCTCGCCGCCATCACGACTCCGGGCAACGGCGTTCCGGCCTACCGCGTCCCCGGCGTTGTCGGCACGCCCGAGCAGACGTTTGACGTCGAGCGCGCGTTCTCCCACGTTCCGACCGCTTCCAACGCCATTGAGTATCTGAAGGTGTCCTCCGAGACTAACGCCGCCGCGGCAGTCGCCGAAGGCGCGGCTAAGCCCGAGTCCGCTTTCACGTTCTCCGTCGCCACGGCCCCGGTCCGCACGATCGCTCACTACGTCCGCGTTTCCCGCCAGCTCGCTGACGATGCCGCCGCCGTGACCGCGTACATCAACAACCGTCTCGCCTACGGCCTGAACGTCGCCGTTGAGAAGCAGCTGATCGCCGGTGATGGCACGGGCCAGAATCTGTCCGGCATTTTCACGACCGGCAATTTCACCGCCCACGGCCTTACCACGGCCAACTTCGCCAACGCGAGCGAGCTTGATGTGGTGCGCCGCGCCGCCACGCTTCTCCGCATGGCCAACTTCACACCGTCCGTTGTCTTCCTCAACCCGCTCGACTACGACGCTCTGATCGGCGAGAAGGACAAGCAGGGCCGGTATATGCTCGCCAATCCGACCGCCGAGAACACGCAGAACCTCTGGGGTCTTCGCCCGATCCTGTCCTCGCAGATCACCTCGGGCCAGTTCATCGTCGCCGATGCCGCCCAGGGCGCGACCATTTACGACCGCATGTCCACCGAGGTTGCGATGTTCGAGCAGGACGCCGACAACGTGACTTCCAACCTGATCACGATCCGCGCTGAGAAGCGTCTGGCGTTCGCTATCGAGAACACCGCCGCCTTCGTTGGCGGTGCGCTTGTTCTTTCCGCTTCTTAATTAGCGGCTGAGCCTGGAGGGAGGGCTGCGAGGCTCTCCCTCTCTCCTATATGGAGTTTCGTTATGAGTGAACCCATTCTTACGCTGTCGGAGACAAAGCTTTGGCTTCGAGTCGAGACCTCTGAAGAGGACTCACTCATCACGGCGCTTATCGCTGACGCTACCGAGCTCGTTGAAACCTATTTGAAGCGTCCCGTTATCGGAGCGGCCGATGAAAACGCCGTCTGCAAGACGATTGACGATGTCCCGGAGAGCCTGAAAATAGCCGCGCTTTCCGTTATTGCCCTGAAGTACGAGAAGAGGGATGCCACCGCGGACGATGTCTCCGATAGGCTTCTTACCAATGCCGGGCTCGACAAGTACATCGACTGGAGCGCCTGAGATGCCCTTGGCCATCGGAAACTTCAACCGCAGGGTAACGATCCAGTACCTCTCTTCCGAGGCAGACGACTGGGGTCAGCCTAAGAAAGAGTGGTTAGATCTTTGCACGGTCTGGGCATGGATTAAGGCGCCGACCGGCATGGGCACGATCGCTTCCGAGTATCAGTCAGAGTCCGGCGGCATTTCTCGCAGCCAGTACTCGATCCGCATCCGCTATCGCTCGGACGTGACAGCGAAGATGCGGGCCGTCTGCGAGGGAACGATCTACGACATCCGCTCTGTAATACAGGACATGGCGGGACATGAATACACCGACCTTGTTGTTGCCGTGGGGATGAACGATGGCTGACTGGTCTTTTGGGGTAGACACCAAAGAAGTGGACAAGCTCCTCAATTCCTGCGCCGATCCGGATATGAGGCTTCACCTCGCCCGTTCGATGTCGGTGGCGGGGGCGAAAGTGATTGTCGATGAGGCCGTCAAACGCGCCCCGGTCTATAAGCCCGGAGTCGGAAGGGACGGAAAGAAGCAGCGCATCAACGCTGTTTCGGCCGCTAACGCCGGAGCCTTGAGGGACGCTATCTACCAGGCGTATCGCGATCAGCTGAGCAGTGCGAACCGGGTTATCTACTCCGTTTCGTGGAATTCTACAAAGGCACCGCACGGACACCTCGTTGAGTTCGGGCATTGGCTTGTGAGCGGCAAAGGAGGAAACAGACGGGGGATTAAGTGGGTTCCGGCTTATCCATTCCTTCGCCCGGCCTATGACGCAAAGAAAAAGGCCGCTGTGGCGCAGATGATCAAGCGCGGGCGGGAGCGTCTCCCCGAGCTTCTTCGCGAGGGTATGAAATGACGACGATTGAGCAGGAAATATACTTGCGGCTCAAGAGCCTCGTCTCAAACCGCGTTTATCCCGATGTTCCGCCGGACAACATGCAGCTTCCTTTCATCCTGTATCAGCAGGTCGGCGGCGAGTCTGAGCAGTATATCGACAATAGGCTCCCCGACGCCCGGCATTCCCGCATCCAGATTAACGTCTGGAGCGAGACAAGGGCAGAGGCTAACACGATCGCCCGAGAGATCGAGAAGACGCTTGTCGAAAGCGATCTGGTCTGCGAAGCCTACGGCGGCCTGACGGCCATATATGACGATGACGCGAAGCTTTACGGCACTCGTCAGGATTTCGGTTTCTGGTATTAATTTTTCTGCCGCCTTGAGCGGCTTTTTTCATAGAGGAGAGCCTCAAGATGGCTTCTATTTTCGCGAATGGGACGCTGGTCTCCATTTCTTCCACTTTCAGCGAGGCGCAGACGATCTCCGCGATCACCAACGCGGCCTCGGCTGTCGCGACCGTTTCCGGCACGCTCTCGCAGGGCGACATCGTTCTGCTGGCCAGCGGATGGAGCGGTATTAACCAGCGCGCCGCCCGCGTTTCCGCTTTCGCCACCTCTGCCGCCACGCTCGAAAACATCGACACCTCTGATACCGATGTTTATCCGACTGGCGAGGGCGCCGGTTCGATCATCGCGGTCAAGGACTGGGTGCCGATCAACCAGATCACGGAAGTCAGCAAGTCCGGCGGGGATGCCAACTATGAGCAGTGGCAGTTCCTTGAGGATCGCACCGGCCTTCAGCGCCAGCGGCCAACCTATCGCAGCGCCAAGTCCATCGACCTGACGATGCACTTTGACCCGCAGTTTGCCTGGTATAAGGCCCTGCTCGCGGCAAACGCTGCGGGCGACCTGCGGGTTCTGAAGATCGTTTCGCCGTCCGGCGATGTGGCTCTTTACCCGGTGTACGTGAGTTTTGATGGAGATCCCAAGCTTGGGATCAACACGAACGAGACGGTTTCCGCGTCCTTCGCCCTCGCGGCGCCGTACACATACTATCCCGCGGCTTAATTGAGGAATCGTGACCCATGGCAGGCTTCAAAATCGTAGCTAATCCGAAGTTCGATGCGGATCTTACGTTTATCTGCGCCGGAGTGGAGCAGAGTTTCAAAGCGACTTTTCGGCACATGGGGCGTAAGGAGTTCACCGCGCTCTACGGGAAGCTTTTCGATGTGAAGGACCCCGACAAAGCGGCCGTTGACGCCGTTCTTCAGGTGGTTGATTCGTGGGACATCGAATGCCCCCTGGACGAAAAGAACGTCGTGAAGCTTCTCGACAACTATCCCGGTTTTGCCTTCGCTTTGCTTCAGGGTTACCAGCAGGCCATCGTCACGAAACTAAAGGGAAACTGATCGGGGCTGTCCGGGAGATCTACAAATCTCCTGAGACAGCCGCGGCAGACCTCGGGCTTTCTTCCGCGTTTTTCGAGGAGGATAAGCCCTATGAATTGTGGGAGGAGAACGCTCTTCCTATTCAGCTCTTCCAGGACAACGCCACCCAATGGAGAACCGGGGCAATGGGTGTTGTCGGTCTGGACTATACGGTGTTCTTCCACGAATTGGACCGCAAGGGAATAACCGGGGAAGAGTACGACCAAGTAATGAAAGCGATCCGAACCATTGAATCGGAAGCCCTGAATCAGATCTACAAAGACCAGAAGAGGAAGTGAACCATGGCAGATGAAGTTGTCGGAACAGCCAGAGTAGACGTAAAGGTTAATGTAGACGAATTCAATGCCGGCATTGCCGCGGCTAAGCGGCAGATGAAGGGCTTTTCTGACGCGTCGAATGATGTGCAGAAGCAATACGCCGGGCTGACGGCCGCTCAGAAGCGGGTTGTCGACAGCCTTCTTCGCCAGGCGAACACCTTCGGCATGTCGAAGGACGCGATGCTTGGCTATCGCATCGAGACGAAGACCACCGGCGACATCCACGACTACCTGAAAAGGAAAATCCTGGAGTCTCAGGCGGCGGCCCAGACCGCATCCGCCAAGTTCAACCAGTACGGCAAGTCGCAGAAGGAAATCGCTGCTGCTATGCGCGGTGTACCGGCTCAGCTGACCGATATTTTCGTAAGTATGCAATCGGGGCAGCGTCCGCTTACTGTTTTGTTCCAACAGGGCGGCCAGTTAAAGGATATGTTCGGCGGCGTTGTTCCTGCGGCTAAGGCTCTCGGGTCTACGCTTGTCGGAATTGTCAGCCCCGCAACAGTTGCCGCAGCCGCTCTCGGAACGGTCGCTTACGCCGCTTATGCCGGAATAAAGCGGGATGAACAGCTGAATTCAGCTATCACGATGACGGGCAATGCCGCCGGAGTGACCGTTAGTCAGCTGAATTCTATGGTTAATTCCATAGGCAACGCAACCGGTAGTTTCTCTTCGGCTCAGGATGCTGCCGTTCAGTTGGCCGGAAACTCGAAGATAGCGGGCGATGCTTTTGAGTTGGTCGCTTCCGCTGCCGTCAACATGAAGGATGTGACGGGGCAGTCCATCGAAGACACAATCGCTCAGTTCAATAAGCTTGCTGACGATCCCGTAAAGGCTTCTCAAGCTCTCGATGCTCAGTATCACTATCTGAACGCTTCCACCTTCGAGCGCATCAAAGCGTTAGAAGATCAGGGACGACAGGAAGAGGCTGCGGCTCTCGCTCAAAAATCTTACGCTCAGGCGATGAAGGAGCGGGCTGAGGAAGTCAAGGCAAACCTGAACGCTCTGGGGAGAGCCTGGGCGTGGGTTGGAGAAGAAGCGTCCAAAGCTTGGCGGGCGATGTCGAGCATTACCCAGGCTTCAACCACCGAAGATCTTCTCAAAAAATATCAGGAGCGTTTGGCTGATTTAGGCCCCGCTCAGACTGAAGCCAAAAAATGGCTGGAAGACCAGATCTCTAAGCTTCAGAAGCAGATTGACTCTGAGCGCAAAGTAACCGCCGAAAAACAGAAGCAGAAGGCTGCTGATGATGCGGCTAAGGCGTTTATCGCCGACTCTGACAGATTTTTGTCGGATAGAGAGAAGAAAGACCGGGAGCATCTTAAGAATCTTGCTTCGATCAACGCCCAGTATAAGGCTGCTAATGGTCTTATTCCCGAGTCCGACTACAAGAGCCGCATAGCAAAAGAGAACTCCCGCTACCAGGCGAGCATCTCTAAAGGCGGTCGAAAGGCATCGTCTCGCAAGAGTGTTTCTTTAACGCCCTACATAACTCGCGCCGATGTGTCCGAAATCCAGGATGCGCTGCGGGTTGAAAGAAGCTCGATACAGGCGCAGACAACCGCTCTTGATGCCGCTTATAGAAGCGGCTCGATGACTGCGGCTGATTATTTCAGCCAGAAGCGTGATCTTGTCAATCAGGATACCGAAGCGCAGATCAAGGCTCTTGAGAAGCAGAACCAGCGCCTCGCTCAAGAGAAGGCCAACGGAAAGGACCGCATCAACCTTAATAAGCAGATTGCGAAGAACGTCAGCAAGATGGCGGAAGTCAGGGCGGATGCCGCCACTTCCATCGCAAAGATCGACGCTGACGAAACAGCGGCCATCAAGAAGCGTCAAGCGGCTCTGCTGTCCTATAAGCAGACCTTGGCCGACCTTTTCGCCACATCACGCACCCAGTACGGTCGGGAAGAGGCCACGGCATGGATGGGCGGACAGGCTTCTTCCTACGCATCGGGCATGAACGGAATATCGGACCGGGTTTCGAGCGAACGCCGGAAGCTGCAGTCCGACCGCGACCAGCAGATGGCTCTGGGGAAGTGGTCGGACGATGACGAAAAGGGCTATCAGAGGCGTCTTACCATCCTGAGCAATTATCAGGAGGAAGCGGTCGTCCTTTGGAATAACCACTGGAACACGCTCAGATCCGGCGAGGAAAACTGGGTAAACGGGGCGGAAAAGGCTTATGACGACTATCTCGAGAGCAGTAGGAACGTTGCCTCTCAGACGGAAAAGCTTTTCGGCGACGTGTTTTCCGGGCTGGAGGATTCGCTCGTTGACTTCTGCACGACCGGGAAGGCGAATTTCCGTGATTTCGCCACTTCGATCCTCAAGGACATGGTGAGGATTCAGGTCCGGGCGGCCATGACGGGGCTGTTTAAGTACATCGGCAGCACGGGGGTCGCCTCTTCCATCGGCAGCCTGTTCGCCGCTAGCGCGAACGGAAACGTGTTCAACGCCCCCGGTCTGCACCAGTACTCAAATCAGATTGTTTCGAGACCCACTCTCTTCCCCTTCGCCAAAGGTGTCGGGCTGATGGGCGAAGCGGGGCCGGAAGCCATCATGCCGCTTACCAGAACGAGCAGCGGCCGTCTGGGCGTTCAGGCCCAAGGCACTGCCGGAGCGGTCAATGTTGTCGTAAACGTCTCTTCCGATGGAACCGGGACGACAAAGACGTCAACCACTAAGAATCAGGACTTCTCTATGGGCAATGCTTTGGGCCGCCTTGTGGGAACCGCGGTTCAGTCCGAGATGATGAACCAGATGCGCCCAGGTGGAATCCTGTGGAAGTGGCGGGCCGGGAGGGTTTAAGACATGGAAACATTTACGTTCAAGCCAACGCTTGAGTCCTCTTCGGGCAGCGTGAAGCCCCGCACTCTCTCCGCCCAATACGGAGATGGATACAGGCAGGTGGTTGGAGATGGAATCAACAACCTCCCGCAGGCATGGAGCCTCCAGTTTTCGGGCGATGAGGACGAGATCAAGGAAATTAAGGCGTTTCTCGATGCTAGAGCCGGATACGAACCGTTCTATTGGAAGCCGCCCTTCTCCGACAGCACTTTGATCTGGACGGCTGCTGACTACAGCCTCACACCCAAGGGTGGGAGGATTTGGAATTTGTCTGTCGACTTCATGCAGTTTTTTGGAGCTTAAATGACAATTGCTGCGGACATTCAGAAGCTCTCGCCCGGGAAGCTGATCGACCTCTACGAGCTGAAGCTTGATGGGGTGGGTGGGGAGAGGCTGCGCTTCCATGCCTACACAGAATCGGGCTCGATCTGGTGGCAGGGAGAGGAATATACGCCCTGGGCAATGCAAGTCACAGGATTCGAGCGCACAAGTGAGAGCCAACAGCCTCAGCCATCCATGACAATCAGCAACGTGGGTGAGGATGCCAGTGGAAATAAGGTCCCGGGCATTATTTCCGCCCTCTGCGTCACGTATGACGATCTGGTAGGGGTGAAACTGGTAAGGCACAGGACGCTTGCCAAGTATCTTGACGCCAAGAATTTCGCCGAAGGCAACGCCTCCGCCGATCCAGATGAGCATCTCCCTGACGAAGTCTGGATCGTTGAGCAGAAGGCGAACGAGACCAAGAGCGAGATTGAATTCACTCTCAGCACGGCCCTCGATTTTCCCACTCGTCAGCTTCCTTCAAGGCAAATTATTGCGAATTTGTGCTGCTGGAAGCTCAAAGGTGGGTATAGAGGCACCTACTGTGGATACACCGGATCCGCTTATTTTGACGCTGATGGAAATGCCGTGGCGGACGCGGCGAAAGATGTTTGCCCGGGGAGACTCAGCGACTGTAAGAAGCGTTTTGCCGCTCAGCAGGGTGTTTCCGAAGACGCTGCTGTCATCAACTTCGGCGGCTTCCCGGCCGCCAACACGAAGACCTATTAACCATGAAGACTTCCACGGAAGCGGCGATCAGGCTGCACGCCGAGCAGACATACCCAAATGAATGTTGCGGGCTTGTGGTTGCTGTAGGGAGAAAGGAAAAGTACTTTCCTTGCCGCAATCTGGGCGATCTCGACCACTTCGTCCTCGACCCCAAGGATTATGCGGCAGCAGAGGACAAAGGAAAGGTCATTGCGGTGGTTCACAGCCATCCTGATGCTAATCCGAACCCATCTGAGGCAGATCTCGTAGGAATTGAATCTTCAGGGCTCCCGTGGCTGATCTGCTTCGTATCGAAAGAGGGCGCGGGGACGATCACCATGACCAAACCCTCGGGCTACAAGGCCCCGCTCGTAGGGAGGATGTTCTACCACGGGACGCTTGACTGCTACGGGCTTGTTAAGGATTTCTACGAGCGAGAGCTAGGCATTGAGCTTCCGGATTTCCTGCGCAAGGATGAGTGGTGGAACAAGGGCGAAGACCTTTATATGGAGAACTTCCGTGACGCAGGCTTTTCCGCCCTCCGGGATGATGAGCACCTTGATTACGGAGATCTCATCCTGATGCAGATCCGGGCCCCAGTGGTCAATCACGCGGGCATCTTCCTGGGCGAGCATCCGCTTAAAGAGGATCCAACCCTTTATCCGGTTCATAACTGCGTGCTCCACCACATGTACGGGCATTTGAGCGAGAGAGTGATTTACGGCGGGTACTGGGCTGAGCACACCCGCTTGATCATCAGGTATAGAAATGAGTGAAAAGCTTCGCACAATCAGGCTCTATGGAAGTCTTGGGCGGAAATTTGGACGAGTTCACAAGCTCGCCGTTTCATCTGTTCAAGAAGCCATTCGGGCCCTGCGTGTTGTCTGTCCGGGGTTCGAGCAGGAACTGATGACCTCGAAGGATCGCGGCATTGGGTATGGGATTTGGGTGGGTAAGGAAAACTTAAAAGACACAAAGCAGTTCCGCTACCCCGTAGGGACTGGCGATATCCGCATAGCCCCGATCCTTATGGGTGCGAAGCGCGGCGGCCTAATGCAGATCTTTATCGGCATTGTGATCGTTGTTGCCGCCGTGTGGACTGGCGGGGCGGCTGCGGGCGCAGCAGGTGCCGCAGGTGGTGCGGCAGGAGGCGGTGCTGCGGCAGGCGGTGCGGCAGGAGCCGGAAGCTTTTTAGGAGTTTCTGGTGGATACGCTGTTGCGGCTCAGATGGGGGCGGCCCTGGCTCTGGGCGGACTGGTTCAATTCTTATCCCCTGTTGCGAAGGTTAGTGGAAGCGGTTCAAGCAGCGAAAACGGAGCGTCCTACAACTTCAGCGGGGCTGTTAATACACAAGCTCAGGGTGGCCCAGTGCCACTCTTGTACGGCGAAATGACGGTAGGTTCAGCGGTTATTTCTGCGGGTATTTACGCCGAGGATCAGGCATGAAAGTGAAAGGTGGCTGGAGAGTGATTCAGGGTGCAAAGAAAGGCGGAGGCGGATCTTCAGGAGGGAAAGAAGATCGCGACTCGCTGCATTCCACTTCGTACGCCCGCATTGTTGATCTGCTATCTGAGGGTGAGATTGTCGGGCCTGTGGATGGCCTGAAATCAGTCTATTTTGATGAGACTCCGGTTCTGTCTTCTGATGGGACGGCGAATTTCTCGGGCTATGACATCCAGTTCCGCTCTGGGACGCAGGATCAGGATCCCGTTTCCGGATTCCCCGCGTCCGAATCGACCACCTCTGTTGGTGTTGAATTCAAGGCTTCCACTCCGTGGACTCACACGTTCACGAACACGGAACTTGACGCTGTCCGTATTACTCTGGCGGTCTCCGGGCTCCAGAAGGTCAACCAGAAGAACGGGAACATCAATGGATATCGTGTAGATTACACGATTGAGCTGTCCTCCAATGGAGGGACGTATTCCACGGTCGTTTCTTCGGCGTTTGATGGTAAAACGACCTCGGCCTACGCCCGTTCGCACCGGATTGATCTGCCTTCCGGCGGGGCTCCCTGGACGGTCAGAGTGCGCCGCTCGACCGCGGACAGCAGCACAAACTACATCAGCGACACGACCCTCGTTCAGGCGTACACGGAAATCATTGACGCAAAACTGCGTTATCCCATGAGCGCGCTCGCCGCGATCAAGATAGACGCCAGCCAGTTTTCGTCCATCCCTACGCGCGCCTACCACTTGAAAGGCCGCATCATCCGCGTTCCTTCAAACTATGACGCGGACGCACGTACTTATTCAGGTACGTGGGATGGGACTTTCAAGACCGCATACTCAAACAACCCTGCCTGGGTGTTTTATGACATCCTGACGAACGACCGCTATGGTCTGGGCGATGTTCTTGACGCGGGCTACATTGACAAGTGGAGCCTCTACGAGATCGGGCAGTACTGTGACGAAAGCGTTCCTACGGGCGTTGGAAGCACCACGGAACCGAGGTTCACCTGCAACTGCTACTTGCAGTCGGCAGCTGATGCCACGGCGGTTTTAAGCGACCTTGCGACCGTTTTCCGAGGAATCGTTTACTGGGGCAATGGCTCGGCTATTCCCGTGGCCGATATGCCTCGGGATCCTTCGTACACCTACACCGCCGCGAACGTAATCGATGGAAAATTCCAGTATCAGGGCAGTGCCAGATCCACCCGCTATACCGTCTGCTATGTCAGTTATAACGACCCTGATGACATGTACAACACCAAGGTCGAAGCGGTCGAAGACGCTGATGGGATAGCCCGCTACGGAATTGTCGCAACATCAATAACTGCCTTCGCCTGCTCTTCCCGGTCGCAGGCGCACCGTCTGGGACTGTGGGCGCTGCTTACCTCACAAAGAGAAACTCGCAGCGTCACCTTCTCTGTAGGGTTGGATGGGGCGATAGCGACCCCCGGGCAGATCATTCGCATTGCCGACCCTGCCATTGCCGGAAAAAGAGTCGGCGGCCGCCTGCACGCCGTCAATTCCCCCACGCAGGTGGTGGTGGACAAAAATGACGGCATAGCGGTGGGCGACACGCTGATCTGCACACTCCCCTCGGGAAAAACGGAATCGCGGACTGTTTCTGCGGTTGATGGAACGGCTATTACCGTTGGAACGGCCTTCTCCGCCGCTCCTGAGCCCGAATCCATCTGGGCGGTTGTGAACTCCGATTTGCAGACGCAGACCTTCCGGGTCGTGAGCATCACGGAGGGAGATGGATCGACATTTGATATTGCCGCCATCCAGAACGAACAGAGCAAATACGCGGCTGTCGACTATGGTTCGGCACTCTCAGACACAATCATCACCTCGATTCCTGAGAGTCCCGTCCCCGCTCCATCTGATCTGAAAATCACCTCGAATGAGGTTGTTGAGCAGGGAATCTCCTCGACCACAGTGACGCTCTCGTGGACGAAGCCAGAAGTTACCGGAGGAGTGGGCTATTACATTCTCGAGTGGAAGCGGGATAACTCGGACTGGATAACTGTCTCACAGGTTGCTTCCTGCTCGTACGACATCACGAGCGCCTACAGCGGCACCTATCAATTTAGGATTCGAGCCACAAACGCCGTTGGAGTTAAATCCCCATGGAGAGCCTCGGCCGCCGTAACGATTGACGGACTGCTCGCGGCTCCTGCCTCTCCTGTTAGTCTTACTGCCGCTGGAGAGGTCTTTGGAATTGGCTTGAAGTGGGGTTTTCCGTCCGGCCTGAACATTCTCTCTTACACAGAGATCTGGTACTCACAAACGAATGACAGGACGGCGGCCACGCTTCTTACCATGCTGCCGTATCCCAGATCAGATTTCACTCTCACTGGGCTGAAATCCGGGCAAAAGTTTTACTTCTGGGCAAGGCTCGTTGATAAGAATGGACTGGCAGGAGACTACTACCCTGCATCTGCCACGGGGGGTGTGGATGGAACTTCCTCCACGGATGCTAACAGCATCCTAGGATATCTGACGAATCAGATCACGTCCTCGCAGCTTGGAAGCGATCTGCTGTCGGAAATAAACACCGCGTCCTCCACGGCTAGCAGCGCGTCCGAAGCGGCGGCGAAGGCCCAGACGGCGATCACAAGCGAAGCTGAGACCCGGGCCGCGGCTGATTCTGCGATTTCGACAGAAGTCAGCAGCGTGAGTTCTGCTGTTTCTTCGATGGGGCGGGCGGCTGATGCCGAGGGCGATCTGGCTGATGTGCTGAACGAGTGGAGCAGCAGAGCCTCGATAACTCAGCTCCAAAAAACAAGCTCGAGCAATGAAGAAGCCCTGGCTGAACTAGATACAAAGCTTTCAGCCAAGATCAACCAGAACTCGGCGGACATTGAAACAAACGCCGCCGCCATTGCGAAGGCTGACGGAACGCTGTCCTCCGCCTATACGGTCAAGACAGGCATTACTAGCAATGGGAAATATTATGCCGCCGGGTTTTCTGTAGGCGTTGGCAACTCGTCTGGTTCTGTTCAATCGCAGTTTTTAGTTAATGCTGATACTTTTGCAATTTTGAATGGGACGGGGGGCGGGGGAACGGTAACTTCTCCGTTCGCGGTTTCGGGTGGAAGCGTTTATCTGAGTTCAGCGTTTATTAAAGACGCTTCAATATCAAACGCAAAGATAGACACAGCTGCTGTTACCACGTTGAAGCTTGGAGAAAGGTCCGTCACAAACCCCCAGTCAATTAAAGGGGGAACGTATACGGGGCTGTCAACAAGCACATCGTCCTATACAGATTTAATGTCTTTTACGATAACGGCAACTGGTGGAAACATTCTTCTCGTTCTCGGCCTGAAGGCCGACGTCATTAGCATGGACGGTAAAGGCGGCGTATTTTATTGGAGGTTGATGAGAGGATCAACGCTTGTTCTGTCGAGTTTTTTGATTGTTTCCGGCTCTTCAACAATGCTTAGTCCGGGGCCCTCCCAGGACAATCGAACCATTATTGACTTTCCCGATGCAGGATCTGTTACTTACACGATCCAATACATGAGCTATGAGGAAGATTCTTCTTTCTCCCTATCGAACACAAAAATTTACGAGCCTTACATCGCATCTATTGAGTTCAAAAGATGAAAACAATCATTTCAACCATTGTCGACTCAAACGGAAAGCCGATAGGAACATTTACAGGAGAAGAAAAGACTCTAGCTTTAAATATCCCTGATGGAGGGAGCTCCATTCCGGGAGAACCGCAGGGAGCATGGTGGGATGGTGAGATGTGGCAGCCGATGCCGCCCGCGCCCTCTTCCTACCATACCTTTGACTGGACGAAACACGCCTGGGTGGATGAGCGCACGGATGAGCAGAAGGCGGCAGACGCTGCGGCTGAACTTTCTGCGGCTAAGGCGTCCAAAGTCAGGGAACTGACGAAAGCTATGAGCGCGGAACTGGACGAGTTTAAATCCGGCTACCCGGAGGATGAGCAGTCCACTTGGCAGCAGCAGGCAGACGAATGCAAAGCATGGTTTGCCTCATCCTCTCCATCCGCCGACCTTGTTCCGTGGTGCGCCGCCTGCGCCTCGGCCAGAGGGATCGAACTGAAGGATTTCATGGACAAGGTGAAGGCGCATGTGGAGGCCTACAGCAAAGCTTCGGCCGAGGCCGTGGGGAAGCGGAAGAAGCTCGTGGAAGAAGTTCAGGCGGCAGAAACGATTGATGCGGTCAACGCAATTTCTTGGAGTTAAAAATGGCATGGTACAAGTCGGGAACTTGCTCCGTTACGAGTGGGTCACCCACGGTAACCGGGACTGGGACGGCATGGGTCGACAACGTCCGAATCGGGAGCGATGGCTTTGTAGGCCCGGACGGGCTGCTCTACGAAATTTCGAAGGTCGTTTCAGCCACGGAAATAATTCTTGCTGTTGCCTACAAAGGGACAACGGCCGCAAGCGGACGTTACGCCGTTGCCCCGATTCAAGGCTATACGAAAGAACTGGCGGATAAAGCGGCCGCTCTGATCGATCAGTTTTCGGACTCCGAAGCGACCGCCGCGAGTTCTGCTTCAGCCGCCGCTTCTTCAGCGAGTGCCGCATCCGATTCGGCGACCGCGGCGGCGTCATCGGCTTCAGCGGCAAGCGCTAGTGAAACGAACGCAAAAAATAGCGAAACAAATGCCGCGAGTTCTGCTTCAGCCGCCGCTTCTTCGGCGAGTGCCGCATCCAATTCGGCGACCGCAGCGGTATCCTCTGCCTCCGCCGCAAGCGCTAGTGAAACGAACGCAAAAAATAGCGAAACAAATGCAGCCAGTTCCGCCGCCGCGGCGGCGACTTCGGAAACCAAAATCGCGGCGGCTGTCACCCAAGCTGTCACCCAAGCTGTAGCGGATGCCAAGTTAGCGGCACACCCTGTGGGGTCAATCTTCTGCACGGTCGATTCAGCAAGTCCAGCGGATCTGTTCGGAGGTACTTGGGAAGAGGTCTCTGCTGGGCGCGTACTCCAAGGGGCAGACTCTTCTCACGCGGCCGGGACGACAGCGGAAGCCGGACTGCCAAACATAACAGGAAAATTTGGGTGGGGAGCTTCCGGGCTTTTTGAGGTTGCGGATGGAGCTTTTTCTGGCATTCCTAGAGCTTCGGCAAACGGAATTTTTTCTGATCCCGGAGACCCTACCGCATATAAACAAGCACAACTTGACGCTTCCCGTTGCAGTTCTATTTATGGCAAATCGTCTACGGTTCAGCCCCCGGCGTTCTTTGTTTACATCTGGAAGCGCACAGCGTAAAGGAGAACTGATATGGCTTTATGCGTTTTGAAGTGGCTCATGCTAACCCCCGTCTCCTTTGCCATTACGCTCGCGTCGTTGGGAATAGCGCCTCTCGCGGTACTGCTGGCCAATAGTGATGGCTACCTACCTAAGTGGCTTCGATGGGCGAGCACAGCGTCTACGAACCTCGACGGAGACAGCTATAACCGGAGCCGGTGGAAGAGCCAATACATCCGTCGGGTCTGGTGGATGTGGAGGAACCCCGGCGTCGTTGCTCAGAGCACACCGCCGCTCGGGTTTGTGGTCAAAAAAGGCGACGTCTACGGCTTTGAAGGGGACGAGGCGACCGCGGATAACAACGGCGGGCACTCGGGTAAGGTGCGCCGATGGATAGAGCGCGACGGGAAAGTGGCAGCTTTCCAGTTCTATCTGGTGCATCAGTACTCATGGCACAAAACACGGTGCCTCCGGGTGTGTCTGGGTTGGAAGCTGTGGCAGGAGCCACCAGTCGGCAAGACCTGCCAGCACACCGCACGGATTGCCATTTTTAAGCATTTTGGATAAGGGAAAGGAAAGGGTAGATAGGGACTCTTACGCTTATGGTGGATCTGATTCCTGATTTTTCATCCCGCGTTTTTCTGGCGGTTGGCGGGATTCTGGGAGCCTTGTGCTCCTTTCTTTTTGGCCCGGTCGATGACGCGATTGAATGGCTGTTTGTTTTTATCGTAGTCGATTATTTGAGCGGTACTTATGCCGCGATGAAGACCGGGCAGTGGAATTCCCGTACGGGGTTCCTTGGCATCACCAAAAAGATCGTCATGCTGAGTCTTGTAGCGCTGTGCCATGGGCTGGATATCACTTCGGTTATACCCTTCGTCAGTGTCAGGGATGCGGCGGTCTTTGCTTTCTGCCTGAACGACTTTGGCAGCATCTTGGAAAACATTGAGCGCATGGGGTATGGGTCAATCATCCCGGCGCCGATCCGCAAGATGCTGAAGGCGATGGAAGAGCGGTCTGAGGCGATGGTTGACGGAGTGGCAGACGGAAGCCAGGGAGAACTTCATCGAAAAGATTAAAACCAATCCATTTTTCTTAGAACAAAGCCCTTGGGAGACGTGAATCTCTCGAGGGCTTTTTTATGGCTGAGAGAGTTATGAGCGAAAAGAAAGAATTTTCGGTGTGGAACCCGGCAATCGCGGTCCCGTTCATTAAGTCGCATGAAGGCTGCAGACTGACTTCGTATCGAGACCCCGTTGGGGTCTGGACCATTGGGTATGGGTCAACCCGTCTGCTGTCCGGGAATCCCGTCATCCGTAATATTGTTATCTCTCAAGAAGTGGCCGACCAACTGCTTGAGCATGAGCTTGAGCGTCTCAGGGACTCGCTCTCAGGTGCGATCCGGCGTCCCGTGACTCAGGGGCAGTTTATAGCGCTCCTTGACTTCGCCTATAACTGCGGCGAGGGAGCACTGCGTAGGTCGACGCTTCTCAAGCTCTTCAATGCAGGCAAGGTCGTCAATGCTGGGTACGAATTCAAGCGTTGGGTACGAGCTGGAGGAAATGAGCTTCCGGGGTTGGTAAGGAGGCGAGAGGCAGAGAAGGAGCTCTTCCTCAGTTAAAAGAAATCCCCGGAAGAGTTGCAGCTCTTTCGGGGACTGAGCAATGTGTACATATGAGGTCTGTACGTGAGAGATGATACCAAAGAAAGAATAGATAAGCTAGAGGCTTTTATGGATGAACAGAAGTTGAAACAGGCTCAGCAAGCGGCTATCAGCGAATACAAAAAGGAGCGTTTCCACTTCTGGAAAGAACTCGTGCTGGTCGCCTGCGCCGTTATTGGGGGCGTGCTGGGCGTCATCGGTTTTATCCGATCTCTGTAAAAATCCTCGGCAAGAGCGGGAACTCTTCCGGGGATGGAACGAATCATAACAGAGACTTAAGAAACGCTACACATAGATGGACCACATCTACATGAAAGATTATAGCAAAGATCTAGAAAACAGAGTCCTTACTTTGGAGAACCGAATGGATGCTTTTGATGAAGAACGGATCCGCGCTGATGAGCGCAGACGGGTTCGGGCTCAGGCGTGGGAATTCATTAAAAGCGTGATTGTCCCATTTGGAGTAGCGCTTTTAACGCTTTGGGTTGGCGGTCGATTCCTATAAAAATCCCCGGGAAAGCATGTGCTCTTCCGGGGAAAGCCTACCGACTCCATAAACCACCTACGTAAGGAGAGAGACCTTACGTATCGCATTATAGCGAGCTTTTAAAAAATAAGGCGTTCATACCAGGGGGCAGGAGGGATTTCTATGAACCGCTACCAGATCACTGCAATGACCGTTTCCGCCGCTGGGCTGATTGGGATTGTGGGATACGAAGGGTACAGTGCAACAGCCTACAAGGATACTGGCGGGATCCTCACGGTCGGCTTCGGGCACACCGGGAGCGAGGTTAAAGCTTCTACTCGGATGACCGTTTCTGAGGCTATGAAGACTCTGGGCAAAGATGTTGGCCACACAGAAAAGGTCCTCCAGGCGTGCCTCGGCGATAATATCAAGCTGACTCAAAGCGAGGGGGACGCCTATATCTCTCTTGCGTATAACGTAGGCGCTAAGGCGGTTTGTAAATCATCGATCAAGTGGAAGCTTCAGACTGGACGATACCAAGCCGCCTGTGCGGCAATCCTATCTTTTGATAAGGTTCGAGTGAACGGAAAGCTCGTCAAGAATAAAGGGCTGACGAACCGGCGGGAAGATGAGTATCGGATCTGTATGAGGGGGCAGGAATGATGAAAAGGAATTTGGCCATTGCCGGGGTCATTATCGGCGCCTTGATAGCGTCCGCGTTCTGGGGGTACTCCAGAGGAAGATCCTCGACGGCGGAGAAGTATGAAGCTCAGATCAGCGAGCTTAAATCTGATTGGCAGAAGCAGACCAGGGCGGTAGAAAAGGAGGCGCAGGAACGCTATGAGAAACAATCAAGACAATTGGCTGATGCGCTTGCCGCGCGAGACAAGGCTTTATCTGACGCTCGCGCTGTGCGGGTTACTGCTGTCCGGGTGCGCGACGCCGCAGACACCAGAGCCAAGAGTGATCTGCAAGCAGCCAGAGATACCGGAGACCGTACTCAAGAGCGCCTCGCCCGATGCGAAAGCTTACTCGGAGAAGGCGCAGAACTGGCTGGAGAAGGTGCAGAGCTTCTTACAAGAGTAGCCGCGGATAAAGACGCGGTGGTGAAAGCGATCCAATGAAAGCGTCAGGTTATTTATCGGTTTTCCTGTCAGTCCAAATGAAAGCTTTAACAATGGCGGCTACAGGCAATGCCGCCAGAGCAATGCCTACCCCATCGTGCCCCGCCATGGTAACAAGATAGGCTATGTAGATATCCGCTAGGCTGACGATTAGACCGGAAATAGTCCCAATAATATTTCGATAAATAGCACCTTTCAAAGCCGTAGCCCTAGCCTGCTGGGCGGCAGTCTCATTC
>OOCE01000159.1_pt1 | contig 23786 bp, 18 predicted proteins | sample 1671421 | NCBI WGS metagenome assembly OOCE01 (sample SAMN06348155, study PRJEB24527) | human gut metagenome | biome: human gut; feature: ankylosing spondylitis patient; material: feces | host: Homo sapiens | place: China | collected 2015-10 | reverse complement strand
AAACGTTGCAAAGATACTAAAAAGTAAAGAGATAGCGTAGAATTGCTTCTTTTTTTTAGGTTATATTAAATTTAAATAGGTGATGTTGTAGAAAAATAAGCATTAGGATGGGATATTTATTACGTCGCCACGTATGAAATATTACGTCCCGACGTAGGAATTCCTGCGTCGGGACGTAATAAAAAGGGGGTAAAATGTAATAGCGGTATGTATTTATACATTCAGAAAATGCTCTTCCAGTTTTTCTCTTGGCATATCTGCCGTATCGTGATAATGCAGGTGCTGGTTTACGCAGGCGATATGCTTCACGTTGTTGAGTACTTCGGCTACATCGTGACTGACGATGATGATGGCGCACTCCTTGTTGATCTGCTCCAGCATCTCGTACATCTGCTTTTGGAATCGGCGGTCGATGTAGGTGTTAGGCTCATCGAGAATCACGACATCGGGCTTTGATACGATGGCACGGGCGAGAAGCACACGCTGAAGCTGACCGCCGCTGAGGGCAGCGATGTGTCGGTCTTTGAATTCCGTCAGCTGCATGCGCTCCAGGGTATCGAGCACCTGCTGGTGCTGAGCCTGAGTGTATCGCGAAAAGAGACCTTTGGTCTTGCTGAGTCCGGCAAGTACAACTTCATATACAGAGATAGGAAACTGCTTGTCGAGCTGGTTGTATTGTGGGAGATAGCCCATCGAAATCTCCTTTACTTCCTCAACTTTTGCTTCGCCGTTTTCATCAAGAACCGTTTCCCCGCTCTCATCCTTTACTTTTCTGAAGTATCTGATGGTTCCTTCCGTAGGCTTCTTCAGTCCCAGAATGAGGCGCATGAGAGTAGTCTTGCCACCACCGTTTGGTCCGATGATGCCAAGATAATCGTCTTGATATACTGTGAGATTTACGTCGCTGAGCACCTGCTTGCCGTCATATCCGGCAGATAGGTGCTCTATTTCGATTAACTTTGAACTTTGAGTTTTGAACATTGAACTTTATGATTAGTTATTGTTCTTTATACTTTTTATAAAATATTGGCGGGCTTACTTCCCAACCACTATCTCTTTGCCTTGCACAGCCAGTGCCGCTTCCTGCATCGCCCTGTTCCAGTCGTCCTGCAATGGGTTGATATTCATTGGCTTGGTGTGGCTTTCGTTGATGAAAGTTGTGGTGTTGCGGTTGGCAAATTCTGCCTGTATCAGGCAGAACTTGATCTTTTCTTTTCTTGCTCTCTCTATGAGGCTCTTCAGCTGGGAGGCACTAGGCTCCCTGCCTTCTTCCTCTATGGCAAGCTGCTCCAGCTGGTAATCACGGGCAAAGTAGGTGAGGATAGGGTGATAGATCACAAACTTGCGTACCAGGTCTGGGTCCTTTTTGAAGTTCTCCTTGATGGTGCTGTCTCTCTTGTCGATGATGCTGAGCAGCGACTGATAGTTCTTCTCGAAGAATGTCTTGTTCTTTGGCTCCAGTTCGCAGAGCGCCTTGAGGATGTTGCTGGCTATGATGCGGGCGTTGCTGCAACTCATCCATACGTGTGGGTCGATGTTGCCACCCGGAGTCTTGGCAGGCTTGATGCCCACGGAAGTATCTATCACTTTCATATCTGGAGCGTTGTCCTGCAACTTGTTCATCCAGGTCTGCTCAAAACCGATGCTGCCCACTTTCAGATAGAGGGCACTCTTCGATAGTTCCATCATCTGCTGGGCGTATGGTTCGTAAGTCTCCGGGTTGTTGCCATTCGATACCATCACGTTGACATTCACCTTGCCTTTGGCAATTTGATCTACGAAATACTTGTAGGGGGAAATCGTAACTGTAACCGTAACCGCAGGCTTCTCTGTTCTTGAAGCCTTTCCCGAATCTGCCTGTTTCTGAGGTGTACCCTTACATCCGGCAAGAATAACACATAATATAATAAGGTATAGAAATCTCTTCATATATTAAAATCTTCTTGTGTTATAAATCTGCTTATATGTTTATACGATGAAGCTGAGACCATAAACCAAGAGGATATATCTCAGCACTTTTCCGATGGTGATGCTGATGGTGGAGATGATGATATTGGCTCTTGTCAGCCCCAGCACGATGGTGATGGCGCTTCCCAAAATCGGGATGAAGGCGAAGAAGCCCATCCAGGCACCTCTATCAGCCATGAATCTTTCTGCCTGATCCAGTTTCTCCTTCTTCACGTGCAGATATTTCTCTATCCATTCCATCTTGCCCAGTCTGCCCACACCATAGTTGAACAGCGAGCCCAATACATTTCCTATGCTGCCATATATCACCAGAGGGATGGGATCCAAACCTGCTGCCTGCAAGCCCGACATCACTACCTCGCTGCTGAAAGGAAAGAAACTGCCGGCAAGAAAGGCGGAAACAAGCATGCCCCAATAGCCCCAGTTGATTAAAAAGTCTATTATGTAACCCATTGAATATTATTTGTTTAATATTCTTGATGCAGCGTTTCGCTGCATCAAGTCTATCTCTGAATAACTCTAATCCCAGAATCAATCTTATCCCTGAATAGCCTGCAGCAATACCGTTTCCGGAATGAAGATATTGTATAGCAATATCAATACCATGATGACCAGCGCCGAGATAAAGACGATGTTCGCCAGCTTTCCCTTAGTATAGGTGATGAAGTGAGCGGTGAGTGGTGCCGTATTTACAATCATGATGCTGCCCAACTCCTTGATGTGGTGAGGCTGCAGGATGATGAAGGCAAGACTCACATAGTTGATCAGAATGAATGAATTGTAGATCATTCGGGTACGGATCTTATCAGCATAAGAGGTATGCAGGAAGTGTATGCTGCCCAATGTGCTCAGGATGATGAGGAACAGAAGATTCACCACCTCGTGGTCGGTAACCTGCGAATAATCGAACAGATCCTGATAGTTGATAAATTCCGCAAAATGACTAATCAGTCCATTGATGTTATTGGTGTAGGCGAAGTAACCCGCTGAGAACCAATACGGCATGATGAGACCGATGATAGATGCAAAGAAGTTTCTGAAGCTGAAGGAATTGGTGAATACCATCATCATCAGCCACAGGAAGGGCAGGAAATATCCCACCTGGATGAACACCATTGAGGCGAGTCCTACGCAGAAGAAGGCATAGAAGGTCCATCCTGCCGCCCGCTTGTCCTGGTAACTGTTCCAGATGATGAGGTAGAAGGCGATGGAGCACATCGTCACGATGCTTGCCTTAAAGGAGGGTGTAGGCAGAGAGGTCATGGTGATGAACACCAGGAAACTGCAGGACACCATTCGGCTGTAGGTTCGCATCAGGGAATTATGGTTGTTGAGCTCCACCATCAGCAGGGTAGAGAGAATGGTGAAGGCGAACTGCACCCAAATGTTAGCTACTAAAAAACCTACAGCAACCCATACCAAGGCGGCAAGAGTTGCTGTTACAGGTAGAGCGTAGCGGCTAGCCGCCACTTTATTTTGAAAAGTTTTCTTTCTTAACATCTAAATCAATGTTGAATGCTTAAAACAATGTTGAATGTTAAGTGTTGAATTAGGCTAGCGCCCTTGAGTCCGTTAGGCAATTCAACATTCAACATTCAACATTTAACATTAAAAAACTAAAGATCTTGTCCGATATCAGAGCGGAAGTACTTGTCTGTGAACTGGATCTTCTGAGCCTCGGCAAAGCTCTTCTTCAGAGCCTCTTCCTTATCCTTGCCGTAGCTGCTTACGCAGATTACACGGCCGCCATTGGTTACAACCTCTCCATCCTTCATGGCTGTACCTGAGTGGAAAACAACAGAACCTTCCACATCATTGATACCATGGATAGGATAACCCTTCTTGTAAGCCTCTGGATAACCACCGCTTACGAGCATCACGCAGACAGCAGCACGCTCATCAAACTCGATGCTGCGCTTGTCAAGATCGCCGGCAGCTACACCCTCGAAAAGATCCACGATGTCGCTCTTCAGGCGGAGCATCACGCTCTCAGTCTCTGGGTCACCCATACGGCAGTTGTACTCGATAACCATTGGCTCGCCCTCTACATTGATCAGACCGAAGAAGATGAAGCCCTTGTAGTCGATGTTCTCCTCAGCCAGACCCTTTACGGTAGGACGGATGATGCGCTCATCCACCTTCTGCATCCACTCCTTGGTTGCGAAAGGCACAGGGGTAACGCTACCCATACCGCCGGTGTTCAGACCGGTATCGTGCTCGCCGATGCGCTTGTAGTCCTTAGCCTCAGGCAGAATCTTGTAGTTCTTGCCATCGGTCAATACGAATACGGAGCACTCGATACCGCTGAGGAATTCCTCGATAACTACGCGTGCAGAAGCGTTGCCGAACATACCGCCGAGCATCTCCTTGAACTCCTTCTTGGCCTCTTCCAGGGTAGGAAGGATGAGAACACCCTTGCCGGCGCACAAGCCGTCAGCCTTCAATACGTATGGAGCCTTCAGAGTCTCCAGGAACTTCAAGCCTTCTTCTACGTGCTCGCCGTCGAAAGTCTCATACTGAGCTGTCGGAATGTTGTGGCGCTTCATAAACTGCTTGGCGAAGTCCTTGCTTCCTTCCAGCACGGCACCAGCCTTTGATGGACCAATCACAGGGATGTTCTGGGTGTGAGGGTCAGCCTTGAAGTCATCATAGACACCCTTTACCAGTGGGTCTTCCGGACCTACTACCACCATATCAACACCGTTCTCGACAGCGAAGTTCTTGAGCGCCTCGAAGTCGTCAGCCTTGATATTCACATTCTCGCCGACATTCTGCGTACCGGCATTGCCAGGAGCGATAAAGAGTTTCTCACACTTCTCGCTCTGAGCGATTTTCCAAGCTAAGGCGTGCTCGCGGCCACCGCCTCCTAACAATAATATTTTCATCGTAGTTACGTTTAATAATTCTTCTATTACATGTTACAATCAGGATATTGGTCTTCTCCTTCTTTTACAATCAGGATAGATATTTACTCCTTTTTGCATCCAAATTTCTAATTTGCTGCAAAATTACTAAATTTCAGCGAACTATACAAGCAAAAAGCCTAAAATCTTTATCGCATATAGTTCTTATAGATTTCATAATAGATATCTGGCCATCCGTAGATGGCTATCCTCTCCAGTTCCTTGTAGAGTTCCGGTATGTCATCTATCAGCTTCACCAGGTCGGGATTGTATCGGGTTCCTGCGCCTTCTCTCAGCTCTCCCATCACTTTTTCGAAGCTCTTTTCCTGCTGTAGTTTCTGCCTACTCGTTCGGTGGCAGCCTGCATGCAGTCGCACAGGGTTATGATGTCTATCATGAAGCGGTAAGGCGACTTGGTGTTGTCAAAGTCGTTTGGATAGCCTTCCTTGCCGTTGTACCATTTATGATGTCCCAGCGTGGTATCGTGGTAGTATTTCAGCTTCTGCGATATCTTCAGGTATTTCAGTCCCATTCGTGGATGCATTCTGATGATTCTGCGCTCCTCATCGCACAGCTGTCGATAGTCGTTGTTTACCACGCTTACGATACTGTTCTTGCCAATGTCGTGACAGAGTGCAGCACGGGTGATGAAGTGGATGAGCTGCTGCTGATGAAGCCTTACCTGCCATTTGCTGCTGATGCCCAGTTTTCCTACCAGCAGTTCCCGCCGGTGCCTGATGATGGCTTTCATCATGGCTTCTGCAAGTTGTGCCACGTGAGTAGAGTGGGCGTAGGTGGTAACCTGGGTTGCCACGTTCAGTTCCATCACGAATCCTATTCTTTCTTCATCGCTCAGGTATTTGATGAGTCGGGGATAGGTGCTCACATTTTCCAGTGTCTGATTATACTGCGTGGAGTTCTGCTGGTCTTTGCGATGTCTGAACATCCTGATAATATCTTCACAGAAAGTCCTGATGTGCTTTTTTTTGTAATTGGTAGAAACCCTTGCCGTATCTACGATAAACGCCAGATTGGTGTAGTGATTCATCAGCGAATTGAAGGCACCTTCTCCCAGAACTTTTTGTTGTGAAAGTGGTTTGATCAGCGTTCCGTATATTTCCTCAGCCTCTTTCAAGGCTGTTCTTGTCCGGATTTCTCCAATTCTTAGCTTCATGACGATGAGATTGAGCTTCGATGAGATGCTGAGTCCTACGGTATCCGGATATTGTCTTATCACTCGTTTTACCAAAGCGTCTCCTTCTTTCTTTTCTATCAGTTCCGGATTGGTGAGATAGATACCTCTAACTATCTCCAAGTCTCTATTCTTGATTCGGTTAATCCATAGCTGCCTTCTCTTTTCGGGTACTTCCAGCTCGTCTGCCGTATGATTTCTGGCTAAAATTTCCAGCTTTTCGTATCTTTCCTGCAGTTTTTTCAGGGGTTGGATATGGTGGAGTGTCCATGCGGATAGGCACAGATCCTGTAGGGCATAGCCGTACAGACCCAGTTCTTCAAGTGTATGGCAGTGTGTACTGTCGGCTACGTATGCGATGCAATCGTATGCTTTTTTCAATGTCTCGTTGTCTCTGTTCAGTCTCCATATCTGGTAATAGGATGAACCCTTCCAGCTCATGGCTCTCAGAAATTCGTAGTTCCTTTCCGGGCGTTTTCTGAAATTTCGAATCAGAATATCCGTAACCCTGTTTGTGATGAATGGATCCGTCAGGGCATAGGCATAGTTATGAAAGAAGTTTTTGTCCAGACTGTCGTAGGCTACATCTGGCAGAATGGTCTCCTTCGTCGTATCTGCCATATCGGTTTCGAAATAATCTGCAATGCTATTCAGCAGCTTCTCGTTCTCGTGATAAATCAAATGGTTCTTCCGGCTTCTTGTCATGAAGAATCTTACCCATTCGTCGTGGTTGTGGATGCTGAAGATGCTGTCGTTGTAGCGATTGTAGGTGATGCGGTTCTGAGATAGCTTGTCGAAGATAAATTTAAAGTCGGGGATGCTCTGCTTAGAAACAAAAAACTCTTTACCTGCCACTTGCAGGTGGCAGGCAAAGAGTATGGTGGTAATTAATAAAATTACTTTTCTTATCTTGTTAGTCATCTTTTTGTTCCGAAGATTTTTACTTCAGATAGACTCTTGGATATATTGCCATCCGAATTTTCTTCAGATAGAGTCTCTTATACATTTAAAATTTTTCTTTTTACTTCAGGTAGTCGAAGAAGTAGTTGCTGATTCTTTCGTGCAGGTGAGTGCTCTGATGCCCTCTCATGTTGTGAGGCTCACCTGGATATACGAAGAAATCTGGCTGGGTACCTGCTGCGATACAAGCCTTCAGGAAGGTGAGGCAGTGCTGTGGCACCACGGTCACATCGTTTAAGCCCTGGATAATCTGCAGTTTACCCTTCAGGTTTTTAGCCTGATAGAGTAGGGATGTCTTCTTGTAACCCTCTGGGTTGGTCTGTGGGGTATCCATATAGCGCTCGCCATACATCACCTCGTACCAGTGCCAGTCGATTACCGGACCGCCTGCTACGCCTACCTTGAATACGTCTGGATAGTTGGTCATCAGCGAGATGGTCATGAATCCGCCGAAGCTCCAGCCGTGAACACCAATCTTGTCGGCATCTACGTAAGGCAGGGTCTTCAGATATTCTACACCCTTCATCTGGTCCTTCATCTCCACCTGACCCAGCTGGCGGAAGGTTGCCTGCTCGAAAGCCTTGCCACGGTTCTCGCTGCCACGGTTGTCGAGGATGAAGAGCAGATAGCCCTTTTCTGCCATGTAGGTTTCCCAGCCACGGCTGCTGTAGTTCCAGCGGGCATCCACGTTGTGGGCATGAGGTCCACCATATACATATATAATGGTAGGATACTTCTTGTTAGGGTCGAAGTTCACCGGCTTCACCATTCTCCAGTAGAGGTCGGTTACGCCGTCGTCGGCCTTGATCGAACCGCAGCTGTATTCAGGCACGTTGTAGCCCTTCCAAGGGTTCTCGGCTGTGAAATAGGCGGTGCGCTTGCCGTTCTCGGTGTTTACGATGGCAATCTTGCGAGGCACGGTTGGGGTAGAGTAGTTATCATAGATAAACTGTCCGTTCCCGCTCAGGGTAGCGTTGTGCCATCCCTTGCCGCAATCGTCCATCATAGTGCGCTTGCCGGTCTTGGTATCCACCACGAAGATGTTACGCTGGATAGGAGAGCACTCGTTGGATGCGATGATGATGCTCTTGCGCTTGGCGTTGAAGCCGAGCACTTCCATCACTTCCCATTTACCGGAAGTCAACTGTTTGATTTCGAGTGATTCCGTGTTGCTTGCCATACGGCTGCCATGTTTGCCCAGGGTGCAGAGATAGAGGTGGTTGTAGCCATCCTTGCGGCTCTGCATGATGAAGCTGCTGTTGTCCCAAGGCAGGAACTGGATTGGGTGGCAAGGCTCTACATACTTCTCATCGGTCTCGCGATAGAGCTCGCCGGTCTTCTCGCCAGTCTCTGCGCTGTAGGCAGTGAGGCGACAGTCATTCTGGTCGCGGTTCAACTCAAACATATAGATGGTCTTGCTGTCCGGGCTCCATGCGATGTTGGTGAAGTAGCGGTCTGTTGGGTCACCAGCCTTCAGATAGATGGTCTTGCCGGTCATGCAGTCGAACACGCCTACGGTCACCTTATGAGATGTCTCGCCTGTCATCGGATACTTGTCTGGTGCAGGCTTGGCGCAGCAGGTCTCTGTCTCAGGATGATTGAAGTAATCAATCTCCGGGATATCCACTTGTGGATAATCAGACACCATGCTCTGGTCCATGCGGTAGAAGGCGAGCAATTCGCCGTTAGGGCTCCAGAAGGTACCCTTGCTGATGCCGAACTCATCGCGGTGAACACTCTGACCATATACGATTTCTCGGCTGCCGTCTGTAGAGATCTGGAAATCGTGAGACTTCTTCTCTCTTGTCATGGCATTGTTGGTTACGTCGAAGGTGCGCACATAGAGGTTGCTGCCCTTCAGATAGGCGAATGCATTCTGCTGCGCGTTAGCCTCGAGGAGGTTCTCGCCATCTTCAAACTCCATCTCGCTCAGCAGCTTATGCTTCTTGAAGTCGATGGTGTAGGTCTTGCTGCCGTTGCTTACCATCACGATGCTCTTGCCTGCGAAAGGGAACTGAGCGTTGTAGAGGGCTCTTACCTTGATGTCCTTGGTAGGAGCAATCCACTGGTTGATATCGTTGATACCGAAGAGTTTTGTCTCCTTTCCGGTAGTCTTGTTTACGAGATAGCATGCTTCGATGTCCTGATGGATGAGTTCATTTCCCCACCAGGTGCACCAGCGGTTCTTTGCCACCATGTTGCGGTAGTTGTTGCCACCAAAGTTCAGGTCTTCCAGTGTGAAGGCTTTCTCGCCCTTCTGTGCAGGAACTACGCCCTGAGCCTGTATCTCGGTTGCATTCATTGCCATCATGGAAATCATAGCTGCAAAAGATAATTTATAAATTGAATTCTTCAGATTCATCATTTTTTTTCTTGTTTTTTTATTTCTAGCGACATAGTGTTTTGCTATGTTGCTAGATTTATTTGTCTGATAACTAGGATTTGTTTCTTATTTCTAGTGATACCGCGTTTTATCAAGAACGCAAGTCCGCTAGGCGTTCCGCCGGATTTGTAATCCGGCGTTAAAAAATGTCCTAACCTATTTCGGCTCTGCGGATTTGCAATCCGCAGCAAAGGAGAATGCCTTTCCTTTTGTTGGGGGATTACAAATCCCCCGGTTTTAATAGGTCGAACCTTTTTTTACGGCGGATTTCAAATCCGCCGGGACGCCTGACGGAAGACGTTTTAAATCCGCCGGGAATCTTAGCGACGCAGCGTTTCGCTGCATTGCTAGAATTCTTAGCAATACGGCGTTTCACCGCATTGCTAGAAATCTTTAGTGACGCACTGTTTTAGTGCATTGCTAGAAAATCTTAATCCTCGTCATCAAAGTCGGTGTCGAAGCTTGGCTTGCTGCCACGCTTTCCTCCGAAGTTCTTGCCACCTCTGCGGTCTCCCTTGAAACCACCGCGCTTGTTGTTACGGTCGTTACGGTCGCCACTGCGCTTGCCTCCGAAGCTGCGGCCGCCCTTGCGGTCATCATCATCGTTGCGTCTTCCGGCACCCACACGTGGGCGTCCGCCACGGCGAATCTCATTGCGGCGCTTCTCGAAGTCCTCCAGGCGATGGCTGTGGAACTGGAAGCTGCGGATATCTGCATCCTCGTTCTCAATCTCCTCGGTCACACGCTTCTTGAACTCGCGCTCCTTCTTGAAACGGTGCTTCTGCGCCATCTCGCTCTTCTCGCGCTCAGTCTTCACGATACCGCCCTCAGAACGGAACTCCTTCATCTTGCCGTCGAACATCACATACTTGCGGAACTCGCACTCCAGACTTCCGTTATACACCGGAATCTTGATAGATGGCTTCAGGCCGATCTGCTCGAAGCACTCCTCGCGGTAGCTCAATACCCAAGCCTCGTTGCCTGCGAAGGCACGCTTGAATCGCTCGCCGATCATCTTGTAGGTGTTCAGCAGGTTAGGAGTAGAGATACGCTCGCCGTATGGAGGGTTCATCACGATGATGCTCTTCTCGGCAGGCTGTGTGAAGTCCTTGAAATCCTGCTGTGCGATGGTGATATCCTTGCTCAGTCCGGCAGCACGCACGTTGAGGTTGGCAGTGTTCACCGCCTTCATATCTACATCATATCCGTAGATGTGGTGCTCGAACTCGCGCTCCTGAGAGTCGTCGTTATAGATCATATCGAAGAGATCCTGGTCGAAATCGTTCCACTTCTCGAAGGCAAACTCCTTGCGGAATACACCTGGAGAGATGTTGCGGGCGATGAGGGCAGCCTCGATGGCGATGGTTCCCGAACCGCACATTGGGTCGATGAAGTCGCATTCACCCTTCCAGCCGGTCATCAGAATCATACCTGCAGCGAGAACCTCGTTCAGAGGTGCCTCTACCTGCTCCTGACGGTAGCCGCGGCGGTGCAGACTCTCACCGCTTGAGTCGAGACTCAGGGTAGCGTTATCCTCTGCGATATGGATGTTGAGGCGGATGTCTGGGTTAGACACGCTGATGTTAGGACGTGTGCCCTGCTTCTCGCGGAACCAGTCCACGATGGCATCCTTTACCTTGTAAGTCACGAAGCGTGAGTTGCGGAACTCCTCAGAATAGACTACTGAATCTACCGAGAAAGTCTTCTTCACGTCTAAGATGTCATCCCACTTGATCTTCTGAACCTCGTCGTACACCTCTTCGGCAGAACGTGCCTTGAAGTGCTTGATAGGTTTCAAGATGCGGATGGCTGTGTGTAACTGGAAGTTAGCACGATACATCATTTCCTTGTCGCCTGTGAAAGATACCATGCGGCGACCTATTTGTACATTGTTAGCACCCAGTTGGGTGAGCTCCTCAGCCAAGACTGGCTCCAGACCCATAAAGGTCTTGGCAATGAGTTCAAATTCCTGTTCCATTATTGAATTCTATATCTAATAAACTTTGTTTTTCTTTTCTATATTTCTTTGTTTTCGGCTTCATGTCCTTGGTCACCCACACGTTGGCTCCCACGATGCAGCCTTCTCCGATGGTGATTCTGCCCAGGATGGTGGCGTTGGCATACACGATGACATCGTCTTCCAGGATAGGGTGGCGAGGGATTCCCTTGATAGGATTGCCGTCCTTATCCAGTGGGAAACTCTTGGCTCCGAGGGTAACACCCTGGTAGAGCTTCACGTTGTTGCCGATGATGCAGGTGGCACCGATCACCACACCCGTGCCGTGGTCGATGGTGAAGTGGTGGCCGATGGTAGCCTCCGGATTGATATCGATACCCGTCTCCGAGTGTGCCAGCTCCGTCATCATTCTTGGGATGAGGGGCACGCCGAGCTTGTGCAGAACATGGGCGATACGATAGTTGGTTAAAGCCTTGATCACGGGATAGCAGGAGATGATTTCTCCGTGGCTCATCGCCGCCGGGTCGCCGTTGTAGGCTGCCTCTACGTCGGTGGCGAGAATCTTGCGGAGCTTGGGAAATTCCATGATGGCTTTGGCGGCGATGACGCCTGCCTTGGCACGCTGGTGCTGCAGTTCTGTCTGGGTTTCCGATTCGCAGTCGTTGGCGAAGCAGAGTCCGGCGAGAATCTGTTCTGCGAGCATCTCGTAGAGTTTCTCAACTCTTACTCCGATATGGTATTTGATGGTAGAGATATTCACGGATGAGTTTCCGAAATATCCCGGAAAGAGGATGGATCGAGACAAATTGATGATGTCTTCGAGCGCCTTGCCCGAAGGAAGTGGATTTCCGTCTCGATGCTGATGGAAGAGACCCTTCAGCGATTCGGCACTTGAAAGCTCGTCGATAGTCTCTGTCAGCTGATGAGTTAGTGTATCTTTACTCATTTTCTTAATGTATCAATAAAATTCGAGTGCAAAGATACGATTAATTTCTTGAACTGCAAAGAATTCGTTCTTGTTTTTTGTGATTTTTTTAGCGTTTCTGAAATTTCATATCCCTGAATGCACTCCAGGCTATCGGTACCGCCACGAGGAAGGAGCAGATATCTGCCCACGCCTGACACATCTCCACGCCCAGTAATCCGAAGAAATGAGGGAGGATGAAAATGAGCGGAATGAAGAACAAGCCGCTACGTGCTGCTGCCACGATATTCGCACGTACAGGCTTGCGGATGGTCTGCATCAGCATATTCGTCAGCACGATGGTGGCTACCAGAGGGAAGCTGATAACTTGCCACTTCAGGGCAACGGAACCCACGGCTACCACGCTGGCATCATCACGGAAGAGTTCGATGATAGGCTCGGAGAAAAGGAAGCCGAAAACGGCACAAACCGCCAGAAATACCGTGCCGCATTTGATGCAGAAAAAGAAAGCCTCCTTCACGCGGCCGTACAACTTGGCTCCATAACAGAAACCGCAGAGCGGCTGGAAACCCTGCCCCAGTCCGATGACCACGGCATAGGTGAAGAACGAGATTCTCGTCACGATACTCATACCCGCAATGGCTGCATCTCCATAGGCTCCGGCAGCCACATTCAGCACCAGCGTGGCGATGCTTCCCAGACCCTGTCTTGATAAGGAAGGCGTGCCGCCAAAGATAATCTCCTTGAAGTAAGCCCTGGTTGGCGTGAAGTTGTGCAGATGGATTCGGATGTTCTGACCCTTGTGTGACATCCAGAAAAGCATGGCGCAGCCGAAGCACTGGCTGATGAGGGTGGCAATGGCGGCACCCGTGATGCCCATGGCAAAATAAAGGATGAGCAGTGGGGCTAGGATGAGGTTGAGTAGCACTCCTGACATGATTCCCTTCATCGCATACATCGTGTTGCCCTGGAAACGCATCAGGTTGTTGAGTGTCAGAGAGGTCGTCATGAAAGGAGCGCCCAGCAGAATGATGCCGAGATAGCGCTCGGTATATGGCTGGATGGTGGGAGTGGATCCCAGAAGAACGCAGAGTGGTGTCAGGAAAAGTTGTCCAAGAAAGGCGATGAAAAGTCCCGTCAGAAAGCTCAGTATGAAGCCCGTAGCTGCCATCTTCTTCGCCTTCTCCACCTCCTTGGCTCCCAGCATTCGGGAGATATAGTTTCCGGCACCATGGCCATAGAAGAAACCAACAGCCTGGATTACTGCCATCATAGCGAAGGAAACGCCTACTGCTGCCACGCTTTGGGTATTGATGCTGCCCACGAAGTAGGTGTCGGCGAGGTTGTACATACTCGTCGATAACATGCTGATAATGGTAGGAATCGCCATCGTAAAAATCACCCGATGCACCGGTGCATGGGTCAGGAATGTATAATTATCTCTTGATTTCTTCATTTCAGCCTGCAAAGTTACTGCTTTATTTCCGAAAGGGGGGAAATATTCGATGATTTTAACGCTCGGCAGGAAAAAAAACAATGATTTCGTTTGCCATCTCGGAAAAAACTCGTACTTTTGCACCGTTTTTCTGATGATACATTATTATAAAAAGAAAAATCAGAGCAAAAAGTTTTAGAAAAAAATCAGATCAATGAGTGATATTAGAATCATACCCGTTACCACCAAGAAAGGATTGAGAACTTTCATACAGTTCTATTACGACCTTTATGAAGGTAGCAAATATGCCGTTCCTTACTTGCGTTTTGACGAGTGGAATACATTGAGCAAAGACAAGAATCCTGCCTTCGATTTCTGCGAAGCGCAATATTTCCTGGCTATCGATTACAGCATCCCGAAGGTGGTAGGCCGCATTGCCGCCATCATCAACCATTGTGCCAACGACCAGTGGAACAAGAAGCAGGTGCGCTTCGGATGGTTCGACTTTGTCGATAATCTCGAGGTTTCCGGTATGCTGCTGGATGCCGCAGCCCACTGGGGCAGAGAGCGTGGCATGGAAGAATTGGTAGGACCACTTGGCTTTACCGATATGGACCGCGAAGGAATGCTCATCGAAGGATTCCACGAGAAATCTACCATGTATATCAACTACAATTATCCTTATTATCCCAAGCACATGGATGCACTGGAGCTCTTCCAGAAGGACAACGACTGGCTGGAGTACCGCATCAAGGTGCCTGAGGTAACCCCTCCGAAATTTGCCAAGACAGCCCAGTTCATCGAGAGCCGCTACAATCTGCACGTGCGCAAGTTTACCAAGCACGAACTGGTTCAGGGCGGTATGGGAAAGGAGATTTTCCACATCGTCAACGAAACCTACAAGGATCTCTACGATTTCCAGCAACTCACCGACCGACAGATTGACGGGTATGTGGATTCGTATATCAAGATGGCGGATATGAACCTCATCACCGGTGTGGTAGATGGCAACGACAACAACCGCCTGATCGGTTTCGGCGTATCCTTCCCATCCATGACCGAAGCGCTGCAGAAGAACCGCAACGGCAAGCTCCTCCCTTGGGGATGGCTTCGGCTCCTGCGGGTGATGAAGTGCCATGCCACTGATACCGTGGATCTGGTGCTCATCGGCGTGTTGCCGGAATACCGCAGCAAGGGTGCCAATGCCCTCATCTTCGCCGACCTCATCGAGCAGTACCACCGCTACGGTTTCAAATGGGCGGAGGCGATGCCGCAGATGGAGAGCAACAAGGGAGTGCAGAGCCAGTGGCAGTATCTGGAAAGCGTGCAGCACCGTCGCCGCCGCTGCTACAGAAGAAAGTTATAGAAATTTGAATAAAAATAATTAGAAATAGATAGAATGAGATTTGCAGTTATAGCCGCGGGCGAGGGAAGCCGATTGGCACAGGAAGGCGTGGAACAGCCTAAACCCCTGGTGCCGGTATGCGGCGAACCGATGATAGAACGCCTTCTACGCATCTTCGTAGATTGCGGTGCTACCGAAATCGTAGTGATTGTCAACGAATGGAGTACGGCGGTGCGTGAACATCTGGAGCAGATGAAGCTACCGGTGCCTCTGCGCCTGGTGGTGAAGACCACTCCTAGTTCCATGCACAGTCTGCATGCCCTCTCGCCATATCTCCGTGGCGAGCGCTTCTGCCTTACCACCGTGGATACCATCTTCCGTGAGGAGGAATTCAAGAAGTATATCCGTCACTTCCAGGAGGCAAAGGATATTGACGGCTGCATGGCTGTCACCCCATACGTGGATGATGAAAAACCGTTGTGGGTAGGCGTGGAGAAGCAGGAGGATGCCGAGGGTGCCAGTCTGCTCGACAAGCAGGGTTCGCACAAGAAGCCCCGAATTACGGGCTTCCATGACAAGCAGGAGGGCGATGACCATCTGATTTCGGGTGGCATCTACTGTCTGGGCGACAAGGCGCTCGATGTGCTCGACCACTGCATGGAGCAGGGCATGAGCCGCATGCGCAACTTCCAGCGCCAGCTGGTGGTAGAGGGATTGAAGCTGGAGGCTTATCCTATCAACAAGATTCTCGATGTAGATCACAAGGAGGATATTGCGAAGGCCGAGGCTTTCATCCATCCGCTGGAGGGTAAGACCCTGGTGGGTGTATGCCGCGGCAACGAGTTCTCGCCTAATTGCGTGGATAACGATGCTGCCATCATGAATGCCGTAAAACAGCAGCTGGAGGCACTCGGTGCGAAGGTGATGCTGATGTGCGAGAAGGAATTCTGCCGCAAGGCAACTGTATTGGAGAGAGCCTACGGATGGCCTCGCTGCCGTGTGACTGTGGGAGTGGATGGCTTCTTCTCGATGGCACGCAGCAAGCAGGCACTCGATATTCTCGGCAGAATAGAGGAGGAAGGCGTATTGGTGGTGAACTCCAGTCTGGGTGTAAACCGCTGCATCCGCCGCATCATGACCGAGCGTTTCATCGCCGGAGGCATCGCTATTCCTGAGAGCCGCATCATCGGCAGAAATGAAGAGATGGTGAAGGATATCCACTATCCTTGCTGGCTGAAGCGTGGCGACGGCTGTGCGCAGCAGAAGGAGGATACCTGCTATGTGCAGAACGAGCAGGAGGCTGAGGCGCTGCTGAAGGAATTCTGGCTGCGCGGCATCACATCGGTGGTAGTGAATGAGCATCTGAAGGGCGACCTCATCAAGTTCTATGGCGTATCGGGTACCGATTTCTTCTATTGGTTCTATCCATCGAAATGCGGCCATCGTTCCAAGTTCGGACTGGAGGTGATCAATGGCGAGGCTCAGGGCATCGCCTTCGATGCCGAGGATCTGAAGGCTGAGGCTGACAAGGCTGCCGACATGCTGAATGTGCCGGTATATGGCGGCGACTGTGTGGTCAGCGAGGATGGCAGCATCCGCATTATCGATTTCAACGACTGGCCTAGCTTTGCGCCATGCCGTGATGAGGCTGCGTTCTATATCGCCACAAAAATGGTTTGCACGCCCTGAAAGGGCAGAAGCTCCTAGCCCAGTGAAGGGATAACATCCATACGCCCTGAAAGGGCAGAAGCTCCTAGCCCAGTGAAGGGATAACATCCATACGCCCTGAAAGGGCAGAAGCTCCTAGCCCAGTGAAGGGATAACATCCATACGCCCTGAAAGGGCAGAAGCTCCTAGCCCAGGGTAACACCCTGGGTTTATAGATAATAGTCTGGCGCCCTGAAAGGGCAAAAGCTTTAAAATAAACAAAAAAATTAAAAAAGATGAATCAGGAATTTAAGGCTTCTCTGAAATCAGCGGATACCGAGGAGCACATTGATATTTACTTCTATCGCCCCATTGGCTACCAGTGGGCACGATTCTTCCGCATGCTTCACGTCACCCCAAACGTGGTGACCATTCTTTCCATCTTCCTCGGCGTAGGAGCGGGCATCTGCTTCTATTTCGACGATTTGGCAATCAACATCTTGGGCATCTTCTTGCTCATCTGGGCAAACGTATATGATAGCTGCGACGGTCAGCTGGCGCGACTCACCAATCAGAAGAGTGCCCTGGGCAGAATCCTGGATGGTGCTGCTGGCGACTTCTGGTTTGTCAGCATCTACTTCGCCATCTCCTTCCGTCTGATGCCGGAGTGGGGCTGGAAAATCTGGGCACTCTGCATCGTTGCCGGTTTCGGCTGCCATGCCATTCAGAGCCGTCTTGCCGACTACTACCGTCAGATTCACCTCTTCTTCCTGAAAGGAAAGGAGGGTAGCGAACTGGACGATGCCAGCAAGCAGGTAGATCTGTGGAAGCAGATGAAGTGGAAGAAGGAGCCAGTGCAGAAACTCTTCCAGTTCTTCTACAAGAACTATACCTTGGGACAGGAACGGGATACTCCTATCTTCCAGATATTCAAGAGAAATCTGCGCGAAAGATATCCGCAGCAGTTGCCTGAGCAGTTGCGTGCCGACTTCCGTGCGGGCAGTCTTCCACTGATGAAATATGCCAATATCCTTACCTTCAACTGGCGCAGCATCACGCTGTTCATCTCAATCCTGATAGGTCTCCCATGGCTTTATCCGGCTATCGAGATTACCGTGTTCAGCCTGATTTTCTTCTATATGAGAGGAACCCACGAGCGTCTTTGTCTGAAGCTCAACCAGAAGGTCCTGAAGGGAGAGTACGGGGTATAAACGAATAACAAGTTCATTTATGAATAACAAGTTCAGAAATATATTCATGGCGTTCGGTATCATCGCCATTATTATCATGCTCTGCACGATGGATATGGACTATACCGATATCTGGCGCTATCTGAAGCAGGCGGGCATCTATTTCCCGCTGATTCTCGGTCTGTGGCTCGTGGTTTATTGGGTGAACACCATTTCCTGGTGGCTCATCATCAACGACGAGGGTAGGGTAAAGGGACTCTCGTTCTGGCGAGTATATAAGCTCACCGTGAGCGGATTTGCCCTGAACTACACCACTCCCTGCGGATTGATGGGCGGCGAACCTTACCGCATCATGGAGCTGAAGCCTTTTACGGGTGTGAGCAAGGCTACATCATCGGTCATTCTCTATGTGATGATGCACATCTTCTCCCATTTCTGGTTCTGGTTTCTTTCTACATTTCTCTATATCGCCCTGTATCCGATAGGTGTATCTATGGGCATCATGCTGGGCTTCATCGCAGCCTTCTGCCTGCTCGGCATCTACTTCTTCGCCCGCGGCTACAAGACGGGAATGGCACAGAAGGGCATCCGTCTGCTCACCCATATTCCTTTCGTGAAGAACTGGGCTAAGCGGTTTGAGCAGGAGAAGCAGGAGACTCTGGAGCAGATAGATTCGCAGATAGCCCTGCTGCATGGTCAGCACAAGAGCACCTTCTACAGTTCCCTCTTCTTCGAGGTGATGGCGAGAGTGCTCCAGAGCCTGGAGATTTATCTTATCCTGAAGGCTTTTGCGGCGGATATCAGCATCGCCGACAGTATTCTGATTCTTGCCTTCTCATCGCTTTTCAGCAATCTCATCTTCTTCTCTCCTATGCAGTTGGGAGCCCGTGAGGGTGGTTTGGCTCTGGCGGTGGATGGCCTGCATCTTACGGGTGCTCTGGGTGTATATACCGGTCTCATCACCCGAATCCGTGAGCTGGTATGGATAGCCATCGGCATTCTGCTCATCAAGGTGGGAAACAAGGACCTGAAGAAGATTCAGGAAGAATACGAGGCTGATCAGAAGAGCCAGCAGCAAACAATTAATAAAGGAAAATAATGAAAGTACTGGATATAAAAGGAATCATCTTTGATTATGGTGGCACGCTCGATACCAAGGGCGACCACTGGTCGGAAGTGCTGTGGCAGGGCTACGAGCATTTTGGCATCGGTGTGGCTGATGACGAGGAAGTTGAGCCAGGAGTAAGTATCCACAAGCAGGCGTTTCGCGATGCCTACGTGTATGGTGAGCGAGCACTGGCTGTGAATCCCATCGTGACTCCTGATTTCCATTTCGAGGATATTCTCAGAGAAAAACTGATCCTGGAATTGAATTTCCTGGCAGGAAAGGAATTGCTGGAGACTGGAAAGGATGATTCTGAGAAACAGGCGAAGCTTGGGAATCCCGGAAAAGATTCTGATGCATCATCAGAAAGCCTTTTCCTCTCCCTTTCTGATTCAGAAATCCAGCAGATTGCTGTGGATATGGCTCGCTATATCAATGCCAAGACCCTTGCTCTTCTGAATGAAAACAAGCAGGTGTTGGAGCATCTGAAGCAGAATGGTTATCCGATGGTGCTGGTTTCCAATTTCTACGGCAACATCAATCAGGTATTGAAGGATGCAGGAATTGATGGCTATTTCGAGGACGTGATAGAATCGGCAGTAGTGGGTGTGCGCAAGCCGAACCCAGCCATCTTCGCCCTCGGAGTCTGCGCCCTCGATCTTCCTGCCTCTCAGGTGCTGGTAGTGGGCGATACCTATGGCAAGGATATCGTTCCTGCCCACAAGCTGGGTTGCCACACCCTATGGATCAAGGGATTGCAGTGGGAAGAGAAGAAGGTGGATGAATCCATCCCCGATGGCATCATCAAGAAACTCTCTGAGATGGAGGAATTTCTGAAAATCTCATAAAAAACTGAAATATATAATAGGTTTTTGCAGCTATTTACGAATAATGTTATAACTTTGCAGCCTGAAAGTAGAGAATGATTAATAATGGGCGCAAGGCCCCTATATATAATAAGGTAATGAAAGGTATAAGAAAATTGTATTTGGTGCTCGTCCTCCTGGTGGTTTCTACACTCCAGATGATGGCGCAGCAGAAGATAACAGGTCGTGTCATCGACGATGACGGCTTTGCCGTATCGTATGCAAGCGTGCAGTACAAGGGACACAAGATTGCCGTTTCCAGTGATGGAGAAGGTAAGTTTACCATCGAAAAGAAGCCGGGACTGATGCTTACCGTCAGCGCTCTGAGCTACAAGACCGCAACGGTCAAGGTAGATGAGAAAACCAGCTTCCTCGAAATCAAGCTCAAGGACGATTCCCACAAGCTGGGAGAAGTCGTGGTGAAGTCGAAGAAGGGAAGATACAAGCGCAAGGATAACCCTGCCGTGGAACTCATGCGACGTGTCATCGCTGCCAAGAAGAAGAGCGACCTCAGCAACTATGATTATTATCAGTATGATAAATATCAGAAGATCACCCTCGCACTCAATGATATCACCAAGGAACAGATGGAGGGCAAGTTCTTCAGCAAGCGACAGTATCTCCTCGATCAGGTAGAGCTTTCGCCTTACAACGGCAAGCTCACCCTGCCGGTAAGTATCGATGAGACCGTTTCGCAGCACGTTTACCGCAAGGACCCGAAGAGCGAAAAGGATATCATCAAGGGTCAGCAGAGCAATGGTATCGGACAGGTGATCCAGACCGGAGAAATCCTGAATACAGCCATCAAGGATGTCTTCACCGATGTGGATATCTATGATGACTACGTGCGTCTGCTCCAGTATCCGTTCCCATCTCCGCTGGGCAGAACAGCCATCAGCTTCTATCATTATTATATAGAAGATACGGTGTATGTGAACCGCGACCTCTGCTATCATCTGCAGTTTATCCCAGCCAACAGTCAGGACTTCGGATTCCGAGGCGAGCTTTATGTGCTTGCCGACAGTACCCTGCACGTCAAGAAATGTAATCTCTATATGCCTCACAATTCAGCCGTCAATTGGGTGAAGGACATGAAGATTGAGCAGGAATATACCAAGCTCGACAATGGCGAGTGGGTGCTCACCAAGGATGATATGATAGCAGAGATGCACATGAACAAGCTGCTGCAGGACCTGCTGGTGGTGCGCAACACCCGAATCACTGATTACGCCTTCGACCCTTTGCCGAAGATGCTCTTCAAGGGCAAGGCGAAGGTAAGGCATGATATGGATGCGATGAACCGTGATGAGGCTTACTGGAACAAGTACCGACAGGTGGGGCTCACCAAGAGTGAGTCTTCTATGGACAGTTTCATCCACCGCATGGAGAATTCCAAGGGATTCAAGTACATCATCTTCGGCGTCAAGGCGCTCATGGAGAACTATGTAGAGATAGGAAGCGGAGGAAAGGATGGCAGAAAGAGCCTCTTCGACCTCGGACCTATCAACACCTTCCTCTCCAACAACTACGTGGATGGCGTGCGCCTGCGTCTGGCAGCCCGCACCATGGCGGCACTCAATCCTCACTTCTTCTGGGATGGATATGGTGCCTACGGTACGAAGAGCCACAACTGGTACTACGGTCATCTCTTCACCTATTCGCTCAACAAGAAAAAGAACAGTCCGTTTGAGTTCCCGATGCGCAAGTTCGTCTTCGAGATTGGTCACGATATCACCTCTCCATCCGATGACAACCTGCTGCACAACAAGGATAACTTCTTCATGACCATCCGTGCCACTACGCAGGACCAGATGTATCTCTATCAGCGACAGAAGTTCAGCTTCGTCTATGAGACCGACTGGGGACTCCGCTTCGATGCGGGAATGAGATGGCAGAGCAACCGCACCGTGGGCAATCTGCATTATTTCAAGGTGAACACGGGCGAGGAAGTAAAGAAGATACGCACCACCGAGGCATCTGTGGGCATCGACTATAATCCGGGTGTTACCTATGTCAACACCAAGCAGCAGCGATTGCCTATCAATCTCGACAGTCCTGAGCTCACACTCCGCCATTCCATGGGTCTGGACGGATTTATGGGCGGTCAGTATCAGAGCAACCTCACCACGCTGGGCATCTACAAGCGCCAGTGGCTGGGCAGCTTCGGATATGTGGACTTCAACATTGTGGGCAAGATGCAGTGGAACAAGGTTCCATTCACCATGCTCGTACAGCCACCAGTCAACCTCTCCATCTTCGAGCAGGAGGCAACCATCAGTATGATGAAAGACTGGGAGTTCCTGAGCGACCGCCAGCTCTTCTGGTCGGTAGCCTGGGATATGAACGGCAAGCTTCTCAACCGCATTCCGCTCATCAAGAAGCTGAAGTGGCGCGAGTATGTAGCCGTGAAGGGAGTATGGGGACAGCTCACCGACAAGAACAATCCGGTGAAGAATACATCGGATGACGTGATTTTCAAGTTCCCTAACAACTCCTACACCTTTGGCAACACGCCATATTGGGAGGTGGTAGCCGGTGTGCACAACATCTTCAAGTTCTTCGGAATCGATTATGTGCGCCGTATCAACTACCTGAATCATGCCAATGTAGATAAGTGGGGCATCCGAATGGGATTCCTCATGTCATTCTAGGAAAGATAAAACAGGGAGAACATAGTAAAAGACTATGTTCTCCCTTCATAAAAGTTTGGTCATAAAAGAGTATATAACAACATAAAAGAAGGAGATTTGCTTATGAAGATTCTATTGGCAGATAAGCAGGATATCACGCGTGCCGGACTGATATACGTGATAGAGAAAATGGAAGGATTGGAACCCAAGTATGTGGAAGACAAGACAGAGCTGATGCTTGCCTTGCGGGAAAACGAAGATACGGTGGTAATACTCGATTACACGCTTTTCGATATCAATGATTCCGCCGAACTGCTCATTCTCAACCAGCGCTTTCCCTATACCCGATGGCTGCTGTTCAGCGAAGACCTGAGTGCCGATTTCGTACGTGTGCTCATCGCCAGCAGCAGTATGTTCAGCGTGCTCCTGAAGGAGAGTTCGCTGATGGAAATCAAGGAGGCGATACGCTTCTGCGTGGACAGCAAGCGTTTTGTCTGCCAGCGAATGATGGAGGTGCTCCTTACTCCGCCGCAGGAAGTAGAAGAAAAAGTGAATCTCACCAAGACCGAAACCGAGATTCTCAAGGATATCGCCCTGGGCATGACTACCAAGGAAATCGCCGAGAAGCGTTTCTCCAGTTTCCATACCGTGAATACCCACCGGAAGAATATCTTTAGAAAGCTCGGTGTGAACAACGTGCACGAAGCAACAAAGTATGCACTTCGCGCCGGACTGGTAGATTCTGCAGAATATTACATCTAGAAGAAATAAACTGTTATAACAATTTTATAAACTCTAAAAACAAACTAAATGAAACCAACAAAGACATTAAAAGCATGCCAAAGTCATTTCGACTTTGGCATGCTCATTTAAGTTACATACAGCTCGTCACGCCCAGAGAGGCGGCAATAGCAGTCAAGATAGATAGTACTATCTGAAATACAGTTTTCCAGGTTTCTTTCTTCATACGCAGTTTTTTTAGTGATTAATTCCGTTAGGCGTTCCGGCGGATTTGCAATCCGCATCAAGCAAGATTTACAAACTTACGTTGTCGTCGCCACCGCTGTCGGTTTCACCTCCGCCCTGGCTGGTACCACCGCCGCCCTGCGATGTACCGCCGTTATCCTTGTTAGTCTCCCCGCCAGCACCCTGGCTGTTATTGCCACCACCCGGCGTATTCTCCGTTCCGCCGCCGTCATCAGCTCCGGTGGTATAGTCATCGTAAGCCACGATCTTGGTGAGCTTCTTCAGCTCGGCGTTGCTCCAGGTCTTCGTGTTTC
>OOCE01000144.1_pt1 | contig 24620 bp, 19 predicted proteins | sample 1671421 | NCBI WGS metagenome assembly OOCE01 (sample SAMN06348155, study PRJEB24527) | human gut metagenome | biome: human gut; feature: ankylosing spondylitis patient; material: feces | host: Homo sapiens | place: China | collected 2015-10 | reverse complement strand
AGCTATTGAAAAAGTTAAATACAGCACAGACTTAAAACCGTATAGGACTGGCAGCGTCAACGGTATAAAAACTCGAATTGACTTGTTCAAAAAGGGAGTGCAGAAAGCTCTTGACGGCGAATGAATTACGTGAAGAATTGGAAGAGGAATTGCGATGGCGGCAGGAAGAATTGGCCTTCTTCAAGAATCAGCTTAGCAATATTAATTCAGAGGAAGATAGTTGCCGATACCGGAAAAGCCTAGTGTTTCTTCTTTACTCACATTTTGAAGGGTATGTCAAAATTGCATTACAAACATATATAAAATATTTGAACAGTCTTTCTCTCCATCAAAGAGATGTAATTCCAGCTCTAGCTGCTGCTGGTATGCATAAAGAATTTCTCGCATATGAAAACCTTGATAGAAAGTGTTCCGTTTTTAGGACACACCTTCCAGATGATACTTCGTTGCATAGATTTTATAGACGTGTTAACTTTATTGAACAGATGGATGAATTTCAAAACAAGATATTACATCTTGAAGATACTCTTATCGATACAGAGTCCAATCTGTGGTACGTCGTTCTGCAAAAAAATCTCTATAAGCTCGGATTATCCATCACAGTGTTTGAAGAACATTCGTCGGATATTGATGCACTCGTGAATCGTCGTAACAGCATTGCACACGGAAATTCTCGTGCGGGCGTAACAGAAGCAGAGTTTTCAAAATGGGAAAATAAAGTTTATAGAATGCTATCTGACATTACTCGATTGTTGTATGATTATGCGAATCATCAAAGATACTTAAAAACTCCGCCAACTGAACAGTAAGAGTTTAGAATCGCTTCTAACAAAATCTGGAGTGTGCAGTTTACAGATGTGCATCCAGCTGCCTTTTTGAGGGCAGAAATGCAATGTATGTTGAGGGGAGGTCCCCACCATGACCGAACAAGCACTCCGCAAAATGATTGCTGCAGGGGAAAGCACCCGGCAGGAGCTGCCGTTTGAAGCAAAGAACGGAAGGCTTATCTTTACGCTGGATTTTGCAAACAGCGAACTTCCTGTAATGCTCTTCCGGCTGGTACCCCAGACCACTGTCCTCTGAGCGCTTTTGCAGCGCACGGACAATAAACCGCAAAATGCCCGCCCATCTGTGGAAAACCACGGTGGGCGGGCATTTTTTGAAGGAGGTAAAGGGTAAATTCTGTGTCGGCCCCATGCAGGGCGCTCGCTCCCCCGATGGGAGGTCTTGGCGGTCTGGGCCATCGGCGGCGCACTGGGCCTGACCGGTGTGGCTGCTGTGGCAGCCAAGAGCGTGCTGAGCATCTTCGGCGGCAACCCCGGCCAGTGGATCCAGGATTCCATGACCGCAGGCAAGAACTTCATCGACGCTTCCATGGCTGCCGGTGTGAAGTTCCTGAACAAGCTGATGGGCATCTCTCAGCTGTAATTCTCCATATAAAACAGCGCCCGCTGACGATATCGTCAGCGGGCGCTGTGCGTTTTGCGTTTTACAGCCGGCCTTCTTCCAGCATCCGGCGCACCTCGTGCAGGCTGGCGCACTCGGCGGTGTACAGGCGGCGCATCTCGTCGTCCGGCTGGGCAAGGTCCGGCACCATCACGGTCACAAAACCGCCGGCGGCACCGGCGCGCACGCCGTTGTAGCTGTCCTCCAGCACCAGGGTGTGCTCCGGCTTTGTGCCCAGCATCTCGGCGGCCCGGTAGAAGATCTCCGGGTCCGGCTTGGAGCTGGTGAACTGCTCCCCGCTGATGACGGCCTTGAAGTAGTGGGTCAGGCCCCAGCCGTCCAGATGATGCCGGATGGAGGCCATACGGCTGGACGAGGCCACCACCATGGGGATGTGCCGCTGCTCCAGCCAGGCCAGGATCTCGTCCAGGCCGGGCTTTTTGGGCGGCGGGGCCAGAAAGGCCGTCTCACCCTGCTTGTGCAGGGCCTCGATGATGCGGTCGGGGTCGCAGTCCGGCCCATAGAACCGGCGCAGCACCGCCCGCATGGAGTCGCCTGCGGTGCCGCGGGCGGCTTCGTCCAGCCCCTCCTTATAAGAAAGGCCCAGCCCGGCCAGTGCGGGTTCCCACAGGGTGGCCCAGATGCGCTCGGTGTCGAACATCAGGCCATCCATATCAAAAATGACGCCCTGGATCATAAAACAAAACTCCTTTCCGGGTCAAAAACACAGTTTGTACCCCTATTGTATCATTTTTTTAGCAGTTTGCACATACATCTGCTCATAATTTGGCGCAACTTACCCGGCCCAAAGATGAAAGATTTTGCGATTCCTTGCAAAAGCTGGTCATCCTATTATAATAGAAAACAACATTCGGCGTTTCGGGCGCAGGAACTGTGCAGCGCCCGTGATCAGGAAAGAGGGAAATTTATCATGTTGGATATCAAGATCACCCGTACCACTTCTCCCAAGGAGAAGCCGGACGAGAACAACCTGGGCTTTGGCAAGAAGTTCACCGACCATATGTTCGTGATGGACTACACCGAGGGCGAGGGCTGGCACGATGCCCGCATCGTCCCCTACGGCCCCTTTGAGCTGGACCCGGCTACCGTCGTGTTCCACTATGCTCAGGAGATCTTCGAGGGCATGAAGGCTTACCGGACTGCGGATGACACCGTCCAACTGTTCCGCCCGGACTGCAACGCAAAGCGTTTCCAGGATTCTGCCGACCGTCTGTGCATCCCCAAGATCCCCGTGGAAGATTACATCCAGGCTGTGGAGACTCTGGTGGATGTGGACCGTGACTGGGTGCCCCACTCTGACGGCGCTTCCCTGTACATCCGTCCCTTCGTGTTTGCAAACGATGTGGGCCTGGGCGTGCACGCTTCCAAGCACTATATCTTCTGCATCATCGCTGCTCCGTCGGGCGCTTACTACGCCGAGGGCATCAACCCCGTGCGCATCTATGTGGAAGACGAGTACATCCGTGCCGCTCCCGGCCTGACCGGCTTCACCAAGTGCGGCGGCAACTACGCTGCTTCCATCAAGGCCGGTGAGCTGGCCGAGGAGCAGGGCTACGCACAGGTGCTGTGGCTGGACGGCGTCGAGAAGAAGTACGTCGAGGAAGTCGGCAGCATGAACATCATGTTCAAGATCGACGGCAAGGTCTACACCGCTGCAACCGTCGGCACCGTTCTGCCCGGCGTTACCCGCCGCAGCTGCATCGAGCTGCTGAAGGACTGGGGCTATGAGGTCGTCGAGGGCAAGCTGGCCATCGCCGACATCATGCAGGCTGCCCGCGACGGCAAGCTGGAAGAGGTCTTCGGCACCGGCACCGCCGCTGTCGTCTCCCCCGTCAAGGAGCTGGTCTGGAAGGGCGAGCACGCCTACATCGGCGACGGCAAGATCGGCCCTGTCACCCAGAAGCTGTACGACACCATGACCGGGATGCAGTGGGGCAAGATCCCCGACACCAAGGGCTGGATCGTTCCGGTCGAGAAGAAGTATTGATATCCTCAATTCTCCATTCAGAATTTAGCAAGCGCCGCCAGGCATCCGCTCGGCGGCGTTTGCTGTATCATGGCGGCAGCCCTTCCGTCAAATTCCCGAAATTTTCCGGCGCAATTGCTTTCTTTCCGGCACAGTGTTAAACTGATTTCAGACAAAGGGCAGCCCTGCATTGCGGCGGGGTGCCTGTGCAGGAAAGATTGAGAGGGAAAAGCACCATGATCAAAAAATGGAGCGTGAGCTACCCGGCCGTCAACGGCACTGAGCAGCGCAGAGCGTACGTTTATCTGCCCACCATGTATGAGGCCGAGCCGGACCGCCGGTTCCCGGTGCTGTACATGTTCGACGGCCAGAACGTGTTTTTTGACGAGGATGCCACCTACGGCAAGAGCTGGGGCGTGGCCGACTATCTGGATTACACCGACACGCCGCTGATCGTGGCAGCGGTGGAGTGCAACGCAGGCCCCAACAACGAGCGTCTGGTGGAGTATTCGCCCTACCGCTTCGACGACCCCACCTACGGCCACTTCGACGGCAAGGGTCAGGCCACCATGAACTGGTACATCCACCGGTTCAAACCCTTCATCGACCGCAGCTTCCGCACCCTGCCCGACCGGGAGCACACCTTCATCGGCGGCAGCAGCATGGGCGGTCTGATGAGCCTGTACGCCCTGCTGCAGTACAACGACACCTTCAGCCGGGCGGCGGCCCTGTCGCCCTCCATCTGGGTGGCTCCGGACAAGCTGGCGGACCTTGTGGGCCGGGCCAAGCTGGAGCCAGGCACCGTGCTGTACATGGATTACGGCTCCCGCGAGATGGGCAACCACGACGGCATGCGCTGCGGCTTTGCGGAGATGTGCAGCAAGGTGCTCACCCGCGGCATCCACCTCACCAGCCGCATCGTGCCCGGCGGCACCCACAGCGAAGCCAGCTGGGAAAAGCAGCTGCCCTTCGTGTTCCATACGCTGATGTACGAGCTGGAGGAAGCGTAAAAGCCTTCCCCCAAGGGGGAAGCCTGAATCAAGAAGGAGGAACCACTATGGAAATGCAGTATTTCAAGGATTACAGCCCCGCCCTTGGCCGGGATATGGAGTGCAAGATCTACGGCCATGCAGGCCGCCCCATGCTGTACATCCCCTGTCAGGACGGCCGGTTCTTTGACTTTGAGGACTTCCACATGGCCGACACCCTGGCCCCGTGGATCGAGTCCGGCCAGATCATGGTGCTTTCCATCGACACGCTGGACAAGGAGACCTGGTCCGACACCAACGGCGACCCCTACTGGCGCATCCGCCGCTATGAGCAGTGGCTGCACTACATCGTGGACGAGGCCGTGCCCAAGATCCGCTGCCTGTCCCAGGAGCGCAACGGCTGGGACGACCTGCCCGGCGTCATCGCCTTTGGCTGCAGCCTGGGTGCCACCCATGCGGTCAACCTGTACCTGCGTCGGCCGGACATCTTCTGCGGCTGTCTGGCGCTCAGCGGCATTTACACCGCCCACTATGGCTTCGGCGACTACATGGACGAGCTGGTGTACCAGAACTCTCCCGTGGACTATATGCGGAACTTCCCCACCGACCACCCCTATATGGAGCTGTACCGGAACCAGAAGGCGGTCATCTGCTGCGGTCAGGGCGCCTGGGAGCAGCCGGACACCACCTGGTACCTCAAGCGCATCTTCGAGGCCAAGGGCATCCCCGTGTGGGTGGACCTGTGGGGCCACGACGTCAAGCACGACTGGGACTGGTGGTATAAACAGGTCGTGTATTACATGCCGTATATCCTGGGACAGCAGTAAAGCGAAATGGGACGAACCCTCTCAGGCGCTTCGCACCGGCTCCCCCGAAAGGGGGAGCTTTTTGCAGTACCTTCCGGTAAAGCGTCAGAAGCTCGCCCTTCGGGAGAGCTGGCAGCGCCGCAGGCGTTGACTGAGAGGGTTTCGTTTTTATAGAGGAAAGAGGAAAATCATGAAGAATTTTATTTTTATCTCGCCGAACTTCCCCACCAACTACTGGCAGTTCTGCCGGGAGCTGAAGAACGACGGCATGAACGTGCTGGGCATCGGCGACCAGCCCTACGATGAGCTGAAGCCGGAGCTGAAGGACAGCCTGAACGAGTACTACAAGGTGGGCAGTCTGGAAAACTACGACGAGGTCTACCGCGCCGTGGCCTTCTTTGCATTCAAGTATGGCCGCATCGACTGGCTGGAGTCCAACAATGAATACTGGCTGGAGCGGGACGCTGCCCTGCGCACCGATTTCCACATCACTTCCGGCTTCCAGACCTCGGATATGCCCTGCATCAAGTACAAGAGCAAGATGAAGGAGTATTACCAGAAAGCAGGCATCGCCACCGCCCGCTATCACATGGTGGACGATCTGGCAGGCTGCAAAAAGTTCATTGCTGAGGTGGGCTACCCGGTGGTGGTCAAGCCGGACAACGGTGTGGGCGCTTCCGATACCCACCGCCTTTCCACCGACAAGGAGCTGGAAGCCTTTCTGGCCTACAAGGCCAAGGAACACCCGGATGTTGCCTACATCATGGAAGAGTTCGTGCGCGCCGAGGTGAACAGCTACGACGCCATCATCGACGCCAGCGGCAACCCCATCTTTGAGGCGGGCAACGTCAGCCCCATGTCCATCATGGATATCGTGAACAACGACGACAACTCCATCTACTACATCATCAAGGACCTGCCGGAGGACACCCGCGCCGCAGGCCGTGCCGCCGTCAAGAGCTTTGGGGTGAAGAGCCGCTTTGTCCACTTTGAGTTCTTCCGCATGACCGAGGATCAGGCCAGCATGGGCAAAAAGGGCCAGATCGTGGCTCTGGAAGTCAACATGCGCCCCTGCGGCGGCTTTACCCCGGATATGATCAACTTTGCCCGCTCCACCAACGTGTACAAGATCTGGGCCGATATGATCGCCTTCGGCGGTACCGATCTGCCGGTGGGCGAGCACTTCTACTGTGCCTTTGCCGGCCGCCGCGACGGCAAACACTTTGTGTACAGCCACGAGCAGATCATGCAGAAGTATCAGGACAACATGCGTATGGTGGACCGCATCCCCGACGCACTGTCCGGTGCCATGGGCAACCAGATGTATGTGGCGAACTTCTCCACCCGCGAGGGGATGGAGCAGTTCTACGCGGACGTGCTGGCCGTGACCGACGACACCAACGCCGCCGCACAGGCCGAGCTGGCACAGGTGCTGGCTCTGGGTGAGCCGGACGCCGCCCCGGCTGCTCCTGCCGCAAAGCCCGCCCGCAAGGCACGCAAGTGATTCCCGCATAAACGACAAAAAGCAGCCCGCCTCCGGAGTTTCCCCGGAGACGGGTTGCTTTTTGTCAGAGACTATGGTATTTTAAGACTGCCCGTTGGGATAACACGACGGGCAGAGCACTGCATTGCATTGCAACGGCAGGCGGTTGGCTCACACTTCCGAAAGGAGGTGAGAGCGATGCCGATTACTTTGACCTTCCATTTGTTTGGATTTACATTTACGATCAGAGTAAAACGCTGAAACCGCCACCGGCCAGGGTGACGGTTTCATTTGAAATCTAAACCACGGAGCCAACCGCTTGTCTGCGGTGCTCTTCTATAGATATTATAGCAACCTTTCGCAGGGGTGTCAAGCCTGTGGGAGGTTGCTTTTTTTCGTGTTACCGTTTTGTTGTCCCCTGCGCCAAAGTGTGGTATACTGGACCGGAAAAAACAAAAAATGAGGTATCATCTATGAAAATTCCTGCAAACGGCTTTACCCATGCCGGCAAGTTCCACGCCGACGATGTGTTTGCCACAGCGCTGCTGCAGATCCTGCGGCCGGACATCAGGATCACCCGCGGCTTTACCGTGCCCGATGACTTTGACGGCATCGTGTACGACATTGGCTTTGGCATGTTCGACCACCATCAGGAGCCGCGGGAGTACCGCGCCAACGGCGTGCCCTACGCGGCCTTTGGCCTGCTGTGGCGGGTGCTGGGCCCCGGCCTTGTGGGTGAGCGGCAGGCCCGGCTCATCGACGAGAACTTCATCCAGCCGCTGGATCTGAACGACAACACCGGCGAGCAGAACAGCCTGTGTGACGCCATCGGCTTCTTCAACCCCGTGTGGGACTCCAAGGAGGATCAGGACGCCTGCTTCTTCCAGGCTGTGGCGGTGGCAAAGCAGATCCTGGAGCACCAGATCGACGCCGCCAACGCCGTGAACCGTGCCGACGAAAAGGTGCAGCAGGCCTACCGGAACTCCCGCGACGGCATCGTGGTGCTGCCCTGCTATCTGCCGTGGAAAAACGGCCTGTACAAGACCGATGCCCTGTTTGTGGTGTACCCCAGCCAGCGCGGCGGGTGGAGCGCCCAGTGCGTGACCGACCACAAGACCAAGCGCTCCAAGCTGCCCTTCCCCCAGAGCTGGGCCGGCCAGCCGCAGGAGGTTATCGAGCAGAAGAGCGGCATCCCCGGCATCAGCTTCTGCCACGCAAGCCGCTTCCTCATCACGGCCAAGGACAAGGATACCGCCATTGCCGCCTGCCGTCAGGTGCTGCGCAACAATGGCCGCATCTGACCGTACGGCGCGGCCCAAGGCCGCTTTTGTGTATATGGTGCGCTGCACCGGCGGCCAGCTGTACACCGGTTGGACCAACGACCCCGCCGCCCGCCTGCGGGCCCACCGCAGCGGCAAAGGGGCCCGCTACACCCGCGCCCACGGGGCCGAGGGCTTTGCCTATCTGGAACGGTGCGCCGACCGCTGTGCCGCCCTGCGCCGGGAAGCCGCCCTTAAAAAGCTGCCCAAGGCGCAAAAGGAGCTTTTGTGCACGGCGTGGCAGGCCGCCGGACGCCCCTTTGCGGAGCACGGCGCGGGCAGTGCCGGTTAAATCCCGTCCAAAATTGTAAATTCTGGACGCAATATTGCCTTTTGGCTTGATTTGTGTTGCAATTTTGTTAGAATTGTGATAGACATTAAGTGTGAATGTGTCTGTTTTCAGGGGCGGCAGGCAAAGCCTGACACCCTGCAACAATTAAAGGAGGATGGAACGTGAGAAAATTCAACAAACTGGGCAGACGTGCGGCTGCTCTGGTGCTGGCCGTTGGTCTTACCCTGTCCACGGCGGCTCCCGTGCTGGCGGCGGACGCCGACGAGGTGCAGACCCCTGCAGCCCAGACCGAGCAGCAGGAAACCGACACGGAGGCTGACGAAGCCGACGTCGATACCGAGGCTGACGAGGCTGCTGCCCTGCCGGAACTGTCTGAGGACCGGGAGGTGGCAGAGGAGGACGAAGCCGCTGCCCTGCCGGAACTGTCTGAGGACCGGGCGGTAGCAGAGGAGGACGAGGCCGCTGCCTTGCCGGAACTGTCCGAGGACCGGGAAGTGGCAGAAGAGGACGAAGCCGTTGCGCTGCCGGAACTGTCCGAGGACCGGGAAGCCGCCGGGGCCGACGCAGAGCTCTATGCATGGAAGCCTCACAGCGGTCCCTGCGAAAGGAGTGTGCTGCTGGAGACCCAGGCGGCTACCTGCACCACCCCGGAGCGCAAAAAGTGGAAGTGCACAAAGAATTTCCACTTTAACAACTGGTGGGAGGATACCGCCCCTGCCCTGGGCCACGACATGAGCGATTGGATCGTGGTGGAGGCTACCTGCACTACTGCCGGAGAAAAGTACCAGGCCTGCCAGCGCAGCGGCTGCAACCACAAGGTGGTAGAGGAAGGCTATGCAGCAGCCCACCCTGCCCTGGGCCATGATTTTGAGGGCGCAGAGTGGGTCATTGAGGCCCCCACCTGCACCACCCCCGGCCAGCGGTATCAGGTGTGCAAGCGGGATGGCTGCAACCAGAAGAACATTGACGAGGCTTATGCAGCAGCCCACCCTGCCCTGGGCCATGTCTGGGGCAAGTATGTAGACGACGACAAGCCCGGCTGCCAGCAGCAGACCGAGACGGCCCACTGCACCCGGGAGGGCTGCACCGCTACGGACACGGAAGACCGGGCCAACTTTGGCCCCGGCGGCAACCCCCTGCCCCACAAGTATACCAAATATAAAGTGTCCAAAGAAGTTCTGGGCGTGGCGACTGAGTACATCAGCACCTGCGATTATGGCTGTGGGACAACAAAGACATTTGGCGCTTTGAATGGCGAAATCGTTGCAGATAAAACGACCGATGCTACCATCAAGAATGTGAAGCTGGACGGCAAGACGGCGGATGCCTATGCGGATGCAGTCATTGACAAGGCGCTGCAGAACGCTCAGGAAGCCGTCAAGAATGCCAAGACCAAGGAAGAGGCTCTGGCCGCACTGGACCAGATCTCCAGCACCGTGAAGTCGGAACTGTCCAGTGTGAAAATCACGGTGGCAGGCGTTGGCGGTGATGTGACCATCAGCCAGGATGACCTGAACAAGGCACTGGCACCGCTGGATTCGACCATTGCCGACCTGAAGAGCAGCCTGAATGACAGCTTCCTGTCGCAGGACACTATCACCAATATGGTGGACAAGCTGGCAGGTGATGTGCAAGACAGCAGTGCACCGCAGGCAGGTATCAAGCAGATTCTTCACAACACTGTGTACGATGTGATTTATAACCTTGGTGTGTCGGATGACAAGAAAAAGACAACGGATAATACACAGGCCATCAGCGATATGGTGTTGCAGCTGGTGAAGGAGGTCGTGCAGTCTGATAAGGGCTGGAATGACCTGACCGGTTCTCTGGTGGATGACGCCGTGGATCTGGCCGTGGATGAACTCATGAAGGATAAGACCTACGCAAAGCTCCTCAAGACCAAGCTGGGTGCCGCCACGATGGAGGAAGTCCGTGCAGAGGTCAAGAAGCAGCTGGTGGAGGACCCGGAGTTCATGAATCAGGTGCGCGGCATTGCCAGCAAGGCAGTGGACAACGCACAGAAGGGCGTGAACGCCGGCTGGTCCAATGAAAAGATCATGAACCGCCTGCAGGCCGACCTGCTGCCCGATGTGACGGATCTGATCTCGAATCAGGTCAACAAGCTGGGTGTAAGCGCCGGTGATATCGTGGACAACAAGGTGTCCGATACCGTGCACAAGTTCCTGCCCGGCAAGCTGGGCGACTGGGTCAGCGATAAGATCGGCGGTAAGGTCAACGATGCCGTGACGGGCAAGGTGAATGACCTGAATAAGCAGGTCACCGACCTGATCGGCAGCACGATCAAGCAGCTCACCTGCACCCATGAATGGGGCGACAGAGAGACCCTGAAGAACCCCACCTGCACCGAGAAGGGTCAGACGGGTGTCGTGTGCCACAAGTGCGGTAAGGTCAAGGATAAGAAAGATGACCTCGAACCGACCGGCCACACCCCGGTGACCGACCCCGCTATGGCTCCCACCGAGACCACCGACGGCCTGACCGAGGGCAGCCACTGCGGCGTCTGCGGTGTCGTGCTCCAGGCTCAGGAAGTCATCCCCATGCTGGACCCCACCATTGATCCCTGGTTCAGCCGTGCCGCCACCACCGAGGCCGACGCCAAGGCTGCCGGTTACGACAGCGTGGACGCTGCCAATGCCGCTCTGGACGCAGCCCTCACCGCTGCAGGCTTTGACCCGGCCAATGCCGAGCACTTTACCGTGCAGGTCAACAGCAGCATCGGCGTGCTGCCCAACGACCGCTACCCGGAGGATGGCGTTACCTGCAAGCTCACCCTGCCCCAGGCCACCAAGGGCCAGATGGCACAGGAGTACTACCTGGTGCAGATGTGCACTGCCGATGGCCGGTTCCGCAAGGCTGGTGACATCATCGTCACCCCGGTGCGGATGGATACCTACGATAAGAACGGCCTGAAGTTCACCGCTTACAGCCAGTCCATCGTGGCTCTGGCCTGGAAGCCCCTGTACTAAGGCCCTGTGCAACAAATACCCCTGATATGACCGCAAGGAGCGGCTCCCAAAAACGGGAGCCGCTCCCTTTTTGTGTGCGGAAGAAACTCCTTCCGTCAAAGCCTGACGGCTTTGCCAGCTCCCTCAATGAGGGAGCCTTGCCCTCTCCGTCACGCCTGCGGCGGCACCGACCCCTGAAACGGAACTTACCCTGAGCGCCGCCCGGCACACTGCCCGGCGGCGCTCGTCTGCGTTTTGGGCGGCCTGCCCAAAAGGCCCGGCAGGGGCCCCGGCAGACTGCATGAGAATATACACCCGCATTGCATAATATGCGAATATATTCTCTTCAAATTGCATAAAGATGCAATTTGAACCAAAACGCCGTGCAAAGCCGCCCAAGGTTTGGCGGTTTTTGTCATTGACGAAAAAGCCGCATGGTGTATAATAAAATCATCCAAAGCGAACCGCAGATAGAGGGTGCAAGAGGGATGCTTGCATCAGGGAACAAAAGTGTATTTTTATAAAGGAGCAATCATCATGAAAAAGGAAAACATCAAAAAAGTCGTTCTGGCATACTCCGGCGGTCTGGACACCTCCATCATCATTCCCTGGCTGAAGGAAAACTACAACAACTGCGAGGTCGTCGCTGTCTCCGGTGACGTGGGTCAGGGCACCGAGCTGGACGGTCTGGAAGAAAAGGCCAAGGCTACCGGCGCATCCAAGCTGTATGTGCTGGACCTGAAGAAGGACTTTGTGGAGAACTACATCTTCCCCACCCTGAAGTTCGGCGCCAAGTACGAGGACTACCTGCTGGGCACCAGCTTTGCACGTCCCTGCATCGCCAAGGCTCTGGCCGACATCGCCATCAAGGAAGGCGCGGACGCCATCTGCCACGGCTGCACCGGCAAGGGCAACGACCAGGTGCGTTTTGAGCTGACCCTGAAGGCCCTGTGCCCCGATATGGCCATCATTGCTCCCTGGCGTGAGTGGGACATCAAGAGCCGTGACGAAGAGATCGACTACGCTGAGGCTCACCACATCCCCCTGAAGATCAACCGTGAGACCAACTACTCCAAGGACAAGAACCTGTGGCACCTGAGCCACGAGGGCCTGGATCTGGAGTGCCCCGCCAACGAGCCGCAGTACAACAAGCCCGGCTTCCTGGAGCTGGGTGTCAGCCCGGAGCAGGCTCCCGACACCCCGACCTATGTGACCATCCACTTCGAGAAGGGCGTCCCCACCGCCGTGGACGGCAAGGAAATGGGCGCTGTGGAGCTGGTGGAATACCTGAACAAGCTGGGCGGCGCCAACGGCATCGGCCTGCTGGACATCGTCGAGAACCGTCTGGTGGGCATGAAGAGCCGCGGCGTGTACGAGACCCCCGGCGGTGCCATCCTGTACAAGGCCATCAATGTGCTGGAGACCATCACTCTGGATAAGGAAAGCTCTCACTTCAAGGCTCAGCTGGCCCAGAAGTATGCCGATATCGTCTACAACGGCCAGTGGTTCACCCCGCTGCGCGAGGCTCTGGATGCCTTTGCTGACAGCCTCGAGAAGACCGTCACCGGCGACGTCAAGCTGAAGCTCTACAAGGGCAACATGATCAACGCCGGCGTCACCTCTCCGTACACCCTGTACGACGAGCAGACCGCTTCCTTCGGCGAGGATGATGATTACAACCAGGCAGATTCCGCCGGCTTCATCAACCTGTTCGGCCTGTCCATCAAGGAGCGCGCAAAGCTGAGCAAGAACTGGCCCGAGATCCAGTAAACATTCGGCAATAACATCTTCCCTTCTGCGTGTTTTCACACTTTCACGCAGAAGTTTCATCCAACCGGCATCGTTGCCGGCGGCACCGCCGCGGGAGCGTTTTCCCCTGCGGCGGCTTTGCCGTTTTTATAAGGAGTTTATTTTTATGGCAGAACAACTCTGGAAGGGCCGCTTTTCCAAGGCGGTGGACTCCCGCGTGAACGACTTCAACTCCTCCATCCGGTTCGACCAGCGCATGATCGCGCAGGATATGCGCGGCAGCGGTGTGCATGCCGCCATGCTGGCCAAGCAGGGCATCATCTCGGAGAAGGATTGTGAGGATATCCTCAACGGTCTGGCCTCCATCGCGGATGACCTGGCCTCCGGCAAACTGGAGATCGACCCCAATGCCGAGGATGTGCACACTTTTGTGGAGCAGACCCTCACCGCCCGCATCGGCGATGCCGGCAAGCGCCTGCACACCGGCCGCAGCCGCAACGATCAGGTGGCACTGGACATCCGCCTGACCCTGCGGGACTACAGCCACACCCTGCAGGCCTACATCGTGGAGCTCATCAAGGTCATCTGCAGGAAGGCCAGCGAGAACACCACCGCTGTCATGCCCGGCTATACCCACCTGCAGCGCGCCCAGCCCATCACCTTCGGCCATGCGCTCATGGCCTACGCCTCCATGCTGCTGCGGGACCTGCAGCGTTTTGAGGATGCCACCGCCCGCATGGACGCCCAGTGCCCGCTGGGCTCCGGCGCACTGGCCGGTACCACCTACCCCCTGGACCGCCAGTTTACCGCCGAGAAGCTGGGCTTTGCTGCCCCCTGCGCCAACAGTCTGGACGGGGTGTCCGACCGTGATTTCTGCATCGAGCTGGCCAACGCCATCTCCATTTGCATGATGCACCTGTCCCGCCTTTCTGAGGAAATTATCCTGTGGTGCAGCTGGGAGTTCAAGTTCATCGAGCTGGATGACGCGTTCACCACCGGTTCGTCCATCATGCCCCAGAAGAAGAACCCCGACGTTACCGAGCTCATCCGCGGCAAGACCGGCCGCGTCTACGGCGACCTGAACACCCTGCTGGTCATGATGAAGGGCATCCCGCTGGCCTACAACAAGGATATGCAGGAGGACAAGGAAGCCATCTTTGACGCCGTGGACACGCTGGAACTGTGCCTGAAAACGGTGACCCCCATGCTGGACACCATGAAAACCATCCCGGCCAACATGCGCCGCGCCGCTGCCAAGGGCTTTATCAACGCCACCGACTGCGCCGACTACCTCACCAAGAAGGGCATGCCCTTCCGGGATGCCTACAAGCTCACCGGCTGCATGGTGTCGGACTGCATTGCCAAGGACAAGACGCTGGAAGAACTGACCCTGGACGAGTTCAAGGGCTACAGCGGCCTGTTCGAGGGCGATATTTACGAAGCCATTGATCTGGTCAAGTGCTGCGAGGGCCGCACCAGCTACGGCGGCCCCAGCGAAGCCAGCGTGAAGAACCAGATCGCACTGGCGGCTGCACAGCTGACCGCCTGGGAGGAAAAGAACGCATGAGTGTAAAAGTATTCATTGACGGCTCCTCCGGCACCACCGGCCTGCGCATCGCCGACCGGCTGGCTGCACGCCCGGAGATCGAGCTGCTGTCCATCTCGGCCGAGGGCCGCAAGGACGTGAACGAGCGGGCAAAGGTCATCAATTCGGCGGACCTTGCCTTCCTCTGCCTGCCGGATGCAGCTTCCAGAGAGGTCATGCCCCTGCTGCGCCCGGACGTGAAGGTGCTGGACACCTCCACCGCCTTCCGCACCGATGCCGCATGGGACTACGGCTTCCCGGAGCTGAAGGGGCAGAAGGCAAAAATTCAGAACTCTTACCGCGTGGCAGTGCCCGGCTGCTATGCCAGCGGCTTTATCAGCATCGCCCGCCCGCTGGTGGAGCTGGGTCTGGCCCCGAAGGACTATCCCTTCAGCTGCACCGGCATTTCCGGCTACTCCGGCGGCGGCAAGAAGATGATCGCCGAGTATGAGAGCGCCGACCGCCCGGCCCACAGCAAGCTGGATGCGCCCAAGAGCTACGGCCTGAGCCTTGCCCACAAGCATCTGCCGGAGATGAAGGAGATCAGCGGGCTGGCTCATACGCCCATGTTCGTGCCGGTGGTGTGCGATTACTACTGCGGCATGCAGGTGCTGGTGCCGCTGGACCTGACCGTGGCCGGTACCACCGCCGAAGCCGTGGCCGCCGGTCTGGCAGACTACTATAAGGATGCCGCCACCGTGAAGGTGCACGCCCTGAACGAACCTCTGCCGGAAAACGGCCTGTACTCCAACGCCATGGCCGGCACCGACCGCATGGAGCTGTACCTGACCGTGAACGCCGCAGGCGACCAGATGATGCTGGTCTCGCTGTTCGACAATCTGGGCAAGGGCTCTTCCGGCGCAGCGGTCCAGTGCATGAACCTGATGCTGGGCCTGCCGGAGACCCAGGGGTTGGAATAACAAAGAAAACCTTCTCAGTCACCTGACGGTGCCAGCTTCCCCGAAGGGGAATCTGGCAATGCCGCAAGGCATTGACTGAGAGGGCGAGCTTGCTTGTGTGAAACCTGTTTGTGGGAAAGGAGAATCTTTATGCAGTATAAAGAAGTTGCGGGCGGCATCTGCGCGCCCAAGGGGTTTGCAGCGGCTGGCGTGCATTGCGGCATCCGTGCAAATCATACCGAAAAATACGACCTGGCACTCATCAAGGCCGATGTGCGCTGTGCCGCCGCCGGTGTGTACACCACCAATAAGGTCTGCGGCGCACCCATCAAGGTGGATCGCGCTCATCTGGCCGACGGCTATGCCCAGGCCATCGTGGTGAACAGCGGCAACGCCAACACCTGCGCCGCCAACGGCGTGGCGCTGGCCGAGGAATGCTGTGAGCTGGTGGGCAAGGCACTGGACATCGACGCCATGGACGTTCTGCCCGCTTCCACCGGTGTTATCGGCCAGCCCATGGTCATCGACCCGTTTGCCCGGGGCATCCCTGCCGCCGCCGCCAAGCTGGCCGCCACCGAGCAAGGCAGCACCGACGCTGCCACGGCCATCATGACCACCGACACCCATAAAAAGGAGTACGCCATCCAGTTTGAGCTGGGCGGCAAGATGTGCACCGTGGGTGCCATCGGCAAGGGCAGCGGCATGATCGCCCCCAACATGGCCACCATGCTGGCCTTCTACACCACCGATGCGGCGGTGTCCCCTGTCCTGCTGGAAAAGGCCCTCAAGACCGTGGTGCCCGGCACCTACAATCAGATGAGCGTGGATCTGGATACCTCCACGAATGATACCCTCATCATCATGGCTTCCGGCCTTGCCGGGAATCCGGAGATCTGCGAGGAAAACGAGGATTACCATGCCTTTGTGGCGGCCCTGACCGCCATTGCGGAGCATATGTGCGCCGAGCACGCCGGTGACGGCGAAGGCGCCACCCACCTCATCACCTGCGAGGTGACCCACGCTCCCGACCTGAAAACCGCCCGTGCGGTGAGCCGCAGCGTGGTGTGCTCCAACCTGTTCAAGGCGGCGGTCTTTGGCCGCGACGCCAACTGGGGCCGCATCCTGTGCGCCATCGGCTACACCCCCGGCGATTTCTCCATCGACAAGGTCTGCGTCTGGCTGTCCAGCGCCGCCGGTGAGGTGTATGTGTGCGAGAATGCCGCCTACCACCCCTACAGCGAGGAGGACGCCGCCAAGGTGCTGGCCGAGCACGACGTGCTGGTCAAGGTGGATATGGGCACCGGCGACGCCAGCGCCAAGGCCTGGGGCTGCGACCTGACCTACGATTACGTCAAGATCAACGGTGATTACCGCACCTGATAGGAGCAGACACAGATGAAAAATGAAGAAATGGCCCGGTTGTTTTCCGAGGCCACCCCTTACATCCAGAAATATCACGGAAAGACCATGGTGGTGAAGTACGGCGGCAATGCCATGATCAACGAAGAACTCAAGAACGCCGTCATGAACGATCTGGTCACCCTTACCCTGCTGGGCGTGCGGGTGGTGCTGGTGCACGGCGGCGGCCCGGCCATCAATGAGATGCTCAAGAAGGTGGGCGTGGAGAGCCATTTTGCCAACGGTCTGCGCGTCACCGATGACGCCACCATGGAGATCGTGCAGCAGGTGCTGGCCGGTAAGGTGAATAAGGATCTGGTGGCAAAGCTGCGCGGCCGCGGCGTCGGCCTGTGCGGCATGGACGGCCAGATGCTGCGCTGCACCGAGCTGGACCCCCAGCTGGGCCATGTGGGCGAGATCGTCCATGTGGATGCCACCCTGATCGCCAGCCTGCTGGACGGCGGCTTCATCCCGGTGATCGCAACCGTCGGCATGGATGACCTGGGCCAGGCCTACAACGTCAACGCCGACACTGCGGCGGCTCAGATCGCCATTGCCCTCAAGGCCGAAAAGCTGGTGTCCATGACCGATATTGCGGGCCTGCTGCGGGACAAGGACGACGAGAGCACCCTCATCCCCGAGGTGGAAGTGTCCGAGATCGAGGGCTACAAGTCCGCCGGGATCATCGCAGGCGGCATGATCCCCAAGATCGGCGGCATGGCCGATGCCATCTATCAGGGCGTGCACGAGGCGGTCATCATCGACGGCCGCGTGCCCCATTCCATCCTGCTGGAGCTGTTCTCCGACCGCGGCTCCGGCACCCGCTTCTACCGCCGCAGCCACCGGGAATAAGCATTGCGGAAAACCGGAGATGGACTTATAATAAGAGCATAAAAAGGCTTCCCCCAAGGGGGAAGTCTGACTCCACCCGACAGGAGGTACATCTATGGATTCTGAAAAAGTCATCAAGCGGGACAACGAATACGTCCTGCACACCTATAACCGCAACCCCGTGGTGCTGGCAAAGGGCCATGGCCTGTATGCCGAGGGCCCCGAGGGCCAGAAGTATCTGGACTTCACCAGCGGCATCGGCGTCAACAGCCTGGGCTACTGTGACCTGGCCTGGGCCGAGGCCGTGTCCGACCAGGCCCACAAGCTGCAGCACACCTCCAACCTGTACTATACTGCCCCCTGCGGCAAGCTGGCCAAAAAGCTGTGCAAGCGCACCGGACAGAGCCGAGTGTTCTTCGGCAACTCCGGTGCCGAGGCCAACGAGGGTGCCATCAAGGCCGCCCGCAAGTACAGCGTGGACCACTACGGCAAGGACCGCACCACGGTCATCACGCTGGTCAACAGCTTCCATGGCCGCACCATCGCCACCCTGACCGCCACCGGTCAGGAGGTGTTCCACAACTATTTCGGCCCCTTCAATGAGGGGTTCCTGTACGCCCCGGCGGGGGATATCGAGGCGCTGCAGGAGCTGGTGGACCGCAACACCTGCGCCGTCATGCTGGAACTCATCCAGGGCGAGGGCGGCGTCATGGCGCTGGACCCCGACTATGTGCAGGCTGTGCGCAAGCTCTGCGATGAAAAAGATCTGGTGCTCATCGTGGACGAGGTGCAGACCGGCGTGGGCCGCACCGGCACCTTCCTGTGCTGCGAGCACTACAACCTCAAGCCGGATATCGTTACCCTGGCCAAGGGCCTGGGCGGCGGTTTGCCCATCGGCGCCGTGCTGCTGAGCGAAAAAGTGGCCGGCGGCATGGGCCCCGGCACCCACGGCTCTACCTTCGGCGGCAACCCGGTGGTCTGCGCCGGTGCCAACGTGGTAGTGGACCGCATGGACACCAGCTTCCTGGCCAATGTCAACGACCGCGCCGTGCAGCTGCGTGCCGGCATCGCCAAGCTGCCCCATGTCAAGAGCATTTCCGGCATCGGCCTGATGGTGGGCATCGAGTTCTACGACCTCAAGGCCGCAGATGTGCTGGCCGCCTGCCGCGAAGCGGGCCTGCTGGTGCTGACAGCCAAGACCCGCCTGCGCCTGCTGCCGCCGCTGACCCTCAGCGAGCACGATGTGGACATGGCGCTGGAGATCCTGAGCGATGTGCTGGGCAAGATGGAGCCGACGGCTCCGAAGGAGCAGGCATGAAAAATCTGCTGAAAATGAGCGATCTGACTCCCGGCGAGCTGACCCACATCCTGGATGTGGCCGACCAGCTCAAGGCGCAGCAGAAACTGGGCGGCACCGCCCCCCTGCTGGCCGGTAAAACGGTGGCCATGCTGTTCTCCAAGGCGTCCACCCGCACCCGCACCAGCTTTGAGGTGGGTGTGTACCAGATGGGCGGCCTGGGCAATTACATGAACACGTCCGAGCTGCAGGCCGGCCGGGGCGAGCCCCTCAAGGACACCGCCCGGGTGCTGGGCCGCTACTACGACTGCGTGGTCTGGCGCACCTACCGCCAGCGGGATCTGGAAGAATTTGCCGGGCTGGCCGGTGTGCCGGTGATCAACGGCCTGACCGACTACGCACACCCCTGCCAGGTGCTGGCCGACCTGATGACCATCCGGGAGCGCCGGGGCACCCTGGCCGGGCGGAAGCTCTGCTTTGTGGGCGACGGCGGCAGCATGGCCAACAGCCTCATCGTGGGCGGCCTGCTGGCCGGGATGCAGGTCACCTGCGTCTGCCCGGAGGCTTACCGCCCCGCCGCCGACGTACTGATGCTTGCCCACAAGTACGGCAGCGCTTTCCACTTCACCTCCGACCCCGTCGAGGGCGTGCGGGACGCGGATGTGGTGGCCACTGCCGTGTGGAACACTGCCGCCCCCGGCACCGCCGAGAGCGAGCAGCGCCTGCGGGATTTTGTGGGCTTCCAGCTCACCGGCAAGCTGCTGGAAGCCGCCAAGCCCGACGCCATGGTGCTGCACTGCCTGCCCGCCCACCGGGGCGAGGAGATCTCCACCGCCGTGTTCGAGCAGCACGCCGACGAGATCTTTGACGAAGCCGAGAACCGCCTGCATGTGCAGAAAGCCGTGCTGGCCATTCTTCTGGCGGGCAAGTAAAAACCCTGAAAAAAGCAGAACCCCCTTGGGTCATTGGGCCCGAGGGGGTTCTGTTATGAAAGGGTATCGAACTGCCGTGCTGCTTGCGGAACCACACGGCAGGCGGGGGTGGCTTTAGTTCATGCGGCGGTTCTTGCGGTCCAGCACAAAGCCCGCGGCCAGCAGGAACATGCCGCTGAGGGCAGTGCCCACCACCGCCAGCCAGTTTGCACCGGTCTGGGGCAGGGCGGCGGCAGAAACGGCAGCTGTGGCAGCAGCTTCCGGCTTTGCGTTCTGCACGACGTTCTGGGCAGCCGCAGGGGCCACAGCGGCATCTGCCGGGGCAGCGTCAGCCTGCACGGCGTCCGGGGTCACGGCGGGGTCTGCCGGGGTCACCTCCGGGGTGGACGGGACGTCCGGGGTGTCGGGCGTGTCCGGCTTGTTGGGAGTGTCAGGCGTGTCCGGAGTTTCCGGGGTGCTGGGCGTGTCCGGCACGATCTTGGGCAGCACCACATGTTTGGTCTGCCCGCACTTGTCGATGGAGCAGATGTAGTCTGCATAGCCGTCTGCATCCAGCGTGGGCTCTACCCTCTTCACCAGCTGCCAGTCGTGCAGATCCTCGTCCTTCAGCTTGGTGATGTCAACAATTTCTTCGGGGTGCTCTTCCATATACTTGCGGTTGTGGACGACCTTGGTGAGGGTGCCGCCGGTGATTTCGTGGCAATACGGATGATAATTAGAAGCGTAAGGATCCAATGTGCGCGGCATTTTAAGTTCTTCTTTTTTGACAGTACCATTGTTATAGCAATTGACGATGGCGGAGTTGCGTTCGCCAAAGTTGGAGGAACCGTCTGCATTGTAGCTGACGCTGTCGGCAGGGACATACTGATTCTCATAGTTGTGCGTGATATTGTTGTAAGAAGGAGTTGTGGAACCGACCGCAGTACCGGAGCCTTTTCCATAAATGTATGCGTTGACAACGGTATCGCCGGTGTTGCTGTTGATGTTGACGTTGCAGGTACCGCTATCGACAGAATCTATCTTAGCGCCAATTGCAGGCCTGGTGTCACCGGTTCCATCAAAAGAAGGATCATAGTTGGAGCCAAAGGAGTTGATCGCATTTACGGTGCCGCCGGTAATGTTGATGGTTGTTGTACCGCCCTCACAGGAACGATTTCCGATCGCGGGACTATCAAAGGTACCAATGGCGGTAACTTTGGCATTCTTCTCGATGTTGATTGTGAGGCCAGCATCAGAGCCGTACTGACCGGCACCGATGGCGCTGCTCATTTCAGAAGTCTCGGCCTTTACAGTGGCATTCCCCGAGATCGTAATGGTTGTAGCAGGGCGATTCCCGCCGCTGCTCAGACCGCCATCACCAATGGCAGAACCCCAAGCACCGTAAGCATCAACAACGGCATTGTCCGTAATGGTGATGCTATTTCCACCAGTGGAAGAGCCGCCGATCGCAGCGCCCTCTGCACCAAAAGCAGTAACGTGTGCATTGCCCTCAATGCGGATGTTCTTGCCGGTACCGCCGGGTCTGCCGCCGCCGCCAATACCGCAGCCGCCATCGTTTCCGCCGATTGCCGTAATCTCACCGCCGGTGATGGTAATGTTGGATGTATCACCAAGGTCTCCCACACCGCCGCCGATGGCGGCGGCCTCATGGCAGCCGCCTGCCAGCAGCTTGCCGGTAGTGTCCTCATCGGTACCGGTCTTTTTAGAACCATCATCGTTCACATCGTCCTTGATGGTCAGGGTGCCGGTGCCGTATTTGTCCGCTTTTTCGATGGTGGCGTGTTCTTCCTCCCAATCGTTCTTAGTCAGAACGGTATTATTGCCGTTCAGCTCAAGTTTGGTGTCGCCATCGCCCTTTATTTCAATCGCACCGGACTTGGCATCGGAGGTATTAACTTCAATGTGCACATCCTGCAAGGTCACATTGGCGGTGTTGCCCTCTTTGGCGTCAATGGTGACGGTGTTGGAGGTGGGCTTGGTCTTGTCGGTGGTCTCGGTCTCGTCGGTGGTCTCGGTCTCGTCGGTGGTCTCGGTCTCGTCGGTGGTCTCGGTCTCGCCGGTGGTCTTATTTTTGGTGGTCAGGATGATGTCATCATCCAGACGGTTACGGATCTCTTTTCCCTTGTCGTCCTTCACGCAGGTGTTGTTGTCCTTATCCTCCCACTGGGTGATACGCTGTTCGCCGTTCGCAGCAAGGATGTCCACACTGCCCTTGTTCAAATCGTAAGTGTCCGCAAAGGCTGCTGTGGCGATGGAAGAGACCATGGCCATCAACGCAGCTGTAGAAAGTACCCGCAAGGCAAGCTGTTGTTTCACGTTTTTCCGCATTACAAAACCCTCCAAACAAAAAAACTTACAGAGACGTAAACGTTACCGGGAACGATGCCGAAAACCGGCAAAACCCGGAACTTCGGGGCAGAAAAACACATAGCCGTGCATTTTCATGCCCGGCGTCTCTTTACGGCACAAGTATAGTGCTGTGCCGTGGAGAATGTCAAGACAAAATGCTGAATTTTCGGGGGGGGGGTATGCAATTTTGTGGAACGAGCACAAAAACAGCTGAGAATTTGAGGTAGAATGACAGGGCAAAACTGCACAAAAACCGGAAGCAGACGGAAAGTCTGTCAAATCCGTACACAAAAAAGAACGACTTTACAGCAGTTTCAAAAGGTTTCGGGCAGGGGTTCGGGCGGAGCGGGCGAGGGCACCGCCCTGCGGAATGCAGGCAAGCGGAGGAGGGAGCATCTCCCGGCAAAACAAAAGAGCCTGCAAACGCACACAGCACGTTTGCAGGCTCCGGAAGCAGCGGTTACACCCGCGCCGCACCCTGATCCAGAATTTTATCGAACCGGGCAAAGAAGGTGATGGTAGTAATGGTGGCCGCCAGAATGTCGCTGACCGGCTCCGCCAGAAATACGCCGAACACCGGGGCTGCCACGAGATGCGGCAGAATGAAGATGAGCGGGATCAGCAGGATGATCTTGCGCAGGCAGGCCAGCAGCAGGCTGACCTTCGCCTGCCCCAGTGCCATAAAGCTCTGCTGGCAGGCGATCTGGAAGCCCATGGCAAAAATGCCCGCCATGTAAATGCGCATGGCCCAGGTGGTGTAGGAAATGAGTGCGGAATCGGAGGTGAAGATGCCTGCCACGGCCCCGGGTGCCAGCATCATAGCCAGCCAGAACAGGCAGGTGTATGCGCCGCACAGGGTCAGCTGGAACCGGAAAGCCTCCTTTACGCGGGGCTTTTTGCCGGCCCCGAAGTTGAAGCTCATCACCGGCTGGCCGCCCTGGCACACGCCCTGAATGGGCAGTGTGCACAGCTGGGAGGCGCTGGTGATCACGGTCATGGCACCCACCGCCACGTCGCCGCCGTAGCGGGCCAGACTGGAGCTGAAGCTGATGGAGAGCAGACTCTCGGTGGAAAGCATCACAAAGGTGGAGATGCCCAGTGCCAGCACCGGCAGGATGACCGGTTTTTCCGGCCGGAGAAACTCCCGGCGCAGGTGCAGGATCGTCTTTTTGCCGGTGAGGAACCGCAGGATCCACGCCGCGCCCACGGCCTGACTGAGCACCGTAGCAATGGCTGCGCCCTGCACGCCCAGCCCGAACCCGAAGATGAGGATGGGGTCCAGAATGATGTTGATCACGGCACCGATCACGGTGGTGAGCATGCTGGTCTTGGCAAAGCCTTGGGTGGTGATGAAGGGATTCATGCCCAGCACCAGCAGCACGAACACCGAGCCGAGAATGTAGAGGCGGCTGTAGCTCAACGCATACGGCAGGGTGGCGTCGCTGGCACCGAACAGCCGCAGCAGCGCGGGCGCACCCGCATAAAAGCCGATGGTCAGCACCACTGCAAAGAGCATCAGCACCGTAAAGCTGTTGGAGATGATCTTTTCGGCCTGCTGCCGGTCCCCCTGCCCCAGTGCGATGGCGGTGCGCGGTGCGCCGCCCGCGCCCACCAGCATGGCGAATGCGTTCAGCAGCATGAGGATGGGGGTGAACAGTCCCACGCCGGTGAGCGCGGCTGCGCCGATGCCCTCAATGTGCCCGATGTAAATGCGGTCTACGATGTTGTACAGCAGGTTCACCACCTGTGCCACCACGGCAGGGATCATCAGCTGCAGCATCAGCTTTTTCACGCTGCCGGACCCCATGTCCTGTTTTGCCTGTGCCATAGAACAAAAACTCCTTTTGCTTCAAATTTGAACGATATCCCTTTTATTATAATCGAAACCGGTCCAAAAGGATAGACCTTTTTCGCAAAGAAGTGCAAAAATTGGAAGCGTGCGGCGTCCGTTGGCACGCTGCAAAAAACGTGCAGAGAGCAAACTCCCTGCACGCAGACCCTATAAAAAACAGTTGACGGAAAATCGCTTTTTTGCTATACTATAAAGGCTACAATATGGAGATGTATCGAAGTGGTCGTAACGAGAACGACTCGAAATCGTTTTGTCCTTAACTGGGCACGTGGGTTCGAATCCCACCATCTCCGCCAACAAAAGGCACCGGCTCAGGCTGGTGCCTTTTTTGCGGCTAAGATGGTGAGGATGAGAACAGGGCGGCGGCCCGCAGGCCGCAAGCAATCAGCCCTGCGGGCTGTTGCTTAGCCCGCGGGAGAATATCCACCATCTCCGCCAAC
>OOCE01000137.1_pt1 | contig 25191 bp, 19 predicted proteins | sample 1671421 | NCBI WGS metagenome assembly OOCE01 (sample SAMN06348155, study PRJEB24527) | human gut metagenome | biome: human gut; feature: ankylosing spondylitis patient; material: feces | host: Homo sapiens | place: China | collected 2015-10 | reverse complement strand
ACGACTCATAAATCTACCCTTAATCGTGTATTGGATGATAGTTGCGGATTTTAGGATCAAAAGAATCAAGACCATGCTTTCTTCACCAACGAAAAGGCGCAATATGCTTTCAACTTGTCAAAGGTGCAACTCTCTTTGGAAGGTGGTATCGAAGGATATTTTCGTAAAATGGATTCAAAAGCGGATGGTGTTGCCGTGTCGGTAGCAGGAGAACCTGTACAATATGGTGACTTGACAACCAACTATTTGAAACTGTTTGTCACTCCACAAGTTGAATACACATTAAGTAGATTCAATGTGGATTTGTTGTGTCCTATATCTTATGATTCCTATCATTTAAGTGCAGCCGATGATAGCGAAAAACTATTTGTGTCACCAACCTTGAAGTTGCGTTGGCGACCTATTCAAGGTTTATCAATGACAGTTACGGGAAGACTGAATGAGGCTCCAACAGATTTGCATGACATCCATGAAGCCCCATTGTATGCCGACTACAGGACAATAGTTCTTGGAGTCAACAAACTCTATACAACAAAAAACAAACGACTGTCGGGTAACTTCTCTTATCGCAATGTCAGCGAGGGATTGTTTGCCAATGTGATATTGTCAAAATCATGGCAAGACACACCAACCTTGCCTGCCCAAAGATTTTCCGATGACAACATCATCAGCTATTATCAGGACGTAGCCTCCTTCTCGCAGTCATTCCAAGCGATAGGAAATATAAGCAAGACGCTTGACTTCATTCGAGGCGGTGTTTCTATAAATGGCATTTTTAGAAGAAATAGCTCTGCAGTGTCGAGTGAAGAGACACCCGTTCATTTTGTTAGAACATACTATTCTATAGGAGGACAAGTGAATGCCAACTTGAATAAATGGTTGTATATGACCTATGCTTTTAAGGCGTTTGGCAGCTCAGCATTTAGTAAAGGAACTTCACTTGACAACAGGCGTAACAACGTGCAGCACAGATTTACGATGGATATTTCGGCCACCTCCAAACTGATGTTTGAGGTGGCTGGCGATTATTTTCATAACCAACAGTCTGAAGACACCTACAAGGATTGCTTCTTGTTGGATTCGAAAGTAAAATACGCATTGGGGAAAAAGATAGATTTACAGCTGTTGACTTCAAACATCATGAATACCCGCACTTATAGTTACTCCATTTACGACACCCTCAGTCGTATAGAGTCTGTTCGGTATCTACGTGGAAGAGAAATCATGTTGTCAATATGTTTTAAATAAGAAGAATAATGAAAAAGATGCCATTATGTTTACAAAAGGATTCCATGCAATGCGGCATTGCTTGCTTACAGATGGTATGCAAATATTTCGGCAGGGAATATTCTATGGATTCCCTGTCAAAGCTTTGTTTTGCAACAACTGAAGGTGTGTCTATTCTAGGCATTAATGAGGCAGCAAATATACTTGGATTACATACTACATGTGTAAGAGCTGCAACTTCTATTTTTAGCAAAGCACCTCTACCATGTGTTCTTCATTGGAACCAGAATCACTTTGTGGTTCTATACAAGGTGAAGAATGGGAAGGAATTCTGTATTGCAGACCCTGGGAAGGGATTGGTAACATACAGCCTTGAGGAGTTCAAAAAGCATTGGATAAGTACAAGATCTAATGATGAAGACAATGGAATCGCCATGTTCTTGGAAACCACTCCTGCATTCTTTACCTATAAAATGGAAGGGACGGAGAATGTCAAAGAAAATAGGTCTTTTCGCTTTCTCTTTGGGTATGTGAAGAAATACCGCAAGTATTTCGGGCAAATCATCTTGGGGTTGGTTGTGGGAAGCCTCTTGCAACTTGTCTTGCCATTCCTTACCCAGTCTATTGTCGATATTGGCATCAAGAACCAAGACATAGGTTTTGTCTGGCTTATCTTGTTGGGGCAATTGATGTTAACCATCAGTCGCACGGCTATTGACTTTATCCGCAGATGGCTGTTGCTGCATATCTCCCTGCGCATCAATATCTCTTTGGTAAGCGACTTTTTCATCAAACTCTTGAAGTTGCCAATGTCTTTCTTTGACACGAAACTCATGGGAGACTTGATGCAAAGAATAAACGACCATAGCCGAGTAAACAATTTCCTCACACAGCAAACGCTCAACATTACTTTTGCAATGCTCACTTTTGTAGTGTTCTCGGTGGTGCTGTTCTTCTACAACAAATTGGTGTTTGCTATCTTCTTGCTTGGAAGCATTCTGTATGGTGGTTGGATGACCCTGTTCTTAAAACGGGGAAAGGTGCTCGACTATGAATTGTTCGAGCAACAAGCCATCAACAATAACAAGACCTATGAGTTTATTACTTCCATGCAGGAAATCAACTTGCAGGATTGTGAACAGCGCAGAAGATGGGAATGGGAGGATACTCAAGCTGACCTGTTTGGAGTACAGATGAAATCACTTAAGCTCCAACAGACACAAGAGGCAGGAAGCATTTTTATCAATGAGGTAAAGAATATCATCATCACGGTAGTAGCTGCAACCGCTGTGATTCATGGACAGATGACACTCGGTATGATGCTCGCCGTGCAATACATCATCGGTCAGCTTAACTCACCAGTGGAGCAACTGATGAACTTCTTCTATTCTCTGCAAGATGTGAAGATTAGCTTGGAGCGTATCAACGAGATTCACCAGATGGATGATGAGAACGGAAAGGAAGGCTTGAAAACTTCAATAGAGAATAAAGACGAGGGCATTGACATCAAGAACATCATGTTCAAGTACGACCCGCATACTTTGCACAAGACCATAGATGATGTAAATATCCACATACCTCAAGGCAATGGTACAGGTGTTTGTACCATACAAGTATCTGTATCTCTTGAATGAGACAAGAACAGCTTATGTTTCCTTTGAAGGCTACGATAATATTTCTTATCAATTTGATGTGACAAGCCATAACACAAAGCTTGTACACAAGGAAGATGTCAACTACTTTGTGGCAACAGCTACCATTAATGCACAAGGGAATAGCAGAAAGTCTGTATTACAAAAGTATATGAAAGCAGATGTAAGAATCATCATTAGCAACAAGAATTTATGGCAGCAGGTATTCGGATAAGTTAGTCCGAATACCCAACTGCTATCTCCACAATGGCTCATCTTGCAATTCTCGTCTTCGGGAGTTTCCAAGCCTTCCATATACACATACATATCCGTTGTCGCAACCAACTATCAGTGTCCATAAGCAGGCGTTTCATATTGGTTCAAGTTGAGCTGATTTTGCATATATACAATGGTATTTTGAGCCGATTCAACATAAAGTCACCTTCAAAAATAGCTTTTCAAAACAGCTATTAAAATTTCATTCTCCTTTCACAATCAACAGAATATACACATAATCAAGCACTTAAGTGTGAAAGGAGAATTCACTGAAACAACAATAACAATCAGCAGAAAGGACTATTAATATAAGGAGAAGGCAACTTAGTCTAAAGGAGAAAGCAACTATCACAAGAGGAATAGAAAAGGCTTCTTTGTATCGGATGACCCGGGTCATCCATATAGATGACGGGAGTGAGTCATATAGATGACCCGAGTCATCCATATAGACGGTCTTGGTCATCCAGTCGATAAATCGTCTCTTTTCGCCTGCCAATATCTATTCCTCATCCTTCTGGTTACTATGCTTCATCCCAGCATTCATAACAAAGACACCCATTATTCATTATCAAAACATCTATTATTGACTATACCAGATCCTTGGCCCCACCTATACTCTTTAAAAGCAAGGCTCATCGCCACATTTAAGCTTAGCCATCAATTACCATCTCAAATTTTCCTTTCACACTTAACTCTCTTATTTTCAGCACAATCCACATTCCGTGAAAGGAGATTTATTATTCACATTAAATATTTTCGGAGATGCTGAAAATTTGTAGCATCTCCTTTTTCTTTTCTAGTTATTGACTGATTTAGCAGCAATCGTATCCTTCTGCTTGGTAACTGCGGAATCACTTAGCATGCTGTCTTTCTGCTTCTTATATTCCTTGTACTCTCGCTCATAGTAGTGGGCATAGTTGACGAAAGGCTCGGTTACGGCATCGCTGCTGCTTGCCGTGAATGTGTGACCGTATGGGTCGCTTGCCTTGATGATAATCTTGGCATTTGGGTTCTTTGGTACATAATAATAAAGGTGGTTCATGATGAGATAACCATTTCCCTTGCTCACGAACCGATAGGATACACTCTCGCTGTACTTATGATGATAGCCGGCTGCAAAGGCATCCTGACCCTTGCTGCTGATGCGGCGCATCAGATATTCCTTGCCATCCTCTATGGCTACCACACGCCAGTGACTGGTGGCATTGAAGACATTGGCTACCAGGATATTCCTATTGTTTGCCAACTGCCAGTCTTTGGCATATTTCTCGCCGTTGAAATCGGTCTGGGCACGGAAGATGGTCATCTGCTTGCTCTTGTCCCAGAAAGTTCCCTTGTAATAGCAGTTGCTGATACTGGTACCCACAAAACTATAGACATAATATCCGTTCGGCGTACCGCAGATGTTGATGTTCGACTGCCAGATGTTGCCACACGCTGCAGCATGACAATGCTCCATCACATCCTCGCCCTCGTAGTTGATTTCGTGGTTGCAGGCAAAATGAGTATGTCCGCAGAAGAGTTCATAGCCTCCCTTAAACTGCTTCAGCAGAGAGAGTAGGAGAGAGAGGCGGGAAGAGGAATAATGCCCCTCCTCATTGGCATTGGTCAGCGGCTTCGCCTTGCTGAACGGCGCATTGCCGAAGGTAAAAGGAATGTGATAGCAGAGTACCACCTTCTTATCCTTAGGCGTAAGGGCCAGATTTTGCTTCAGCCATTTCACCTGGCGCTCACGCAATTCTCCAGGAGAATAATAAGACATGCCACGATGGAAGAAGCAGTTGTTGATGCAGACATAATGCACATCGCCACGGTCGAAGGAAAAATCGGTAGGACCGAAATTCTCCTCCCACTTCCTGCGGTAGAGTGCCTTTCCATCCTGGTCGTGATTGCCGATTACGGAGAAGAGGCGCATCTCTGAAGAGCCCAATGCCTGGCGTATCTGTCGCTCTAACTGTGGATTATAGCCGCCGTAATACTGTACGTCGTCACCCATGCTGAGTCCATAGACAGGAGTGCCGGCAGGAAGACTCTTGATGGTTTGCTTGATGTCTGCCATCGTCTGTGTGGTGAATCTTTCTACATCGCTCTTCTTGATGGGATTATCATCCGGAGAAGTATAGTAGGGGCTGTAGGCATTGGTAACCTGCGGGTCGCCGATGACTATCATCTTATAACTCGTCTCCTTACCGCCAGGCAATCGCCTCAGGGTAAAGTCATAAATCTTTTTCTTGTTGGAAACAGCCTGGTAAAAACAAGCCGTGCGGTCGGTAGCCGAATGGGTAGGAACCTCGAACTCGGCAGGCACGGAAAAATAGATGAAGCGAGCCAAGCTGTCTCGCTTCATCTTATATCTTCCTCGGGAATCGGTCTTCACACACTTGAAGCCATCGCTCACGATAACGCCAGCCACACCGTTTCCCTCGGTATCTTTTAAAGAACCAGAGATATTGAAATCTCTCTTCACCACAGGCTTTTTCTTCTTCACCGTATCCGCCACCAGCGTGGCAGTCGTGTTATCAACTACCTTGTGGATAATAGGGAGCATATCATGCTTCCGGAGATGCAGGGTAACTCCTACAGCCACAAGAACGCTGCAGATGAAGACGACCAAGCCTGTATTCATCTGTTTTTTATTCATTTTTCCTCCTACATTATCACTTTTTCTGTCGTACTTCTACTTCACGATAGAAGTTATCGGGTTACGGGTACCCTTGGCATTCACGAGGAAAGCCTTGGCACTGCCGAATTTCAGGAACATATCTAGGCGAACAGGGATGTGGTTCTCATCGTCCGTGATATAGAAATCCACTATCTTCTTCCACTTCTCATCCTCATACTCCTGATATTCCAGACGCAAACAGCGGTATTTGATGCCGTTATCTGCCTTCACAGTCACCTTACCGCCATACTTGAGCTGGGCAGGAGTGCGACCGCCACCATCACAGATAGGGAATTTCACGCTATGACCTTTCTTCCAGTTGGCAGGGTCGAAACTGCGGGCACGCAGGAAGATGTTCATCATGTCAAAGACACAGTCATCATAAGAATGCTTCTTCCATCTGTGCTCACCATGCTTGTTCTGATAATGCAGGTTTACATTGCAATTGCCGCCGGCATAGTTGTAGAAAACCTCATCCACTGTATATCGCTTGCCTTCGCGGGCTCCCTTGCGGAAATACATCGGAGCCATATCGGTGCCTGTATAGCAGAGCAGGGTATCGCGGAGAACGAAGAAATCGTCCACTCTCTTATTACCGCGGGTTACCAGCGAACCACGATAGGCAGGCTTGCCCTTGTGGGTGGTCTGCACCACCGACATGCTGGCAGTGCCAGCCTTTACCCATACAAACTTCCAGTTGTAATAGAGATTGTAAGTCAGGAATTCACCCGACTTGAATGCAGTATTACGGAAAGTACACTGGGCCGATACAGAAGTATTGACCAAAAGCAGCAATATGGCTACTATAAATGACTTGAGTAACTTCATATCCTTTACATTTTAGGAACATACTGGATGCCGAGCTTAGCGGCACGTTGTACATTCTGATTCTTAACTTTCTTCTCCTTATCAGGCTTCTGCTTGGTGATGGCTCCCGGCTTCTGCAGCGAGAGTTCACGGACCAGCGGATCCCAGCTTTCTGTGAGATCCCATTTCGCCTTACATTCTATCGCCTCCGGATAGTAATATACTTCCTCAGCCTGCTGGTCGCTATCATAATTACCCGTATCCCACTTGCCGTTATTGTTGCGATCTACGATCAGACGCATATAATACTTCTGTGGTTTGAGATAATAGAATTCTGCCACACCATTCACTGTCTTGGTCTCCTTTACCATTTTATCCTGTGCATCAAGCAGTTGCACGATGAGCGGCAGGTCGTGGAGCGAGGTGATGTTCACAAGCAGTGTACCATAGGTATCCAGCGAGTTGACCTTGAAGCCCTGCTTGATAGGTTTGGAAGCCAATCCGTAGATATCCTCAAAGGCAGCTGAATCTACCTCCAAACTATATTCTATATCCGGTCGCCATTCTCCCCGGAGTTCATATTTCCGGTTCTCCAGCGGCAGGAATTCCATCGGAGCCCGATACCAGAGCGTATCATGCTTGGCATAGAGATGGATGGCGGCAGTATCTACCTTAGCCAATGGAGTAGGGAAGGAGAAGATGACATTCTGGTCGGGATCAAACTGCGATGATACACTCAGCTGTACATCGAGCGGTTTCACCTCCATCACCGAATCGTAGGGTTCGCCTTTCTTCTTCTTTTTCTCCTGCTTCTTGGTCCAGGCAGCCAGTTCCTTTTCCATGTTCTTCATTCGCTTGGCGTATGGTTCCTTTGACAGGATTTCCTGGGCAGAATCGGTCTTGTTGACCAGTACTCCGGTACTATCCGTCATGCGGTAAGTGATATCCATCAGCAGCGTATCCTGATTCACCAGTGCCGTATCCTTCAGCCAGTAGGTAATGGTATCCTTCTTCTCAGAAGCCTCAACCAGGAAAGCATTCTCGGCATCAAAGTTGAGCCCCTTGATCTGTGGAAGAATGGAATCGCCATAGCTGAAGAAGAGGGTGAAGCTATTTGCCTTCTGGCGCTCTGCCTTCAGGAAGAATCTGTCGGTCAGAGGCTCCGTAAAGGCTCTGAGCACGATATTATCAGGAAGGAAATGGATGTAATCCACCTGGTCTATCGACTTGATGTGCAGGGAATCCACCCAGGTGGTATCCTGTCTAACATCCGGTTTGCAGGAAGGCACGATGATGTCGTGGGAGAAAGCAATCTTTTCGCTCTTCTGACTGAACTTATAGTCGCCATCCTGATCCTGCAGGGCATAGATGCGGTAAGAACCCGGTGCCACACCCTTGATGACAAAGCGGCCGCGACTGTCGGTACGGCTCACTCGCAACATCGGTTTGGTGCGGAAGGCAGAATCGGCATGATCGGCATACAATCCCACCAGGATACCCTTGACAGGTTCCAGATTCTCCGATTCCAGCACATGCCCCGATACCTCCATGGTATCAATGGCAGCTCCCGTAGAGAAACTGTAGGTATAGTTTCCCATCGGATTGCCCTCATTGTTATCGCTGATGGCATCCGAGAAGTCGATGGTGTAGGTGGTATTCGCCTTGAGTGAATCCACAAGCGATATCTGTATTCGCCTGCCGGCACCCTTGATTTCAGGCTGTTCCAGCTGTGGTGGCGAAACCACCACCTTCTCCGAAGGGTTATCGAGCTTGATAAACTCATCGAAGTAGATATTGATTTTCTTCTGGTTTACATTCACAGCGCCATCGGCTGGCGAAGCTCCTATCACCTTGGGAGGAGTCTCGTCAAACCATCCGCCATCCGGCTGTCCCATCTTGGCACAGGAAACCAGCAATAGGAAGACAAGCAGATAGAAAGGCAAAAACAGGGTATTTGCCTTTATCCGATTCTTCAACAATTGTATGATGTCGTTCTTGTTTGTCATTCTTTTCTATCTTACATGTCCACTATTCCTGCAGATTATGCAGTAAAAGCCTTATTCATAAAGGCTTACTATATAAAAAGCCTTATTTGTTCATCATGAGCATCTCATCGATGTTCTTGCGGCTGTTGCTCAGACGAGGAATCTTATGCTGTCCGCCCAACTTGCCCTTGCTCTTCAGCCATTCATTGAAGAGTCCCGGCTTAGCCTTCACTATCTCCAGGTGCTGGAGGGTAACATCGTGGAAGCGCTTTGCCTCGTAATCGCTGTTGATCTCCTGCAACTTGGTATCGAGCAGGCTGGCAAACTCATTCAGGTCCTTTGGTTCCTCAGAAAACTCGATGAGCCACTGGTGGCGGCACTTGGCATTGCTGTCCATATAGACAGGAGCAGCGGTATATTCCGCAATCTGCGCACCCGTCTTCTCGCAGGCATAGGCAAGTCCCTTCTCGGCATTGTCCATAATCAGCTCCTCACCAAAGGCATTGATAAAGTACTTGGTACGGCCGGTGATGACAAACTTGTATGGATTGGTGCTGGTAAACTGTATGGTATCGCCAATCATATAGCGCCACAAACCGCAGGAGGTGGTAATCACCATCGCATAGTTCTTGCCTACTTCCACGCCCCAGAGAGGCACCACGGTAGGATGATCGCTTCCAAACTCATCCATCGGGATGAATTCGTAGAACACATCGTAATCTACCATCAGCGACATGGCTGGATCTGACGGATCATCCTGCAGACCGAAGAATCCCTCGCTGGCATTATAGGTCTCCATATAATGCATGTTAGGAGATGTGATGAGCTGCTCATACTGCTTGCGGTAAGGAGTAAAGGCGATGCCGCCATGGAAGAATACCTCCAGATTAGGCCATACCTCCTCCAGATGCTGCTTGCCGGAGAGTTCCATCACGCGTACCAGTACACTGAGCATCCAGCTAGGCACACCCGAGATATTGGTTACGTTCTTGTTCAGCGTTTCATGGGCGATGCGGTCGCGCTTCACCTCAAAGTCGCTCAGCAGTGCAGTTTCCTTCTTAGGTACGCGCACCATGTTGGCAAGCGGATTGATGTTCTCGATGAGGATGGCACTCAGGTCACCCACCAGACTGCCCGAAACATTATAGTTAGGCGAATGGCTTCCTCCGAGAATCAGGCTCTTGCCGTCGAATATCTTACTCTTTGGGTTGTTGCGCAGATAGTAAGCCACAGCATCGAATCCACCCTTGTAGTGGATGTTCTGCAAACCATCCTGCGAAACAGGGATGAACTTACTCTTGTCGTTGGTAGTACCCGAAGATTTGGCGTACCACTTCACCTGTCCTGGCCAGAGGATGTCTCTTTCGCCATGACGCATTCTGTCGATGTCGCCCTTCAATTCCTCATAGGTATTGACCGGCACATTCTGTGCAAACTTTTCGTAGCTATTTGTCGTATTGAGTAGATGTTTCACACCATATTCGGTGTTTTTGCCAGATGCCAAAAGGCGCATCAGTACCTCATGCTGCAATTCCTCTGCATCATGTACATACTTTTCCAAGCTCTTCTGGCGAGGCTTGAATACATTACTTACTATCGTTGTTAAACTCATATCTAGATATATATACCTTATAAAGTACTTGCAAAAGTACTTCAATCTTTTGATATAGAGAAAGTTTTTACTGTTTTTTAATACAAAACATAACCTATCGGGCAAGATAGGGGATAAGAATGTAAAATATCAAACAAAAAAACTCCCTTGAGACTATCATATCCGTCAGTCTCAAGAGAGTCTTTCCCTTATCTTAATCCAGTTCTATCATCATAGATTATTCCTTATCTTCTGCAAAGGCAGCTGCCTCGGCAGCTGCGATGATGTCCTCGCGGCTCATTTCCTTGGGCTCAGCAGAGATATCACTCAAGTCAAACTCGTCATCGCTTTCCTGAGTGGCTGTAGTGGTTATTTCTTCAGTAACAGTAGAAGCAACGACATCTTCAGCCGAAGAATCCTCTGTATAGACTTCTTCCTTGAAAACATTGACGTGTTTTTCTTCAGACTCCTGTTTTTCTGTGTCTTGCGAGATGATGAAATCATTCTTCACCTCGGTGGTAGGCACAGCCAGCACAGGTTCTTCTTCCATCTTCGTACGGTTTGCCTTGGCAGTAAATACAGAATCGATATACTGCGGTTCCTTGCGCAATCGTTCCAGGGTAAGCTTGGAAGCCAGCTGCTGGCTCTCCTTCTTGGAGTAACCCTTGCCTTCTCCGCCCTTTACACCTTCCATCACAACCTGATAGGTGAAAACAGGGCTTCCGTTTTTATCTTTCTCCTGTCCCAGCATCACGAACTCCAGCTTCACGCGGTTCTTCTGGCTCCATTCGATGAGTTTGCTCTTGAAGTTCACCTCCTTGTAAGCCACCTTATCGATGTTTATCATTTTTGCCAGGATGCGCTTCTGCATGAATTTCATACAGGCATCATAACCACGGTCCAGATAAATGGCACCAACCAACGCTTCGAAAGCATTTCCTCCCATATAGCTGTTATGAGAAGAACTGTGTCCATTAGATAAAACGAGTTGATTGATTCCCATCTCCTGGGCGAGTTTGTTGAGCGTATCACGCTGCACCAGCTTGCTTCGGGTATTGGTGAGGAATCCCTCCCGCTTGCCAGGAAAGTGCTGATACACGATATCACCCACTACAGCATCCAGTACGGCATCACCCAGAAACTCCAGGCGCTCGTTGTTCACAGGCTTGCCCTTGGAATTGCGGTGCATGATGCTCTTGTGCATCAGCGCCATCTTGTAATAACTGATGTTGAGTGGATAAAAACCTAGGATTTCGTACAAAGAAAAATAAAGCTCTTTATCCTTGCGGAAAGAGAGCTTTATTCTATCTATAAAATTATTCAGCATACTTCTTGAATACTACACAGCAGTTATGACCGCCGAATCCGAAGGTATTGCTCAATGCAGCACGAACCTCACGCTTCTCAGCTTTGTTGAATGTGAAGTTCAGGTTGTAATCGAGCTCTGGATCGTTGTCACCCTCTTCGTGGTTGATAGTAGGAGGAACGATATCGTTCTTCACACTAAGAACACAAGCCATAGCCTCTACTGCACCAGCAGCACCGAGGAGGTGACCAGTCATAGACTTAGTAGAACTGATGTTGAGCTTGTAAGCAGCATCACCGAAGACTGCCTTGATAGCCTTAGCCTCAGAGATATCACCTACGTGGGTAGATGTTCCGTGAACATTGATGTAGTCAATATCCTCTGGCTTGAGGTTAGCATCAGCAAGTGCGCGCTCCATCACGAGCTTAGCACCGAGACCTTCTGGATGAGAAGCTGTGATATGATAAGCGTCAGCGCTCTCGCCCTCACCTACCATCTCAGCATAAATCTTCGCACCACGAGCCTTAGCGTGCTCAAGCTCCTCGAGAATCAAGCAGCCAGCACCCTCGCCCATGATAAATCCATCACGGCTAGCGCTGAATGGACGTGAAGCATGCTCAGGGTCATCGTTACGAGTTGACAACGCGTGCATGGCATTGAAACCACCTACGCCACAAGCGCAGATAGCAGCCTCAGCACCACCACTGACAATGATGTTTGCCTTGCCCAGACGAATCAGGTTGAAGGCATCTGCCAATGCGTTGCTTGAAGAAGCACATGCAGATGTTGTGGTATAGTTTGGTCCGTGGAATCCGAAGTGGATTGAAATCTGACCAGATGCGATATCTGCAATCATCTTAGGGATGAAGAATGGGTTGAACTTAGGACCGTTCTCCTCGTGAGTAGCGAAATACGATACTTCATCCTCGAAAGTCTTGATACCACCGATACCTACACCGAATACAACACCAATGTTGTTCAAATCTTCTGTTTCAAGATCAATGTTTGCATCCTTTACACCCTGCATAGCGGCAATCATAGCCAACTGGGTATAACGGTCGAGCTTGCGAGCCTCCTTACGGTCAATCCATTCATTGATGTTCAGGTCCTTTACTTCGCAAGCGAACTTTGTCTTGAAATTAGTTGTATCGAAATGAGTAATAGGGGCAGCACCGCTCTTTCCAGCAAGGAGGTTCTCCCAAGTTTCCTCAGGAGAATTACCAACTGGAGTCACAGCACCAAGACCTGTTACTACAACTCTCTTTAATTCCATTTATAAAATTTTAGTTGCTAATTTACTTAGCGTTCTCCTCAATGTAAGCGATAGCGTCACCTACAGTAGCAATCTTCTCAGCCTTATCGTCTGGGATAGAGATAGAGAACTCCTTCTCGAACTCCATGATCAACTCTACAGTATCCAAAGAATCTGCACCGAGATCATTTGTGAAGCTTGCCTCTGGCTTAACTTCTGCCTCATCAACACCGAGCTTATCTACGATAATTGCCTTTACTTTGCTTTCAATTTCTGACATAATTGTAACCTTTAAAATGTTTATAATTCAATTTCTAATTAAAAATCTGGGTGCAAAGGAACACTTTTTTTTTGATATAAACAAATATTTTAGCAAAAAAAGTGCTTTTCGGTGCACAAATACCCCCTAATTGTGCATCTTTTTCGCCTTTTTTCGCTTTTTTGTTGGCTCTTTGAGATTATTTTGTTACTTTTGTACGGTATTAAATCAAATAGTTCAAACCGTATGACATTTACAGAAAACGCTAACAAGATTTTTAATCAGGCGATAGCCGATTATCACATCAAAGACAACATTGATACTCCTATCAATAATCCATTCGAGAAAGGTACCATTGAGAACCGTCTCTACCTCAAGTGCTGGATCGACACCGTTCAATGGCATTTCGAGGATATCATCCGCGACCCTCAGATCGACCCTGCAGAGGCGCTCGTCTTGAAGCGCAGAATCGATAAGAGCAATCAGGACCGTACTGATCTCGTAGAGCAGATTGATTCTTACTTCCGCGAGGTTTACAAGGATGTAAAGGTGCTGGATGATGCACGCATCAATACCGAAAGTCCTGCATGGGCAGTTGACCGTCTCAGCATCCTTGCCCTCAAGATCTATCACATGAAGGAGCAGGTGGAGCGCCCGGAGGCTTCTGAAGAGCACAAGGCTAAGTGCCAGGCTAAGCTCAACGTACTCCTCGAACAGCAGGTGGATCTTTCTACTGCCATCGACCAGCTCCTGGAGGACATCGAAGCTGGAAGAAAGTACATGAAGGTTTATCGACAGATGAAGATGTACAACGATCCTTCTACCAACCCTGTACTCTACAAGAAGTAAACCCGCATCAATCAGAATAGAAGCAGAGTAGGCTTTGTTTTTCACCATAAAAAGCGAAGCCCGCTCTGCTTTACACCTTATCATATATATAAAGAGACTAAAAAAAAGATGAAGACAGAGCATATTCTCGTTATTAGATTTTCGGCCATGGGTGACGTTGCCATGACTGTACCTGTGATTTATTCATTGGCAAAGCAGTATCCTCACGTAAGAATCACCGTGTTAAGCCGTTCCTTTGCTCGCCCGTTCTTCGAGAATCTTGCCCCTAATGTCGGTTTTATGGAGGCTGACCTCAAGGGGGAATATAAGGGTGTAAAAGGTCTCAATGCACTCTATCGCCGGCTCATCGCCAAACAGTTTACCGCGATAGCCGACCTTCACAACGTTTTGCGCTCCAGCTATCTGCGCATGCGCTTCAACCTCTCCAACTTCAAGGTGGCACATATCGACAAGCATCGCAAGGGAAAGCGCAAGCTGGTGGCTTCCTCCGGCAAGGTGATGGAGAAACAGCCATCTTCCTTCCAGAATTACGCCGATGTCTTTGCCAAGTTGGGTTATCCTGTACAGATGGATTTCACTTCTCTCTTCCCGGAAGAAGGAGGAGACCTGAGCCTGCTCCCTGAACAAGTTTTCCAGGTTACTGTTGATAACAACAAGGATAAATCCACAGTTATCAACAAGGATGCTCATAACCCTGCGGAACCTTGGATAGGTCTGGCTCCATTCGCTGCCCACGAGGGCAAGATTTATCCGGTGCAGCAGATGGAGAAGGTAGTAGAACGCCTGATTCACCATCATCCTCACTGCCGCATCTTCCTTTTCGGAGGCGGAAAGACCGAAACTCCGGTGATGGATGCCTGGGAAGAGAAATATCCACAGGTGGTGAATGCTTCAGGCAAGCTCCACGGCATTTCCGATGAACTCATCCTGATGAGTCATCTCCGCCTGATGATCAGTATGGACAGCGGCAACATGCATCTGGCATCTCTGGTCAATACCCCAGTGGTAAGTATCTGGGGAGCCACCCATCCTTACGCCGGTTTCATGGGCTGGCATCAGAGTCCCGACAATGCCGTACAGCTCGATATGCCTTGCCGCCCATGCAGCATCTATGGCAACAAGCCGTGCATGCGTGGCGACTTTGCCTGCATGAAGAATATCTCGCCGGAACTGATTGTGGAAAAGGTAGAGAACGTTCTGAACAGAAAATAAAGAGAATCTTTTCCTTCATAAAAGAAGAAGAGATGGATAAAGAGATAGAAGAAGCAGATTTTCCGATGACGCAAAAGTCAGGGGAAAACCTGCTTTTTTCATTATCCACAAACCCGTGGAAAAGTATAAGGAAAACCACAGGAATAACTATTTAATAACTTTGTGGATATCCACCGCTCCCATCCCGAACCCCGAGGAATAGGGATATCCACAGGGTTATTAATAAGTTTTTAGAAACTTTTTCGCAGTTTTTGACGGAAAAAAGATATAAACTTATTAACTTTGCACCGAATTGGGGAAATGTTGATAAAAGAGCTAATCCTTTAAAGACCAAGAAAAAGATTTCCAAGCCGAATACGGATAACTCTGCATAAGATATGGATAATGAAAAAAGCAAATTTAGAAGGTGTTTTTTATCCACTTATCCACGACACATCATCATCCTTATAATCTCTTTTTAAAAAATAAGAAATAAAAAATATAATATTAATGTTATGGTGAAAAAAGAATGGATTGAGAAAGGTTACGTGGATGAACCGATCGACGAAACCTTAGACTTGAAAGCTGAAATCAGAAAGCTTTGCAAGGAGAAAGATGCGATTATCCTGGCGCACTACTATACAGTAGGCGAGATTCAGGATATTGCCGACTTTGTGGGTGATTCTCTGGCTTTGGCTCGTAAGGCTGCTGAAACAGAAGCTAAGGTGATGGTGATGTGCGGCGTGCACTTCATGGCTGAAACCTGCAAGCTCTTGAGTCCAGACAAGATTGTGCTCTGCCCTGACCTGAATGCCGGCTGCTCGCTTGCCGACAGCTGCAAGGCTGAGGATCTGAAGAAGTATAAGGAAGAGCACCCAGGCTACCAGGTGGTAAGCTATGTGAATACCACCGCTGCCGTGAAGGCTTTGACTGATTGCGTGGTGACCAGTGGCAATGCCAAGAAGGTAATCGACAGTTTCCCACAGGATGCGAAGATTATCTTTGGTCCTGATTACAACCTCGGCAACTATGTCAACAGCGTAACAGGCAGAAACATGCTGCTCTGGAACGGTGGCTGCCATGTACACGAGAAATTCTCGGTAGAGGCTATCATCAAGTTGAAGCAGGAGCATCCTGAGGCTGTTGTAATGGCTCACCTGGAGTGCAAGGCACCAGTGCTTGCCGTAGCCGATGTGAAGGGTTCTACCGCCACGATGCTGCATTATGCCCAGGAGCATCCTGAAATCAAGGAGTATATCATCGCCACAGAGGCAGGTATCCTGCATGAATTAGAGCGCAACTGCCCTGACGTCATCTTCTATCCTGTACCACCAGAGGTAAGTGAGGGTGGAGTAGGTTGCAGCTGCAATGAGTGCGAGTATATGAAGATGAACTCATTGAAGAAGATCTACAATAGCCTGAAGTTCGGCTGGCCTACTGTAGAAGTGGCTCCAGAAATAGCCAAGGATGCTGTGAAGCCTATAGAAAAGATGCTTTCGCTTTCATAGGAAAAAGGTTATAGGCCCTAACGATTTTTTATATTCAATGATTTTGAATCTCCGTTCAATAGTTTTGAATGTGCGTTCAATGATTTTGAATGTACGTTCAAAACTATTGAACGGAGATTTTCTTTAATAGTATCAACATTTACCATAAAGGATATTCCTATTTTCCTTTAACGGTATTCTTATTTTCCCTTAAGGATAATTCTATTTTCCCTTAATAGTATTCCTATTTTCCCTTAAGGATAAAAGACTATATCACACTACCACCTCATACAATTTCTTGTCTCCTATTACCACCTCATGCAAACCAGGCTGTTTGTTCCTGTTGAAGCAGAAACTAAGCATATAGCCTGTCTGCAAATGGTAATAGTCGAGATATTCGCTGAGTTGTAGCTCGCTTCGCTCATTGTAGGCTTCGCCTCGCCAAATCTTCAGCTCTACCACATATTGCTGACCTAGATAGTCGATGATGACATCAGTACGAGTCAAGTCGCGAGTCTGTGCCTCACAATAATAGTTGCCGATGCCATTGATAACGGGACGAAGATAAGTCAAGAATATCTGACGACCATTGTTCTCAACAAACTCATCATCATGTCCCGGACGATAAATCTCATTGAAATGCACGCAGAAACGCTCCAAGAGAAGGCGCATGTCAAGATAACCATCATGCACAAAACGAGGCTTGTCATACTCACCTTGCTGATAGATGGAAGTATCCTTGGCATTGGAAATAAAGAGATTATAAAGCCAAGTCTCGAAGATACGGCAATAAATAAGGGTAGCACCTTGGTACTCCTTGACAAAATTAAACATAATAGCGATATTGAGGTCCCTGTCATAATAATTGAACGAAACCCGTTTGCCACCAAAGATAATCGCCTTCAACGTTTCCGCAAGAGTAGGGAACTGGCTCACCTTCTTCTCCATATCGTCAAACAGGGTATTATGCTCCTTCAGGAGATGGTTCACCGCCGCCAATACACCTTCCCTGTCCCAAGTAAGACCACTCTCATCCATGATTTGACAGATGCGGCTCACCAAGAATGGATAACCCGAAGTATAGTCATAAATCATCTGACCTACGAAATGTTCATCGAAACTAATATGATGGTCTGCCTTATATTCTGCCAGCATCCCTGCGATGCCATCGGCAGGTAGGCTCATGTTAGCATCAAAAGCCACAGCAATGTTCCAAGGCGAATTGTACTGATGCTGCTCTTCCGGACAGAGTTTCAATTTCAAGTTCTTGACATCATAGACGCCTGCGAGGATAACCGACTGGAAAGTAGGGCGTTCATCACGCTTAAGATACATGTTACGAAGAAGTCCCAAGAAATGAATGAACTCTATATGATTGCCCGCAGCATCCACTTCATCTATCAAAAGAACTATCTTATCTGTTTTTGACATTTTAGATACCGTTCTGTTAAAAGACAGACTATCCATCGTCTTGTCTTCACTCGAAACAGATAGCCTGAGGACTTCTTTAGAAGAATCGGACAAATTCTGAACCTCATCCCATTCCACACTATCATTCATCAGCAACAAGGATGAAAACATTAGGGTCTCATCACTCTTGAATGCACTATCCCCAAGCCCCTCGAAGCTCAAAGAGAACACAGCATACCCTTCTCCCTCAAGCTTTTTCTTGAGGAGAGCCAAAGTCGTGGTCTTGCCATACTGACGACCTCTGTTGATGCAAAAGAAATTGCCACGGCGCACCAATTTGGCAGCAGCCTCCACCTGACGGCTGATATCAACCATATAGTGCATGGATGGGATGCACTTACCTGTCGTATTGAATACCTTCATATCGCTTGATGTTATTATTAAGCATATCTATATTACTTCTTCTAACCATAATATATAGGTTTTACGGAACTTTTCCGACCTATTATAGACTAAAAAATGGAGCTTTTCCAACCCTTTTTAGGATGTTTTTTGCCACTTTTCCAACTTCTAGCCGCTGCAAAGATACTGTTTTTTCCCGAAACTACTCTATTTAACAAGAATATTTTCTCAAAATATCACCAATCAAAACAATTTCCTAATTATCTGGCTCCACGTATCAGCAGAGGCAGAGCATAATACCACTATTGCCACACAATAAGATAACAGCTTGTAATATAGTTGTTTATGTGTGGCAATCATCCATCCACATCTTGAATCCTTCGCCACGAAGGGTATCCAGGTGGATGGAGGCATCCTTGGCGAAATATCGGCGCAAGTTGTACATCACATTATTGAGGCTTTCTTCGCTACACTTTACACCTCTCCAAACTGTATCCTTGAGGTCTTGGCGTGGCACGACTTCGCCCTTATTGATCCATAATAGCTTGAGTGTAGCAAACTCGGTATTGCCCAGTGTCTTCTCGCTGCAGCCACGGAAACTGAGCACATGAGTCTCTGTATCTACGGTGTAGGCACCCATATTTATCATACGAGAATTGCTGAAGTCTTTGCGCTTGGCATAGCGGTTTACCCATCCCAGGAACTCACGGCTGTCGAAAGGCTTCTCGATGTAAATCATTGCACCATTATTGGCAGCCTCGGTTTTGAGTTCTGGATCATGTAACGAAGATACACACATGATAGGGATGTCTTCTGCGGCAAGTCGGATGTCGTTGATTCTTTCCAGACTGTTCTCTTCTCCAATCATCACATCGAGGATGATGAGGTTGGGAGACAACTTCATGATAAGACTTTCTACTCCAAACAGCGTGTTTTGAAAATAGACCTCATAGCCTGCTTTTTTAAGTAGCAAGACTGCTGTGTTGCCGAAATCCAGATCATCATCGACCAATAGTACTTTTATCTTTTCCATATTTCTTATTTTATAATGTTCCTTTAATAACGGTTGTTGCTTTTAGTTGAGCGGCAAAGTGAATGTAAAGGTGCTGCCCTTGCCTAGTTCGCTCTCCACCTTGATGGTTCCGCCATGTGCCTTGACGGCATATTTTACCATAGCAAGGCCTATGCCATATCCGCTCTTATGGTGTGTGGCTGGTATGCGATAGAACTGCTCGAATATCTTCTTCTGATATTTCTTGTCGATGCCTACGCCATGGTCAGACACGCTGATGATGGTGAAATGTTCATCCTGTTTGATGTTGACTTCAACATTTGCCTCCTTGTCTGAGTATTTAACGGCATTCTCCATCAGATTGTGCATCACATTTTCTATCAGATACTTATCTGCATACACCAGTGCTTTCTCTTCACGATGGTCGTGGATTCCGATGGCATGTGGCTTGCTGGCATAGTTGATATCTATTTGTTCTTGCGCTTGTTTCGTCAGCTCGATGATGTCAATTTGTTCTTTGTTGATAACCAACTTGCTTTCACTAGCCTTAGAGGTAATCAGTATCGTCTTGATGGTATTGGCAAGATTCTTGATTTGTCTTTCAGAAGAAGTAATCATCTCCTGCAAGTCAGCATCCTTGATGCCGTCTTTGATGAATCCCAACTTTAGCAAGATGCTTGCCAAAGGAGCTTTTAAGTCGTGTACAGTTCCATGAAGGCTTACCTCACGATTTCTCAACAGGTCTTCCTTGTATCTGATGGCAGTCATCTGGTATCCAACGCAGAAGATGATGATGAGAGCCAACAATATAGTAGAGATGAGAGCCTCTATAGTATTGATGATGAAGGAAGATGGAGTCACATCTACCTTTGCTTGTACGAAACGGATAGGTTTGAGTCCGATGGTGATAGGCTTACTAGTCTGCCAACTCTCTATGTCCTTTGTTTGCCCATAACTCTTAATGGTCTTTTTGTTCTCATCTAATATTAATAAGGTATAGGTAAAGCCCTCATTTAGACTTTTCTTGAATATTCGGGAGAGTTTGGCTAAATTAATGGGATTACCCTTGGCAGTAAGTCTATCTTTTGTCAATAATCCCATAGCTTCAGCTTCTGTCTCTGCAATACCTCTATCTCTAAGGTCTTGAATGTTTATTTCGTTAAAGCGAATGACATCTTCTTTCTTTGGCTTTGCCTTGAGAAAGTCTTCTTCTGACATTTGTTTGTAATAAACTCGTTGTTTCCTATCTTTATGTGGATTGTAACTTTGATGTGCTCGGATAGCATATTCTTCATCAACAGAAACCTTTAGTGCAGAATTTATCTTATCTATTTCGTTATAGATATATTCCTTGTATTGCAAAGACACATTATATCCTTGTAACAAAGTAACAACTAAAAGTGCTAAAATCGTTATACAATAATACTTTTTCATGCTTTGTATTTTTACTTATCTTACTTCAAAAGTGCAAAAATACAAATATTTTTGCAAAGTAGCGTACTTTCTAACATCATTTTTACATCATAATCTGGGGGGTAAATATTATGTAAAAAATGATGTAAAAAGTTTGGTGGTTTGGGCAAATCGAACTAATTTTGCAGCCAGAAAGTTTAATCAAACTAATTGGTAAGTAGTATGAATGTATCACGCTGCTGTTATGCTCCTAGAGCAGAAAAAGCAATTAATAGTTATTTCTAAATAATAGGTGTATGGTTATGCATAAAATTTTATTAGTATTTTCTTTGCTGGTATTTGCCGTGAATGGTTTCGCACAGACAAGTATGGCTGGCAAGATCGTTGATGGTAAAAACAGTCCTGTCAGTTATGCAAATGTACAATTGCTGTCTTTGCCGGATAGTTCTTTCGTAGAGGGATGTGTTGCCAAAAAGGATGGTACGTTTGATATCCTATTGCCGGATTCTTTAAATGGTCTTTTGAAATTATCTAGTGTCGGTTATCAGGATTTATATGTGAGGCTTTCTGTTAAACCGACTGTTACCACGTTTGTGATGAAGGAGGATGCCTATAACTTATCCGGTGTGACTGTTACTGCAAGAAAAAGAATTGTCAAATCTTTGGTTGACCGTTATCAAATAGACGTGGATGGTCTGAAGGATTATTCTTTTGATATGATGGATCTGCTGTCTAAGGCTCCCGGTGTTATTGTAGATAATGGTGTTCCCTCTATCTGGGGAAAGTCTGGCATTCAGGTTATGGTGAACAATCATATCCTGAAAATGGACGCTTCACAGGCTTTAGCTTATCTCAAGTCTTTGGATCTGAATTCTGTTGACAAGGTGGAGATTATTCAGAATCCACCGGCAAAATACGAGGCAGAGGGGAATTATGGCATTATACATATTATAACCAAAAGAGACCAGGGAAGTCTTGGCCTGAGGCTGGCTGATGAACTTTCTTATGCTAGTACGTATCTGACTAACAGCACCAATTTCAGTATGAGCATAGAGAAAGGCAAGCTGGGTGTTTATGCCATGGGTAGCTATCAGAAAGGCAAGGACCGATGGTATGAGCATAATTCACAAGGTTATAAGTCCTTTTCCCGTATAAGTGACCTGGAGCAGGTTAATCATCCTCAGGATTACAATCTTTATGCAAGTGCAGATTATAGTTTGAGCAAGCAGATCAACTTTGGCGGTAACCTGTCCTGGTATAAGAGCCGGATGAAGAGAAACAGCAGTAGTGAAATCTTGACGAAAGAACTGAATAGTGGTCAGGATTCTGTGATAACCAGCACTCTTGATCGTGATATGCCTTTGACGAAGAGAGATGCTACATTTTATTTTTCTTATCAGGCGAAGAACGCTGGAGCAGAATTCTCGGGCAGCTATTTCGACTATGATAATCAGCAGAACAGTCTTTATCATTCGTGGCTTAACGTAGAAAGCAAGAATCAATCCTATATTGACTTTCAAAATGATAACTCCAATCATTTGAAAGGATTCAGCGGTATGGCAGACTTTAATCTTACGTTGCTGAAAACGGATTTTACCTTTGGTGGAAAGTGGACGACCAGCAAGACCCCGACGAAGGCTTATTATACTCCTGTCATAACAGATTATGCGAACAGCAGTACTTATAAGGAGAATATTTATGCTTTCTATGTGCAGGCTATGCGTAACCTAGGAAAGAAAGTTTCTGTTAAAATAGGTGGCAGGTATGAGAAAACCAGCATGAAGACTATTCTGGATGTAGAAGCTGGGGGTATAGATAGAAAATATGAAAATTGGTTTCCTAATATGTTCCTTACATATGACATCAATGACAATAATACGTTACGTCTGACTTATACTGGTAGTATCGAACGTCCGAACTTGCAGTATATTAGTCCTTTTGTAATCTATTCAGATACAAAGGACTATACTTCGGGCAACCCATACTTAAAGCCTGTGACGACCAATCGTGTAGGCTTGGATTATACATTTATGGGTAATTTGGTAGTAGGAATGTATTATTCTGTCAGCAATAATATGATTTCTCAGGTGATCAGTATGGACGAAGATTCCAGACTGACAGAAACCAAATGGGAGAATGCTAGAAAAAACAAGAATCTGGGCTTGAACTTCATGTATTTCTACAATCGCCAGAAATGGCTTAATGCTACTTTTATGGCTTTTGGTTCTTATGTGGATTCCAAAGCCACAACAATATACACAAAGGCGCATTCAGAATATGCTCAAGCAACATTAATGATGAATCTGAATTTTGTGTTGGATTCCAAGAGAATCTGGACCAGCGGCTTGAATGCCAGATATTCTTCAGCAGAGAAGAATTGTGATACAAAAATAGAGGCTTATGGTAATCTCGGTTGTTATGTACAGGGAGCTTTCCTAAACAGAAACCTAACCGCCAACCTATCTGTCAGCAACCTCCTTGAACCAAAATTGAAAGGTGAGTCCTATTCTAATGGAATGATAATGAAATTCTGTAACAAGTACTCTCCGTTGACTGTCAAGCTTTCTCTGGCTTATACCTTGGGAGTCACCAAGAGGGATAAAACCCAGAACTATGGTGATAAGGAAATCCAGAACAGATTATGAACAGAAAAATAAAAGTAGAACATCAGCATGACAGCATGCAATGCGGTATCACCTGCTTGCAGATGATATGTAGATATTTCGGCAGGGAGTACTCCTTGGACTCTCTGTCGAAGATTTGCTTTGCAACAACGGAAGGTGTCTCCATGCTGGGCATCAACGAGGCTGTAAGAATATTGGGATTTCACTGGATAAGCACTCGCTCTAATTGATATCCAATCAAAGTCCAATTTGGAGCGAGTTTTTTTGTTAACACATAGATAAATCTCTCTTGCAAAATCGCCAATGAAGCTGTAGAAAGACTTCGTTGGCGATTTCTCAATATATAATCTTACTCAATCATATTCTTGAGTATCCATTTCCTGAAGAATGGGTCTTCTATTTCATATCTGTCACTTCGGATGATGTAGCCTTTCTTGCTTAAACGCAATAAGGCACTGGTCATCGTGCTGGTAGGCTGGTTCCTGTCTTGTGCAGGATTGTTGCCCTCGCAGATGCTGACCATTACATATTTGTCTGTCTTATTGAAATTCAACCATAAACGTTCGTAGTCTAAATCATGAGTCGTTATGATGTCTTCTATGGCGAGTTGGAGTACATCCTCGTTTTTGCCAGCTACCAGGTTGTTCCAAACTGCGAATGAAAGCTGTTGCGTGTAGTATGGATGGCAACTTGTAAAGGCCAGTATCTCGTCTGCAATTTGAGTAGGCTGCTCTGATACATCTTTCAATCTGTCTGCAATATATGATTTGAAATCTTCGTATGGAATCTTGTTGAGTCTCATCAGCATTCCAAAATGATAGAACGGAGACTTCACACGTTCAAAGATATCTGTCATCATCGATTCCTGGCTGCCCAGAAAGATGTAATTGATGCCTGTCTGTTCCTGCATGATGGAACGGAGCTGCTTATCCATGTTTTTATCGATTTCCAGGATGCTTTGAAACTCGTCAAAGACAACAATCAGTTTGTTTTGAGGTGTAGAAACCTTCTGAATTGTATTTAAAACATCTTCTATTGCAGTTGTTCCATTGTCGGTTGATGGTTGGAATGAAACCGATAGCTCGTCTGTCATCGGGTTCATGTTGATAGAAGGAATGATGCGGAAGTTACGAAGATAGTGCTTCATCTTTTCCAGTTTGAATTGATTGAGCAGTTCCTTCAGAAGCTTTGCCGCAAAATCTTCTTTGCTGAGCACGGCTTGCATATTGAGCCATAGGTATGGTCGTTGGGTTTGGACAACAGCCTTTTTTACGAGACTTGATTTGCCAAAACGTCGTGGTGACATAAGAACAAGGTGGTTCTCGCTCTTGAGAAACTGTACGATGTAGTCCAGTTCTTTCACTCTGTCTGTAAAGTATGGGGCATCAACCAATGAGCCAAATTTAAACGGATTTTCCATAATCGATTTTTTTCGTAACGAAACTTTTCGCAAAGATACGAAAAAATAAAGATGCTTAGAAGATAAACTCCTTTAAATTATTATTGTTTAACATCTTTTAGATTGAGCCGTCAGCGTAAGACTTGTTCGACAGCATGACAGCATGCAATGCGGTATCACCTGCCTGCAGATGATATGTAGATATTTCGGCAGGGAATACTCTTTGGACTCTCTGTCGAAGATTTGCTTTGCAACAACGGAAGGTGTCTCCATGTTGGGCATCAACGAGGCTGCAAGAATATTGGGATTTCAAACGGTTTCGGCAAGGTTTCTCCGAAACTTCTCTATTAAAACCTAAAATCCGCAACTATCATCCAATACACGATTAAGGGTAGATTTATGAGTCGT
>OOCE01000136.1_pt1 | contig 25386 bp, 17 predicted proteins | sample 1671421 | NCBI WGS metagenome assembly OOCE01 (sample SAMN06348155, study PRJEB24527) | human gut metagenome | biome: human gut; feature: ankylosing spondylitis patient; material: feces | host: Homo sapiens | place: China | collected 2015-10 | reverse complement strand
TAGGTGAAACAATTCTTTTCTGCAAAGATACGCTTTTTCCGCTTATTTCCCGTATCAAGATATTAAAAATGAGTTAAACATAAAAGAAAGTTTATGTTTTATTTGGTCATTAAAGGAATGTTATGTATCTTTGCATCGTGAATAGATAACTAGATGTTTAGCAATTTAATTTTAAGCGTATGACACAAAAAGAGTTAGAGCAAGAAATTAAAAGAAAGGAAGACGAAATCAAGGCCCTTCTCGAACTGAAAGACTTGGTCTTCGATTACGAGAGACAGATTGATTTGAGACTCGCAGACCTTTCTAAGCTCTACAGGCAAAGAAAAAACTAAAAAGTCCTCCCCTAGGGGGGAGGTTCTTTAAACAATATAAATATAAGAATATGGAGCATATTAAAGAATTAATGGCAGAGTACATGGCATTGGCTAGCAAGCAGGATGTCAAGAGCAAAGAGCGCAGAGACGAGATTCATCGCTATCTCAGCGCAAATGCTACGGAGGAGGATAAGAAATATATTAGTGAGGTGGTTGTAGATAGAGTAGCAAACCTGAAGCTGGAGGTTGCCACTTTGCGTGAGCAGCTTGCAGAGGCAGATTATAAATTGCTTCCACTAAGATACATCGCACAGAAATACTTCGGTAAAAGCGCTGCATGGCTCTCTCAGCGTCTCAATGGCTCAGAGGTTCGTGGTCATGCTTATACGCTCAATTCCGAGCAGAAAGAGATTTTCAATCGTGCCGTCCAGGAGATTGGACAACGCATTAGCTCTTTGCAGTTAGCATAGGGTTATCTATTCACACATCGTCCCCCGACACGATTCCGTGCCGGGGACACCTTCTAAACAAAAAGAATAAAAGGAGATTTAGATGCTGGTATGTTGATAGATAGACCAGTTCTACAGTACGTTTAAAGACCAGTTCGGTCGGCTTTCATGCCGATTGTACTTCATGGAATTAAATTTAAAAGATCGCTTTAGAAGCCCCTGGTGCGAGATGCATCGGGGGCTTTTTCGTTCCGATTGGTTCCGAATGGTTCCGATTGATTCCGAATAATTCCCCAAATTACCCCGATTTTATGCTCTACAGCATCTTTTAGTGTTAATTTTTCGCATCGCGCGAAAATTTCCCCATTTTTATTTGGCGGTTCCAGATTTTCTTCTTACCTTTGCCACCGTCTACAAGATGATAGTAATCTATCCGGCAGGGCGACCGTTTCGCCTATGGCTTCTCAGCCGCAGGCTTTTTTTATGCCCAAGAGTATCATTTTCCCGGCAACGGGAAAAAGGTGTACCTATATGGCGGCTGCATGAACCGTAAGATTTGATTTGTCCTCTCGGATAAGCCATCATCTTGTAGACAACGGGGAATGCAGCCGCCACCCTTTTCTCACGAAATCAAGTTGGCTGCTAATGTCTACAAGATGATGCAATATGCAGAATTCTATTTTATTAAATGATGCGATGCAGGCCAAGCCTGCCGGCATCCACGTGAATGTGAACGAGGGAATGAAATCCCTCAAGTGTGCAATCAAGCGTGAGGCTAAGCGTCTCATGGCTACCAGGAGCGAGACCTTCAGCTGTATCTGCGAGGAGAAGGTGACGTATGGCGAGGTGGCATTGACCATGGTGGGCATAGCCTGCTTCGTGGTAGTGATGATTGTTGGTGGTTATCTTTTCGGAGGGGAGGTGATGTAGCTATGGAGACCATGGAAGTTTTAGCGGATATTGCAGAGCGCGTGGCAGAATACAGGATGTTCTATCCCGACACCACGCTGACAACGATCAGTTCTAACTCGGAAGAAACCTTCAGTGACAAGGAGGCCATGGAACTGAGTCAGAAGGTATGCAGCATGACTATCAGCGGCCTGCTCCAATACAAGATAGCAGGCAGAAGCCTGTTCATCTTCAAGTCGAGAAAGTTCCTCGAGGTGTCTGAAGGCTTCAAGGAGGGAGCCAAGGTGAGATTCCACGACCCGAGAACTCCCGATATTCGTCACGAGGCATATCTCATGTCAGACGGAATCCAGTATCGAGGAGGTATCGCTATGATTAATCAGGTTGGCAGTGATGATCCGGAGATGGAGTGGGGTACTTACGCCGTATATTACCGTCCGGTAGAGGAGGGTAAATAGCCATACATCACTCATATGTTTGTCCTTTGCGCAAAGGCAGAAAATCCGTACCTTTGCACGCAGAGAATTATTAACGCATAACACATTTAATAAATTATGAATCAGGAGAAGAATATCAATACCCAGGCAGCAGCCGAGGTAATGACCACCGACGAGTTTCACCGTCAGTTAGTAGAGAACACCGAAGCCATCAACAAGGAGCGTATGGCCTATGAGCACAAGAAGATCCAGCTTCAGCAGGAGTGCGACTGCCAGAAGAGTTTAGCCGACAGCATCCTGGAGTCTATTCAGCGTGAGAGACAGGAACTGGAGCTGGAGTTCAGCAGCAAGAAGAGTTCCCTCAATGATCGTGAGCGCAACACCCACGACTCCCGCCGCAAGGCTACCGAGATCTATCTTACCGGCATGGCAGAGGCAAAGGGCGACCACGCCCTGAAGAACCTGGAGCTTCAGAACCAGCGCCACAAGATTTTCGAGGCTTACCGCAATTCGGGGGGGCAAGACTTACGAGATTTCCCAGACCTGGTTTTAAAAACAGATTGGACCCGTCCAAAGCCTAAAGATGGAGGAGTAGAATAATGGGAAAGAAGAATAATGCAGGTAGCCCGGACGTAATAACGGGATTTGATGCGAAAATTCCAGAGGATATGAAATCTATGGAATATCCGCAAAAGATATCTCAAGGCATGAAGAGCTGGTCAGAAAAACACAAGAAAGATCGCGCCTTCCTAATGGTGGTGAATTCTGAGTGTGAAGATTCTGAAGCTGGTGCCGGATGCGTGGCCATAGGCGGAAACCTATCTGTCATAGTCGAGGCTATGATAGAAGCCTACGAAAATGATCCGCATTTCCGTAAGGTAATGCAGACTGTAGTACCAGCGCTTTGTGATAAATATGGAATAGAATTAATGATTTAAAACAAGAAACAATGGAAGATAATAATAAGAATATAAATGTTGGAACTTATGTTGCGGGCAACATTGAAGAGGAGAGAATGCACCCTATCTTTGATGAGTGCGAGGTGAACGACTTTGGTGAGGTAAAGCGCTGCCACATGCTCAGCATGAACGGCATGTATATCTCGGGCATTACCGATGACCAGCTGAAGGAGATGCACGAGAAGCTTACGGAGCTGCTCACAGGCGAGAAGCCACGCAAGTACTTCTATGCAGAGGCTTCTATTCCTCGCAAGAATGGCGATATACTTTGCAAGAAGGACTTCGTGGTAGAGACGGATGGAGACAAGTTCCCGCTGGTGGACGCTCTTCATCATTCGCATGCATTTTTCGAGGATTCCAAATATGCGGAGGATCTCGATTTCAAGAACGCCCACATCTGCTGCTGCTTCGAGATCAGCAAGGAGGATTACGAGGCATTCCAGGAGTATCGCAAGAAATAAGATTTTTTTTTGGTTATTTGTTACATAAAACAAGCTTTAGTAATAAATTGTGAAATTTTGCCGAAGGTGGTTGCCCGTGAGGGTAGCCATCTTTTTTTCTTAGTCATAAATTTGGTTTTTCAGAAAAAGCGGTGTATCTTTGCACCCGGAGAATTATTAACGCATTAAATTTTCGAGATTATGGAGTTTTTTGATTTCATCATGTTCATATCGTTCGTCATCGCACTGACGGTGGGTCCGTTTATCGTAGGATCCTGCAATCCCGTGTTATGGGTGTTCTATCTTGGTCTGTGCACCATGCTCACCCCATTACTGGGAATTCCCATCTACAAGGCTCTCTTCGGATAATATAATTAAATATAGAATTTATGGGACTGATAACGTATATACAAGGCTACTCCGCCATTATCGCGGTAGTACTGATGCCTTTCCTGGTTAAGAGCAGGGTTCCCGCCTACTGGGTACTTTACCTTCTCTTCTGCATCATTCTTACGCCCTTGATAGGGTATCCTCTATATCGGATCTGCATCCTCAAGAGATAGGTGGCAGTCCTTTGCCCTTTGTCTGTCTGTTACTATATTTGCATTACTAATTAGTAATGTACAAAGAATATGGTAACAGACAGTCTTGTTAAAAAGAAATTCGTTCACGAGACTCTTCAGGAAGGCATCCTGAAGATATACTCCACACAGGAGAACGTGGTACGCAATCATTATAAGCGCCGTACCGGCAGATTGCTCACCACGCTTTCCGCTCACTCGTTCGACAGTCAGATCTCGGGCGAGAACCGCACCATCTTCGTGCGGATCCTTCCTTATCTCCGTTTCCTGGATATGCAGTACCGCCAGCGCAACGACCGCATCAGCAAGTTCAAGCGCAGGAACCTGGCACTGTACAACCGCGTAGTCTGGGGCGTATTGTATCACGAAACGTTCCCTAAACTCCGCTATGGCTTCAACGATGAAGTAAGAAACGGCATCCGCCAGGAACTGGAAAAATCACTCAACCCACAAAAATCATAATTTATGGCCAACAAACATTTAACGGAAGACGAAATCCGATATACCGTAGATGTGAAGACTGCCGATGCGCAGAAAGCCATCTACACCCTGGAGCAGCAGAGCAAGAAGTTGCGCTCAGAGAATAAGGCACGACTCAGCCAGATGATCAGCCTGGAGGCAGCCGGAAGAAAAGAGTCGGAAGCCTACAGGAACCTGAAGAAGCAGTACTCCGAAACCAGCAAGGAGATTCGCTCCCTTACATCCAAGATAAGCGAGCAGACCAGCCAGATCAATATCCTGGATATGAGTATGGTGCAGCTGAAGAAACAGCAGAAAAGCCTGCAGAAGGAGATGGACAACACCGTGAAGTCGCTCAATCCAGAGGCTTATGGCGTGCTGGAACAGCGCCTGATGGACGTGAATTCCCGTATTTCAGAACTGAAGCAGAATGCCAGGAGTCTCGGAGAACTTGCATCTGATGATACCGTGAATGGTGTGCTTCTGGGTAACCTGCTGACCAAGGGCGCAGAGCTCTTCGGAGAAAAAGCGAGGGAGTTCAAGGATTCCATTGCAGAGCTCATCGATGGCGGTCTCGAGATGGCAGAGCAGGCTGACGGTGTGACCAAGGCATTCAATGGCTTGAACCAGGAAGGATTGCTTGACAACCTCCGCAAGGCAACCAAGGGAACCGTAAATGACGTGCAGCTGATGACGGCTGCCGTGCAGGCTAACGATTTCCGCATTCCGCTGGAAGACCTGGGCAAGTATCTGGAGTTTGCCCAGCTGAAGGCTCAGCAGACGGGTCAGTCGGTAGATTACATGACCAACAGTATCGTGACCGGTCTCGGACGCAAGTCTCCACTGATTCTCGACAACCTGGGTATCTCTGCAGCAGAAATCTCAGAGAAGACCAAGCAGACGGGCGACTTCATGAAGGCTGTGGCAGAGATTGTGGATACTCAGCTGGCTGCGGCAGGAGAAACCTATATCAGTGCAGCCGACCGGGCAGCCCGGAAAACGGTAGAACTGCAGAACGCCCAGAAGGCTCTGGGAGACGAAATCCTTCCCCTCAAGGAACAGTGGGATGATGCCTATGCAGACATGCAGCTGCATACCATCGACCTCATCTCCTGGTGCGTGAAGCATCAGGGCGTGGTGAAGACGCTGGGCATCCTGCTTGCAGCCTTCACGGTTGTAGCGATCGCCACCAGCAACGCCATCAAGACGAATATCGTCGTGACCAAGGGTGCTGCCGCAGCCCAGCAGGCATGGAACGTGATATGTGCCACCGGAACCGGACTCCTGAAGCTGCTGCAGGCAGGCTTCTACCTGCTCACGGGCAGGGTGACGCTTGCCAAGAATGCCTGGACCGCCATGAACGCAACGATGAAGGCAAGCGTCTTCGGACTGATTGCTGCAGGTGTCGCCCTTCTCGCCATGAAACTATGGGAGATGAAGAAGGCAGCCGATGCAGCAGCTCAGTCGCAGAAGGCGCTCAATGCCATCAAGGCAGAAGCCCAGAGGCAGGTGGTGGAGGAAAAGCTGAAGCTGGAGAACCTGATCAAGGTAGCCAATGACGAGAAACTCTCCATGGACGAGCGACTCAAGGCTACCGAGGCACTCAACAGGATTGTTCCTCATTACAATGCCACCATCGACAAGACCACCAAGAAATTCAAGGCATCGGATAAGGCACTGAGGGCTTACATCAACAGCCTGGTAAGGCTCTACGAGGTGCAGGGCGCCAAGAAGCAGATCCAGGGACTTGCCGAGCAGCGTGCCGGACTCACCATCAAGCTTACCAAGGCGAAGGATCGCCTGGCTGATGCCAATAATGCCCGTGGCTTCCAATATACCACATCATGGGGCGCTACCGGAAACACACAGGTGGATGCCGTCTCTCGTTTCAAGTCAGAAGTAGAATCGCTTACTGATGGCATCAACCAGATCGACAAACAGATTGGCATCATTAGAAGCGCCTACGGCAAAGACATCATGCACCAGACCGTGAAGGATGCTACGGATCCGGAGGTTCCAGACAGCAACATCGGCGGCAAGGGTGGCGGAAAAACGGGCGGCGGTCATACCACCGGAACATCATCAGCCCCTAACCCCGACGATATCGCATCGAAGAAGTTTTCTGAAAACCGCCAGGCTGATATCGATGCCGCCAACCAGGATTACCAGCAGGACGTGAACAACTGGAACATGGCTCTCGCCCAGAAGCAGACCACCCAGGAGAAGTACGACCTCGCCATGCAGGCGCTGAAGACTCAGCATACTGCCAACATCCTCGCCATCGAGACCTCCTACAGCGAGCAGTCGCAGAACATCGACATCAAGGATGCTGAGAAGAAGAAATCACTCCAGGATAAACAGCAGGACAACCAGCGCAAGGCAGAGCAGGCACACTTCGACCAGCAGGTGGCAGCCGAGCAGGCTTACCAGGACGCCCTGGCAAAGGTGATGGAGCAGGGCGAGGTGCAGCAGGAGCTGACCCTGGAACAGCAGCGCGACCAGAAACTGGAGATACTGAAGGGATATTACCAGGCAGCTCTCGACATGGCCAAGCAGAACGGCGAGGACACCGTGCAGGTGGAGAAGGCGTACAGGGATGCCCAGAAGCAGATAGAAAAGGAATACACTGCCAAGCATAAAGAGCAGCTTGATCAGCAGGACGACAAGAAGAAGCAGGCTAGGCAGGCTCTCGGCTTCGACAAGCAGAGCGAGTACGACCAGCAGCTGGAGCAGCTTCAGCAGGCACTCGATAACCAGTATATCACCCAGGAGGAGCACGAGAAGAGGGTGCAGCAGCTGAAGAAGGAATCCTTCATGAAGCAGGCTCAGTACTACACCGAGCTCTTCAGTAACGCCGTGGGTGCGCTGCAGAATGCCGAGATGGCGAACGTGGATGCCAAGTATGATGCCGAAATCAAGGCTGCCGAGGGTAATACCGCCCTTCAGGAGAAGCTGGAGAAGAAGAAAGCCAACGAGAAGCTGAAGATACAGAAGAAGTATGCCGACGTGAACTTCGCCATGCAGGCAGCTCAGATCATCTCGAATACTGCCACCTCCATCATGAAGGCATACAGCGAGATGGGTCCGATAGCCGGATCTGTGGCAGCTGCCCTGATGGGTGTGACGGGTGCAGCCCAGTTGGCCGTGGCGAATGCCGAGCGCCAGAAGGTGAAGCGTATGACCCTCAACGGATCAGCCAGCGGAACCTCTTCAGCAGGCAGCCGCATAGCCAGCGGAAGGGAGAGCGGCGGACGCATCGACGTGGAGCGGGAACAGGACGGCAAGCACTTCAATGCCGAATACTCACCCGGCAAGCGAGGGTATATCGACCATCCTACCGTCATCGTGGGCGAGGGTCCCAAGGGCAGAAGCAAGGAGTGGGTGGCATCGAATGCAGCCCTGGAAAATCCTACCATCGCCCCGCTCATCCATCTGATGGATGCAGCCCAGAGAGCCGGACAGATACGAACCTTCGATATGGGCAAGTATCTGATGGCCATGCAGGGCAGGGTTTTGGGTGGCAATATCGAGCAGGGACCTGCTCCGTACCCTCTCCGTACCCGCTCCGTACCAAGTCTTAGTGGGGCTGATTCCTACGTCGCGACGCAGGAATTCCCACATCGCGACGCGGGAATTGCTACGTCCGGACGCAGTAATGACGAGCTCCTGGCACTGCTCAGGGAGCTTCGCGACAACGGAATCCACTCCCATATCTCGCTCACGGAGCTTGATGCCAAGCAGGAACTGAGAAACCAGGCGAGGAAATTTGCCAAAAAATAAATGATGATCTATGAAAATAACGAATCTGGATAAGGGAAAAACCTATCAGCTTGGCGAAGGTGCCAAGCTGGAGGTGGAACGGACCAATCCGTTCTTCAACGACTATGGGGAGACGACTACCCCGCTGGATATTCCGGCAAGCGACTACAACCGCATGATACTGGGATATCCCGACACCTTCGGTCTGCGGGAGAAGATGGTGGCTGCCAACGTGAGCATCGAGGATGGGGAATATTTTGCCCAGTGCAGGCAGATTGTGCTCTCGGCACAGCACAAGGGCAACATCTCCTCCTCCTTCTACATCAACGACGGATCCTTCTACTCGAAGATACAGAACGTGAAGCTGAAGAGCATCTTCAAGGACGAGATGATACCGGGGTGCAGCACCCTCGATGAGTGCATCAGTTTCTGCCGGTCGCTCATCGGCGGAAAGAACGAGAACTACGATATCTTCCCGGTGCTGCTCACCGACGACTCTGGCAAGGATACCGGCTACGACTACAAGATCCTGAATGGATGGGGCAACCAGCAGAAGCTGCCGGATGCCAAGTACTGGAGGTTCAAGAACACAGGAGGCTACGAGTATGTGGCGGCTCCTGATGCCTACGACTTCGTGACGTGTGCCGGAAAGTCGAACCGGTTTCAGGGCGAGTTCAACCGCACGGAATATGTAAACGAGATTCCGGTGAGCCTGACACGGGGCTACTACATCTCTCCGTTCATCCGTGCCAACTATGTACTGAAGCGGGTGTTCAAGTACTTCGGCTACGACCTGCAGGAGAACTTCTTCACCCAGACCGAGCCGTTCACCAAGATGGTGCTGGTGAACAATGTGATAGATGTGATGGTGAACGGGCATATCCGCATCGAGGACCTTCTGCCGGATGTTTCCGTCTCCGATTTCCTCTCTGTTTTTCGGAAAAAGTTTCTGTGCGAGTTCGTCTCTGACGAGGGAACTCACCAGGCGAGCATCATCTTCCTGAAGGATGCGGTGGAGAGTGCTCCTGCAGCAGATCTCACCCGCCAGATGACCGAGGAGCCAACCTTATCCTATAAGACGGCATCCGACTACAAGCGGGTGGTGCTTCGGGCGAAGCATCAGGCAGACAGTGATGCCGAGGACAGCTACGACGACCTGAAGGATATGCTGGCGAAGAACACCGGTGCCTACTTCGACAAGGTGGACGGCTGTTTCTACAAGGACGGATATTCGGGCAACTATCATGTGAAGTCGAAGATAGGCGAGGGCTCGCAGAGCTATGATACCGGAGAGGAAGATACCGACACCCAGGATATCGAGATACCCGAGATGATACCGGAGACGAGAACGCTGAAGTACCGCCAGTCGGCAGATGATGATACCATCAGCCGCGAGATGGGCAGATTCCTCTACATAGGCAGCTATGCCACGCTCAACTCATCGATGAAGGTTGCCACCGAGGACAATTCGGAGAGCAGCGAGGAAGCGGTGACTACCCCGGTGATGCTTGCCTTCCCGTATGTATCGACCGACGGGATGCCTTGCGGAACCGTCACGGCATACGATATCCACTATGAATATGACAACCGCTTCGGTCCGCCATCTCATGCTTCAGAGGAGTCCCTCTACCGCAAGATATTCGATTATGCCCTGGTGTATAACGGTGACGACGGCATCTTCGAGAAATTCTACCGCCAGTATGACCTCCTCTTGAGGAATTCACTCCAGGAACTCAAGGTGAAGCTGCTGCTCACCCAGTCGCAGAAGCAGAACCTGCCTTCCTATGCCAAGGTGGTGATCAGGGGCGTGAGCTTCTTCTTCAACAAGCTGAAGTTTACCCTCGGAGGGAAGAGTGAACCTACGGAAAGCGAGCTCAGGACCATCGCCCTCACTACCCCTATACATGAAGCTTCGCGGATGATAGACGTGATGCCAGCCTTGAGCTGCGGTTACAGATGGGTTGGCCATGAAGAGACGGTGGAGGTGTCGGGCAGCGAATATGAGAATTCGGGAGACGACAAGGACCGCACCTTCAAGATTATCTATCCTCCTCTTCCTTCAGCCGAATATGTGGGGCAGAAATATGGTCTGCAGAAGACGTTTGTGAGCCAGAAGACCCGACATGCGACGATGTTCCGTCACTCCAAATGGGTGTACCACTGCACCACGACATGGCTGGAATGCGAGAAAATCTAGGACGCGGGAGTCCTTTGCAAGTTACCTGTATTATCTTAATTTTGCGTTATAAATAATCAACACAACATTAAGATGATACAGGTTTTATTATATCCAGATGCCCTGAGCCTGGTAGGCTCCATGAATGCCTTCGAGATCTACAACGACTCGAAGACAGACGTGGTCTTTGCCCTTCGTTACCATGGCGCAGAGCAGAACATCGTTCAGCATACCTATACGCCGAATGATGAGCACCGCATCACGGTAGATGTGAAAGACATCATCCTTCCGCTGCTGGCTTTTGAGCTGAAGGATGACAGCACTCCGTATGTCCAGGAGAACATCATGAAGGCATTCTCGGCAGAGATCTACGAGGTGGGGGATGCCGGCAACAGGAAGGAATTCTCCTTCTCGGTGATCAGAGCCGGAGTGGATAAGCTCGCCGATTCTGCCGAGAATTTTCTGAAAAACAATTTCCTCACCTGGCAGCCGCAGGTGAAGGCTGTGACGTATTATTCGCCGGAGTTCCTGACCTATTATGCTGCAGAAGCCTGTGCGGTGAAGTGCAAGGCGTATCTCTGGAACGGCACGGGATATACGGAATCGGAAATCACGCTTGCCCATCTTACCGAGGGCTGCGTCTATACCATCCCGGTGCAGTATGCCATCATCGCCAAGGCTCTCAATCAAAAGACTCCATCCTATTATGACGTATGGGTGGAGAAGGAAGGCGGCGACCGGCTTACCTATGTGCAGCGCTATTATGCCAGCGACATGAAGAGCGAGGAGGAGGAATGGTTCCTCTTTGAGAATTCGCTGGGAGGAGTGGACTGCTTCAGGGCTTACGGCAACAGCGAGAATACTGCAGAACATACCCACAACGTGGCAGAGATCGAGGATGACTCGGAGGAATATCGTGTAGATACCACCAGGAAGTTCAAGAAGAACACCGGCTATCTGGACGGTAAGGAGCGCCTGTGGCTGCTCGACTTTTTCCCGAGTCTGGGCAAGTATGTATATCACCGCAACAGCTGGCGGAAGATTACCGTCACCGAGAGTGACGTGAACTATGAGGCGAAGGAACTGCCATCCAACTATACCTTCACCTACAAATATTCCGATGCCCGTCCTTACCTGAATCTCTCGAGAGCAAGCGGGGAGAGCCTTAAGCAGATGGATATCCATCTGCCTGATATCGGAAATTTTACTATCGCCCCTCGCTTAGTTGAGTTCCCGCGCCAGCAGCTGGGTGGAGGGGTCTTGTTCCCGGTTCAGGATCCTCACTCGGAAGAGTGGGGTACAACCACTGCAGATGCCATCTTTTCAGCCTTCCTATCGGCGATATCCAACCGATATTCAGGAAAGGGAGAGGTTGGCCACAAGCACATCAACATCAGTGTGCTCGATGCACTCTCTTTCGTAGGAGGCTACCTATTATATAAAGGTGAGAAGCTGAAGGCTGGTGTGGCTGACGTGGCGAAGGAGCTGGACGGCGAAGCTGCCATCCTGAAAAAGTATATCCGCAGGGATATCGATGATACAGCAGAAGGTACGATAACCTTCGAGAAGGTGCAGAAGCTTCTTGGCGGTTTGCTGGTGGGAGAGTTTTTTTCCTTTGACAAGGAAGGCAATATCATCGCTCACTCCATCTCTTCTGATGGGGCAAGCGAGGAGAACGGCAAGGGGTTTACCATATTACAGAAGGATCCTCTTACCAACACCTACAAGCTCTGCATCGATGAGGTTATCGCTTACACCGTGGCTACGGTAGGTAAGCTCTTCGTGAACGGAAATTCCCGATTCGGAGGAGAATTATCAAGCAAGCAGTTTATTTCCGGATTTCTTGGAGGTTTGGGCTGGGGTATCTACAATACGCCAGTTACCAATGCCGCAGGAGTACAGGAAAACAAGTGGACGGGAGAGTTTGATAATGTCATCGTTCGAGGATCGCTCAGAGTCTTCGAGATGATTATCTCCCAGCTTCTCGGCGAGAACGACAACCGTATCTTCACCGGAATGATGGAGGTTGACCACTATGATGCAGAGAGTGGCAGGGTGTATCTCAACACACAGGACGGCAAGCTCTACAACCCTTTCCGCCGTAATGACATCATTATGGTGCAGCAGTTCAATGGTATGCCCAATAGCAGTAACGACTACTATGTAACAAAGAACTATGAGCTGCTGATTACGGATGCCGGATGCGGCAGTCTGGAGGATGGCGACAAGCGATTGGACTGGGTGACGTTTACCAACTTCACCTCTTCGATGGAGGGCGCCACAGCCGAGTCTCTCATCAAGAAGAAGGATACCTTCGTGAGAGTGGATAACCTCAGCGACTCACAGCGCAAGGGTATCATACAGCTGATGACCGTGGGTGCGAATACTCCGTACATGGATATTATCTACGGACTGAAGACAGACCCGAACAATGCGCTGAAGGGAAGACTCGGTAATCTGAAGGGCATCGTTCATCCTATCCTCGGAGAATTGTCGGGATTCGGAGAGTTCTTGAACAATCTCTATGCCGTGGGTGATTTCATCATTCAGCGCACAGGAGAAAGCGTTGACTCGAAACTTCAGGTGCTCGAAAATATGTTCTCCAGCAGATTCTCACAGACCAGCTACGAGCTTACCAACTCTGATAACTATCTTGAAAATGGTCAGTTCCTTGAACAGGTAAGGGATGACGAAGATACTATCATTTCCTGCTGGGCGGTGGATACCACAGACGAGTCGATGTTCTGGGCAGATGCGCTTGGCAATCCATTTATGGTGAACGGATTGCTCTCGGTAAGCGGAAACCGCAAGGTGTCGATAGACAAGATGGACGGAAGGCAGGTGCTGCGCTTGCAGAACTGCGGAGTGAAGCAGCTGAATGCCCATATCCGTCAGCCGGGTACTCACAAAGAATATCAGCAGCCTAGCGGTTCGACAGGAGATAATGGCTTGAAGAAGCCTGCTACAGGCAGCACCGATGTGCAGGATAGGCTCTACATCAGCATCCGCATCTTTGCCAAGACAGCGGGAACGCTGACAGTTGGCTTCGAGGGTTGCTCATCGGTATCGGGCAAGAGCAATACGCTGACTGCTCAGAATGTCGCCGTGCCTTATTCAGGAGACTGGACGACTATCCCTATTGAGGGAGTATGGAATGGAACCGGTAATTTCGTTCTCCGCTATACTGGCGACTGCTATATCGCCATCGCTTCAATCACGGACAAACCTCTCAGCGAGTTCAGCAAGAGTGTAAGCACTCAGATAAAGCAGACTGCCACGAATATTCAGCTCTTGGGCGAGAATATTAATAAGGTTGATGGCACGACTACGCAGCTGGGGCTTGACCTCGATGCAGAGAAGAAAAGCATCCGACTATATGTAAATGAAACAGACAAGGCGAACCGGACGTTTACGACATCAGAAATTGAAGCTTCTGTTGGAAAGGTGCAAGCTTGGGTAAAGAACCTAGATTATGCTACCAATACGACAGTAACTTCTAAGGTTGAAATATTATCTGGACGCATTACGAGTACTGTAAATAAGGTGAATGCGAATTCTACTAGCATCACGAATATTCAGCAGGATATTGATACCATCACCCAGACGGTAGGGCAGGCTGCTACGAAAGAGCAGTTGAAGGAGAACGTTGCCACGCTCAACAGGGCCATCGACAGTGCTAGAAGTCATGCAGATGATGTCGGTACAGGTATCAGAAATGATTATGCCTCTACCATTACTCTCGTTAAGCAGAGTAGTAGTAGCTGGAGTGTAGCTGCCGGAGGATTCGATGCGAATGGCAAGCTTAAATCATCTGCTGGAGCGGTATTGTATACAGATTTTGCAGGGTTTTTCGTTAGTCAAGTAAATGAAAAAGGGCTTGTCAACACAGGGCAGATGAATATAGCCATCAGTAATGGAATATCTACGGCTACCATACAGGCGGACCAGATAAATCTTACGGGTCACACTATGGCGTTCACTGGCGGTCAGATAACCATCACTACTGATAATTTTACGCTAGATGGAAGCGGTAACATGTGGTGTCAGAATGGCACATTCAGCGGTATGGTTTCTGGCGTACACGGAAGCTTCAAAAATCTTGATTGTGTTGACAGCAACGGAAACGTTGTTGGAAGCATTAAGTTTGGTTCGGATGGCAGATTGTGGTTCTCGGGTGATATGTATCATCAAGGATATGATAATGCCAAGAAACGTGGCTATCGCTTCTATGCAGCTGACCTCTTGTGCAGAGGAATGTTTGGACATAGGCAGAAGACGGTGGCTTATGTTTTCAACACATATATGGCTATATACACCAATGATTCAGACGATATGGACCATTACGTCATGATTTCACTTGAAAGCGGAACGGAATCAGGCAAAACATACAACAAAATACCTCTGTATGGTTTTGCCGATTATGGAGATGCTTCAGGTTTTGCGATAGATGTGGTTGTCATTAATAGCAGTTCTGATTTCTATTACGTATTCGAGGGAATGGGTAACGGCAAGGAATGGCGAGTCATTAATGGTAATGATAAACAGACAATTCATTTTGCAGATATTGGCGGATGGCATGAGTTGAAAGGTGGCGCAAGCTTGTCTTGTGTATATGTGGTTCCGAGATTACTGGCTCCAACCCCATCCGGTCTTGGTTCCGGAGTCTTCTGGAGCGGTGAAGCTGATTTGAACTGGTCTTAATTTTAATCTTATAAATCATCATAATTATGAGCAACGAAAAAAGTAATATTGAAGAAGCCTTCAAGAGTACGGCTTGGTCTTCCCTGAGCGCGGAGTTTGCTCCGCATTTCTTCGAGTATCTGAAGAATCATTCGAAGAATGTGTACGAGTGCGAGAGGGTTCAGTCTCTCGAATACGTCACCACGGTTCCTGCCCTCTACGACGACGGCAATGGAACGAGAAAGCAGGTGATTGTACCTATGAAGGTCTTCACGCAGGATATTGATGCGCAGCTCGAAGAGGCCAAGAAGGCGGTAGGTATCGCCAATCAGGCATCCGAGAAGGCAAACGAAGCATCGAAGACTGCCAACGATGCGCTGGCTGCCGTGAACGAAGCTACGGAGCAGGCTGCCGCAGCCACCTCCGCAGCAAACACCGCAGCCAAGGCTGCTACAGATGCAGCTGCCGGAATCACCGATACCCTCAATGAGCAGAACACCAAAATCGGGGCAATCGGCAAGAAGCTCGATGACCATATCTCTGATGTGGCAGGTAACAAGGGTGGCAACACCTACAATGTGACTTCGCAGGTTCCTCTCGCCAGCGGTTACTATACGCTCACTACTGCCGTCGCAGCCGTGCCGGAAAAGAACCGCAGCAAGGGATTGTGTATCACCTACGAGGAATCGCAGGGTAAATGGATTACAAAGCAGTTTGTCGGTACTGACATAAGCACTTGGAATGCAGCCGCAAGCTGGGAAGACTTCGGCGGTGGTGGTACGGTGAAGACCATCACCTTGAACGGAGAAAAGAAGAATCCTGACGTCAACGGCAACGTGAATATCGACATCCCTAAAGTCGAGGTAGATGAATCCCTCGATCAGGAATCTACCAACCCAGTTCAAAATAAAGCTATCGTGGCAAGGCTCAACGAGCTGGAAGCATCGGCATTGAAGTCTGTAGATGTGGAGCCGAATGATGATGAGACTGCCGTACACGTTACCTTCCGCAACAAGCGAGACGAGGAAATCACTTCCGCTGACTTTCCGATGGGTAGCGGTGGAGGTGGCGGTGGTGGAGATACCTCGCTCACCAAGGTTGTCATCTCTGCCCACGTAGATAACAGCATCATCAAGGTAGGCGGTCACGCCATGCTCTCATATACCTACGACCACCAGTATGCTTCGGGCGACGACAAGGGTCAGAGCACTGGTCAGAAGGCAACCATCGAGGTTCAGATGAAGCTTGGTGCTACCACCATCTATAGCCAGACCCTCACAGACGTGAGTGCCGGAACCTATCAGATAGACTTGTCAAGCTACCTCTTGGCTGGTACTACGGATATCTATGTGCGTGCCACCTCGACAGACCCTGCTACAGGCAAGACGCAGACCAAGCAGGCATACACATCCGTGAAGGCGGTGACACTCGCCCTCTCAAGCTCGTTTGATATCGCCGACTGCATCACGGCTGGCGGCTATGACCCGTCATCAACCATCAGCATCCCTTATGCCGTGAGCGGTTCGGGAACCAAGGTGGTTACGCTTTATGTAGATGGTGTGCAGAGAAATGCCAACACCGTGACCCGTTCGGGAACCACGAACGGGAGCTTCAACCTATCGATGCTCTCGCTTGCAGACGGAAGACACACGATACAGATGGTTGCTGAGATGGAGGCAAGCCCTACGCTTACCCTCCGCTCAGACAGCATCTATATGGATATTCTGAGGGGGCAGCCTACACAGCCTTATATCGGTGCTAAGATGACACACGAGGATGGTACTATCCTCGACAGTACGCATCATCTGTCTCCTTCTCTGTCTGTCGGTCAGTACGAACAGCTGAAGCTTGAATTTGTGGCTTACGACCCTAACACGACTCCTGCTGCGATGAAGGTGAAACGTGATGGAATGATTACTCAGACCGTCAGTGTGCCTCGTCAGGCGCAGGTTTACACAAACCGCTATCAGGAGAAGGGTGAGGTGCACATGGAGTTCATCTGCGGAAAGACTAGCTATCCGTTTACCGTCAACGTAGAGAAGAGCAGCGTAGATATCAGCGAGACTTCCGCAGGTATGGTATTGAAGCTGTCAGCTGCCGGACGTGCAAACTCGGAGGAGAACCCAGGAGAATGGAACTATGAGGGCATCCGCACAACCTTCGAGGGCTTCGACTGGAGCAGTAACGGATGGGATGGTGATGCGCTGAACCTTACCAATGGTGCCAAAATCACTATCGGGTATCAACCATTTGCCACAGACCTCACCACCTCTGGCGGTACGCTGGAGGTAGAAATCATGACCAGCAACGTGACCGACAGAGACGGAATCGTGATGAGCTGTTTTTCAGAAAACGTTGGCTTCGAGCTGACTGCGCAGGAAGCAAGAATCAGAACCGCAGCAGGAACGGAGGTAAGCACCAAGTTCGCTTCGGATATGAGCTACAAGATTGCCTTCGTGGTAAACCAGAAATCGGGCAACAGACTGCTCGAACTGTTCGTGAATGGCGAATTGTCTGGTGCGGTGCAGTTCTCTCAGACTGATACACTCAGACAGGAAACACCTGTTAATATCACGGTAGTATCTGACAATGCAGACGTAACCATCCGCAACATCAGAGTGTATGACCGTGCGCTGAACGATGATGAGGAGCTGAATAACTATATCGTTGACCGCAAGACCATCGATGAAATGGTTGTACTCTTCCAGAAGAATGATGTGATGGACGATGAAGGTAACGACGTTGACATCGAGAAGCTGAGAAAGCAGGGCAAGGGTGTGATGCGTATCGTAGGTGATATAGACCTGCTCAATCAGACAAACAACAAGAAATTCGAGATTCCGGTGGATATCTACTTCTATTCACCTTACGGCAAGGAGTATGACTTCATCATCAAGCAATGCGGTCTTCGCATACAGGGTACATCATCAACAACCTATCCACGCAAGAACTACCGCATCTACATGAGCAGAAGCAGCAAGTATCATACTGAGCTGTATATCAACGGAGTATTGCAGGATGGCTTCAAGTATTCGTTCAAGCCTGGTGCAAGACCTGTCGACATCTTCTGTATCAAGGCAGACTTCGCGGATTCATCTTCTACTCACAATACGGGTGCGGTGAGAATCGTCAATGATGTGTTCAAGCGATGTGGCTGGCTCACTCCTCCACAGGCCGCATACAATGGTGACTATGACGTGCGTATCGGCGTAGATGGATTCCCTATCGACTGCTTCTACGACCAGAACGGAGATGGAACGAATGCCTATCTCGGCAAGTACAACTTCAACAACGAGAAGTCCGGTTCAAGCATCGTTTACGGCTTCGAGGGCATCGAGGGCTATAATGATGCCGAAACGCTTGCGGGACAGAGAAATAAGTGTATCTGCCTAGAGTTCTTGAATAACTCGGAAGCAATCTGCTTGTTCGGCACATCGGATATGACTCGCTTCGATGATGCGCTGGAGTTCCGCTTCAAGCCTGATATGACTTGGGATACCGCCGATGAGGAAGACAAGGCAGCCGTGAAGAGACTGTGGCAGTGGATTCAGAGCTGCAAGGGCAATCCTACCAAGTTCCTCAACGAGTATCAGGATTACTTCTTCAACGAAGCACCGTTCGCCTGGTATCTGATTACAGACTACTTCATGGGTGTGGATTCACGAGCGAAGAACATGATGCTCTGTACGTGGGATGGCATTCACTGGATGTTCCTGCCTTACGATATGGATACGCTCTTCGGTGTCCGCAACGACTCAGTATTGAAGTATGCATACACTATCACCCACGAGACTTTCGACGACAGTATCGGCTCTTATGCCTTCGCTGGTCACGATTCCGTGTTGTGGGACTTGGTACGTGGCTGTCCGGACAAGTTGCGTGAGGTAGCTGACAAGATCAGAAGTAATATGTCGCTCGAATATGTGCTGAACGTGTTCAACGAGGAGCAGATGGGTAACTGGTGCGAGCGTATATATAATAAGGATGGTATCTTCAAGTACATCACTCCGCTCATTGATGGCGTGCAGACAACATCGGGTACTACATACTATAACTATCTCTATGCAATGCAGGGTAGCCGATACGCTCACAGATGCTACACAATCCAGAACAGATTCGCCCTGCTCGATAGTCAGTATGTCTGCGGTACTTACCGCAAGGACAGCTTCGGCTGCTACTTCGGCTACAAGTTCTCGACTGACAACCGCAAGATTAAGATTACATCAAGCGAGCGGTATTATTTCGGCTACGGATATACATCGGGTACGCCAAAGCAGAGCGCGATACTCGCAGAAGCTAAAGGCTCTCAGGTGCAGCTCACCCTCAACACCGACCTCATCGTCAACGACCCTCAGTATATCTATGGAGCAAGCCGCATGATGGGTCTCGACCTCACGGATGTGAGCCACGCCATCTTGCAGACGTTGAACCTCAATAACTGCACGGCTCTCCGAACGCTCGATGTAAGCTGTCAGGCTACGCAGACAACGCTCAATAACCTGCTCGTCGATGGTTGCAAGAATCTCCGTGTGCTGAAGATGGATGGATTGAAGAGTACCCAGCTTACCAGCATCGACCTCAGTAAGAACACCAAGATGGAGCAGTTCAGCGCATCGAACACTTCGCTGACAGGTGTAAGCTTCGCACAGGGTTCGCCTCTTGTCAAAGTGGTGCTTCCTGCAACCCTTCAGACGCTTGAACTCCGCTATCTGCCGAAGCTGACGAATGACACGCTGACCCTCGAAGGTACTGAGAATATCACAAGACTCGTGGTAGATGGCTGCCCAAAAATCGACTGGCTTAAGCTGAGAGAGAAGTGTACCGGAATCAGATACCTCCGTGTGACAGGTATAAATGAGCGTGGCGACGGTGGAATCCTGCGATTGCTGATGTCTGTAGGCGGTGTGGATGAATCGGGCGGTAACGTAGATACCTGCCGACTCGTAGGTAAGTATCAGCTCACCAAGTATCTCGACGATGCCGAGTACAGCCGCATGCGTGCCCACTTCCCAGAGTTGAACATCCTGCAGCCTGCCTACACGATGATTGAGTTTGACGAGACCGTTGCCGATGATGCTAATGTCAGCAACCTCGATAACGAGACTGGCTACAAGTACGGCAACACTTATGTGCCGTCCGGTCATATCAAGTCGTATCTCGCATCACGTCACAGGGTACTCGCTAAAGTCACCAAGAAGGCTACACAGAGAAATGTGAAGATGGGCGGTGTTGATACCATTATGAATAATCTTGATGGTGTAATGACCTATTATCCGCTCCATGACAGCAACTCTAACTACTATGCAGATGCAGAGGATGTACGTGACTGCTCGCCTGCTAAGTTGGATGGTTCAGAGGGAGACATTATGATGCTTGAACCTCATCACTGGTTCAAGGGCATAAATGACTATCTCAACCGCAAGCATTACATCTGCTTCTCTACCAACGTAGAGCAGCCTCCTACGCCGGAAGATACGGTAGTGGTGAAGCTTGAAGACATCAAGAAGGATGCTGCATCCTATCGAGACAATAACAAGCTCATAGCGAACAAGCCATCTCTGAAGGAGTCGTACTCAGCAGACAACACCTATGCCGTGATGAGAGTTGCGGTAGGTGGATACAAGAAGGTGAGATTCCCGACCGTGCCATCAACAGGTATGATTTGCTCTCTCTTCGTAGGCGAGGATTCCGGTATCTTGAAGACCATCACTATTACGACCCTCAACCTTGCGTTCGAGCCGGGAATGTATCTTATATCCGATGTGCCGGAAGGAGCGAAGTATTTGTACTTCACCGTCAACAGACAGATTCTGGGTGATGATGTAGTTCTGAGCAATTCCGACCGCATAGAGGATATGGAGCCGGAATGGGTAGAAGAGGATGCTTATCTCTGCGGTGTTGTTGGAAGCACGGCTGTAGGCGAAAAGCTGAGAGCCTGCGTAAGCGGCAGAAGCACGACTGCAAACATGCCGTGGTCAGAATTCCACTACTATTCAGTTAATAGAGGTATGCAGCAGATAGACTTCTCGATGAGCAGCCATATTGCTAATCTCTTCTACATGGCATACGGAAGACGTGACTCGCAGACTCAATGCGGTGCTGGTCATAATACGAATACCAGAACCACTGGCGGTACGATGCAGCGAGGAATGAAAGATACCATCGGTTTCGCAGAAGCCAAGAGTATCAATCCGAATGTTACGGATAATATCGTTGAACAAGGCGTGCGTCAATACGCTTGGTACAAGGAATCCGGACTCGATGATGCCGTCACGGTGACTCAGGTGAACAATACCTGCTGTCTTGGCTACGAGGACATTTACGGGCACAAGTACGATATGATGGATAATTGCGACATACCGAACGATGCTAATCATCAGTATATGGTCCGCATCTTCATGCCGGATAGTACTGAGAGATATATCAAGGTCAGCAACTTCAATGGCTTGTGGATTGCCAACATCTATAACGGCAAGTTTGGCGATGTGATAGCAATCGGTTCATCAACAGGCTCTGCAAGTACATATTATTGCGACCAGATATATATCAGCAATGCTGCAAACCGTGTGTTGTATCGTGGTGGTCCCAATGCGAATGCGAGTGCTGGTGTTGTGTTCACGATTGCGTTTTACGACGCTTCGAATGCGAATACGTATATCGGGTCGCGTCTCGCCTTCAGGGGCGCAATCGTCAAAGCGGCGAGCGTAGCGAGCTACAAAGCGGCTACCGAGGTATCGTAGAGCGTAGAGCGCAATCTACAATAATAAAGAGTTTAAGGGCAGAATCTCCTGCGACCGTGTGTTGTATCGTGGTGGTCCCAATGCGAATGCGAATGCTGGTGTTGCGTACACGAATGCGAATAACGACGCTTCGAATGCGAATACGAATATCGGGTCGCGTCTCGACTAATCTGAATCGTTCCTCCTGCATCGGCTACGTGTAGCCAAGGCAGTGAACGAGGGAGACGAGCCTCGCTCATAGAGCGAAAAATGACAGTTGGATGGCAGTTGTCGATATTGGCAGCTTGGGTATTCTTGATACCCTATTGGTTTAGTAGGTTCAGCGATGAATTCGAGCAAGCAGTGCCAGAGAGAAAGAAGGCTGAAAAGCCAAAACATTAAACTCAATAAAATGCGTAGAGAAGGAAACATCATACAGGAAATCGTAGAATACAATAATATTGCTGCCGCTTTTGACCACGTTGTCCGTGGAAAAAGGCAGGAATACGAAGAAGGTAAGGAACTCCTTGCGAAACGTGAGGAAGTGATAGCGCAGCTACAGCATGAGATAGCGACAGGAACATTCACCGTCGAGGAATATGACGAAGTAGAGATAAATGAGTATGGCAAGGTAAGGCGCTTGCAGATAGTCAAGATGATTAAGAGGATTGGCTGTTTTGCCATTATGCAGATAGTCGATATACACCTGCATCGAAGATATATCCGCACGACCAACGCAAGCATCAAGGGCAGGGGAATGCACGATATGATGCATCAGATCCGGAAGGCAATCCGTGAGAACCCGAACTTGAAATATGCTTATCAGTTCGACATCCGGCACTTCTACGATAGCATCCAGCATCAGTTGGCGAAGGATTCCTTTGAGCACGTCTTCAAGGATAAGACGCTGTTGAAGATACTGGGCAGTCTTACGGATATGCTAGATGAGGGCATCAGCTTCGGATTGCGCTCCTCTCAGGCTACAGGCAACCTAGTGCTATCCATCCACCTAGACCATCCGCTTAAGGATGAGATGGGAGTCAAGTACTTCTTCCGCTACTGCGACGATGGGCTTGCACTTGCTGAGACCAAGGCGGAGTTATGGGTGATAAGAGATGCCGTACACGAGTGCCTGGAGTCAGTAGGATTCCGGATAAAGCCGAACGAGCGCATATATCCTATATCAACAGGTATTGATATTGTAGGCTACGTTATCTATCCAGACCATGTGCGGTTGCGCAAGAGAATCAAGAAGAAGTTCGCAAGAAAAGTAAAGAAAGTAAAATCGAGAAAGCGTTATCGAGAGCTTGTCGCATCGTTTTGCGGAATGAGCAAGCACGCCGATTGTGTTAATCTCAATAAAAGGTTAATAGGAGAGAACTATATGAAGTCGTTCAAGGATTTCAAAATCAGCTACAAGCCTGCCAATGGGCAGAAGTATTTCGCAGGAGATACCATCTCCATCAAGGATTTGGTCAACCTGCCAATCGTGGTAAATGATTACCAGCTTGGTATCAAGACCAAGGAAGGAGAAGACAGGTGTGTAGTATCTGTTGAACTCAACGGACAGCCGAAGAAGTTCATCACCAACAGTGAGGAGATGAAGAATATCCTCTCGCAGGTGTCGGAAGTGGAGGATGGATTTCCTTTCGAGGCGACCATCAAGGCTGTCAGCTTCGGCAATGGCAAGACAAAGTATGTATTCACTTAATTAAAATTAATGATTATGGATAGAATCCAAGGACACAAGGATGTGAAGGTGCTTGAATGCACCAACCCAGTGAAGGGATTGTGGCGAATGAGATGGGATATTGTCGTTGCAGACGATTCTAACTCCGCCACCTACATGGAAGAGCGATTTGACCACAAGCCTACGAAGGCAGAGGTCAAGGCTCTCATCCATCAGTATTACAACGACAAGACCGAGGAGAATATCACTTCTGGCTTGAGGTTCGAGGGCAGTGTGGTTTGGCTCTCTACAGAGAATCAGGCTAACTACAAGGCTGCCTACGACCTTGCCGTGCAGACGCAGGGCGAATCGCTCCCTTACAAGGTCAAGCTCGGCGGTGATGACAATCCGGTATATAGAGAGTTCTCGACACTCCAGGAGTTCAAGGCGTTCTATACTAGTATTGTCAAGCATATACAGCGCTGTATCGAGGAGGGATGGATGAAGAAGGATGGTTTTGAGCTTGGAAAGTATGAATAACCCGCATTCCCTGTGCTACCGTGGTATGGTAGCACAGGGAGTTTTGCGTATTTTAGAACACCCCTTCATATCCGACAAGTGCAGCGTTAGCTTCCATACACTCTTGAGGGGTATATATATTCGTAACCTTCACAGAAGAATGCCTTGCCTGATCTCTTACGGACAGAAGGTCTGTTTTTGCCTTGATCATGTTTGTGATACCCGTATCCTTAAGAGAATAGAGCTTATATACATCACTTAAATTTAAAGCTTTCTTTACGTTGCTCGTCCAGAATCTAGTGAATGCTATAGCCTTTATTCTTTCTGGTCCTGGGCGGAAGTCGTTACTGAATATATAGTAACCAGGAGGCGCAGAGAAAATCTCCAGCTCTCTCATCAGATCTATGACATGATTGGGGATAGTTATAACTGCATCATGACCGTTTTTCGTATGCGATCCGCTTAGTGTTAGCGTTCTTTTATCCTCAGATAGATCTTTGATTTTCAGAAAACACATCTCGCCCGGACGGACGAACAGATAATGAATCATATAGCAGGCTAAAAGATAATGCTTGTTCTCTTTATCAAGATACGATTTTATCTCTATTAGCACATCATTAGGTATCACGTCTCGGTTTTTGGGGCCAAGCTTGGTTGAGGTATTCAGGCCTGAAGTTGGGTTGCTAGTTAAATACCCTCTCGCGATGAGATAGCTTGAGAATGACTTAAGCCAGCCGATATAGTTATTCTTGGTTCTCAAGTTGTTGTTTCTATCGATAAGAATATAGTCCAGGAAGTCGGAAATCAGCTTCTTATTAAACTGATAGATATATGTAATATGCTGACTCTTGTCTATCCACTTTCGCATAAAAGCAAGTTTGTGCTCGTAGTTGGACTTTGTACCTGCCGTGATACCCCCTTCCTTGGTCATTTTAGAGAGATACGTATTGTACTTGTCACATACATCATCAAACAATGCGTATTCCTCTGGGCGAGATTCCTCGATCCAAGGATTCCAGCCTTCTAGAAGTTTCTGGGTAAGACGCTTGATAAGAGCTTCCCCATAAATTCTTTGATTTCGCTTGCCCTTAATATGCCCGAGCATGATCTTCTTCAGACGCATACGACTGCAGCTAGGGTCATAAGCTTTAAAGGATACATAACATTCGGACGCCTGGTGCAGAACAGGCGGAGTCCATCCAATAATCTCCTGGATAGGCTGATTTTCGAGATGAGATAATTTTTTTTTGGTCATTTCTCTAATTTTTTAAGTGAAATGCCCTAGTTAATACTAATTATATATATAATCATGGTAT
>OOCE01000122.1_pt1 | contig 26438 bp, 19 predicted proteins | sample 1671421 | NCBI WGS metagenome assembly OOCE01 (sample SAMN06348155, study PRJEB24527) | human gut metagenome | biome: human gut; feature: ankylosing spondylitis patient; material: feces | host: Homo sapiens | place: China | collected 2015-10 | reverse complement strand
TTTGTTGCTCAGGAACTTATAAATAAAGTTAAATTATAGTGTTGCGGAATTAAGGTTGTTAACTTTCTGTTGAATTTTACCAAAAATTCCAAATTCACGCCTATCCTAGGAGAATAATGTATACACTTGAGAAATCCCCCATCTGTAAAGTTCAACAGATTGGGGATTTACATTTCCTGAAACTCCATTAAAACTAAATAAGACAATGTCTCATAGGGGCAGTATCAGTTTTGAAAACGGACATTAAAGGGGGAGCATTATCACTCTATAACCCAATCTATCCAATTTTCAGGCGTAACGATGCACTTATCTTTCACCTGATAAGCAGAAAGGAAAGAGGCCGGGAACTTTGTATTGGCACGCCTAGGATTCCACTTCATTTCAAACAGGGAAAACTGACCATCACACTCCTCCAGATAATCAATCTCCTGCTGCTGACTGGTACGCCAAAAATAGCTGTTTACATATCGTCCAGCATTTTGATTGGCCTTCATTCGCTCACTAATGAAGAAGTTTTCCCACAAAGCCCCCACATCCTGCCGGAGAGCAAGAGGTGCAAAGTTTTGCAAAATAGCATTACGTATTCCATTATCATAAAAGTAGAATTTCTTAGCACGTTTCAACTCCGTACGTAAGTTGCGACTAAAGCCATTCAACTTGAATATGATATAACACTTTTCGAGCAAATCAATGTACTTCTCTACCGTTTTATTATCTGTTCCTACGGTTTGCGCCAACTCATTATATGAAACTTCACTTGTAACCTGCAGTGCCAAGGCAGTAAGCAGCTTGGACAACAGGGCTGGGCGCCGAACACTTTCTAAATTCAACAAGTCCTTATACAGATAACTGTTAGACAAATTATACAGCAACTCCTTTGCATCCGTCTCATGATTCATGACATCTGGATAAGAACCATAAATAAGCCGATTCTCTAATGTTTGTTTTACACTAAGCAGTCCATGAGCCTTCATCAGTTCTCCTGTAGAAAAGGGGAAAAGATGGTACTCAAACTTGCGTCCTGTCAAAGGTTCGTTGAGCTTATTCTGCAATTCAAAAGAGGAGGAACCTGTCACCAAGAGTTGTACATCTGGGAAATTATCCGTGATTCGTTTCAAAACCATCCCGATATTCTCTACCCGTTGAGCCTCATCTATCACAACAATAAGGTTGTTGCCAATAAGCAGACGCAACTCAGAAGAATTTGCCTTTGCCAGCAACTCCCTTACTTCCGGTTCATCGCAATTCAACATAAGAGTAGGTTCTTCACGATTCTCGAGCACCATTTTAAACAGCGTGCTCTTACCCACTTGTCTGGCACCAATCACAATGATAGCCTTCCCGGAAAACATTCGGGTTTCAATTGTATCTTGTATTTGACGACGTATCATAAATATCCTTTCTTTTAAGTTATGAATCCTTCTTTCTTTCGGATGCAAAGATAAGGAAAAATAATCGTAATCCCAAAATTTATACCTATTTTTGGGATTACAATCCCAAAAAACATAGTAAATTTTAGGATTAGAGCGTTATTTCAACGTTTTTTACCGACCTTCTCCCCCTATCACATGGGGGCAGTATCAGTTTTGAAAACGGACATTAAAAAGTGCGATAGCACCGCCCTAACTACCTATTTTTATATAGTTAGGGCGGTGCTATTGCTAAAATTCGAGACCATTTACCGCATAGAGCGGTACATTCGTAACCCAATCTTCTTGCTGATAATCATTCATGGAGATGCGATAGGCCTTCTTTGACCGGTTGTCTGCAACAAACTGGCGCAGGCTCTTTGCCTTGACATTCGTCTCGGCTTTCACCTCCAGCGGAACAATCTCATCCTCCTCATCCTGGAGCAGAAAATCAATCTCCTGAGTACTGTTGGTCTTGGCATAATAATACGGTTCATACCTGAGAACGAGCTGCTGCAAAACATACTGTTCCGTCAACGCCCCTTTAAACTCGGTAAAAATACTGTTGCCGTCCACTATTGTCGTTGCCTTGAGATTAGACATCGCACCTAGAAGCCCGACATCCAGGACGAAAATCTTGAAGGCTGCCCAGTCTTCATAACTGGCAAGTGGCAGTCGGGGAGCTTTCACATTATATACCTTATATATCAGTCCGGCATCCAGCAGCCACTGCAAGGCCAACTCATACTCCCGGGCTCTTGCCCCCTCGCGCACCACTCCATAGATAAACTTCCTGTTCTCTTTACTCAACTGGGCTGGCAAGGATTTCCACAAATCAGTAATACGGGGAATAATCTCTGATGGAGCATGCTTCGACATATCTCTCTGATAACAGCTCAGAATATCCTTCTGTATGGTTCTCACCTCTTTCCAGTCACGATTCTGGCTAAAGCTCAATACGGCTTCAGGCATGCCTCCCACGTAGTAATAATACTTCAAGAGTTCCTGAAACTTGGGGGCAAACATCGTTATCATATTCCAATCCTTCGTCAGTAGCAGCTGCGCCAGATTCTTCTCCCCCATAGCCATCACAAACTCGATAAAGTTCATTGGATAGAGAGAGAGAAATTCCACCTTACCCACAGGAAAAGACTCCCCCTGATGCAGTTCGATACCCAGAAGAGAACCAGCCGCTATGACATGATAACCCGGCGCATTCTCTGCAAAATATTTCAGGGAAGTAACAGCATGAGGAGCAGCCTGAATCTCATCCAGGAATATCAGCGTTTCGCCCTCTGTGCAGGTTACATTCGTTGCAGCCCCAATAGCTGTAAGAATTCTAGGGATATTGAAGTCCTGTTCAAAGAGATTCTGCAGGATCTTCATCTCTTCAAAGTTCACATACGCCAGCTGCTTGTAATTCTGGCGGGCAAACTCCTTCACCAGCCAAGTCTTTCCCACCTGTCTGGCACCCTCAATAATAAGAGGTTTCCGATATTGTTTATTCTTCCATTTCAGAAGTTCATCGATAGCTAATCTTTCCATAATCCATATCTTTAAATCACATTTTATGAGGGAATATTCTACCTCTCTATCACATTTTATGAGGGAATAACGCTGCAAATATACACATTTTATGAGGGAATCCTGCAACTTTCCCACACATTTTATAAAGAAGCACCCACTTTTTAACTGATTTTAAAGAATGATTCCTATCTCATAGGGGCAGTATCAGTTTTGAAAACGGACATTAAAATACCGTTTACCGCAAAAACACAAAGTAAAGTACCGCAAAAACACAAAGTAAAACGCCGCAAAAATATAAAGTAACTGTAGAAAACATGATTTACGATAAAGCCATATCAAGGGGAGACAGAGTAAAGGTTATACCTTTGGCTACATTAAAAGAAGTAAAGAAAAAAGCTAAATTTTCGATAGAAAACTAAGAAAAAGTTTGTTTTCTATCGAAAATTTGACTCTTTATCCGAAAAGTTCATTCATCCTTACCTCACTAAGTAATACCGCCCAAACTACCTATTCTTATATAGTTAGGGCGGTGCTATCGCAAACATATCCTCTTTTCCTCCCCTATCTCATGGGGGCAGTATCAGTTTTGAAAACGGACATTAAAATATCATTTATCCAAAGAGATCATTCATCCTTACCTCACTATTCACCAATCCACTATGCATATTCTGCTTCACCCCATAAGTCGTGATGAAAGTATGCAGCAATGCCTTCTTCGTCTTGGTCGCCACAGAGAAGGAAGACATCCTGTCACGCAGCCGCTGCTCATAGCTGGCATCTATCACAAACTCATCCTTGGCATATTTCATCTCACAGATATTGATAGCTCCATCAGCACGGTCTATCAGCATATCTATCTGACCTCCTCGCCATTCTGCACCAGTAGAATCTACAAAAGGACGGCAGGACCAGGAATAAACATTCGCCAAAACACCAGAAATACCCAATGCCTTCTTGATCTGTGGGATATGATGTAGGCATACCTGTTCGAAAGCATAACCGCTCCAGGCTATTCTACTTCCCGAATTGCGCATGTTACTCCAGAAGTTCTTATCCTGCCCACTGTTATTTGCCACAAAACGGGTATAGAACAATGAGTATAAGTCAGTTAACTGATATAGGGCATCCCTTTCACTCTTTCCTATGGTAGCATATTTCCTGATAAAATCGCATTTTTTCAGATTCTCCAGGATTTCTGATAACTGTCCACCACCTTTCAGTTTCAACTCATCCATCAATTCCTTACGGGTCATCCCCTTCATTTTTTCAGAAAGCACCTCTACTATCTTGCGATAATGCTTGGAGTCATTAAAGAGGGAACGGAAGAGGAAATCGAATTCTCCACGTAATGGCGAATCCTGCGAGAAAAACAGTCTGTCGATGCACACGTCTAACGGCACACCACGCTCCAGCATATCAAGATAATAAGGAATACCACCCAATATCATATACACATCCAATACCTGCTGGCGGGTAAGAGCAAGGCCTTTCAATTCGTTTAAGAACAGCTCTGTCTCGCCCAGAGAGAATGGAGCCAGATAGATCTGCCGGGTAACGCGACCATACAATCCGCCCTTATCGCCTATAAACTTAGCCAACATCCACGTGGTGGAAGAGCCACAGACGATAAGTTTCAGTTGAGGGACCATAGAAGCCCATGAATTCCAGAAATAACTGAAAGCTGCGATAAAATTGCTTTTGGGCGTATCCATCCAAGGCAACTCATCAAAGAACAGAACAATCGGTTCCTGCTGAGATAAGCCCGACAGATATTCACGCAAAGCAGCAAAAGCCTCAAACCAGGTTTTCAGCTTGGGCACAGTCTGCTTAGCATACTGCGCCAACGCCATCCGAAACTGCTCCAGCTGTACCGCACGGCTCACTTCATACATACCAATAAAGGAAAAAGCAAACTGGTCGTTGAACATTTTTCGAACCAGAAAAGTCTTTCCTACGCGCCTACGACCATAGATAGCTATCAGTTCTGCCTTGTTGCTTTTACAACGTTCCAGAATGAGTTTCTGCTCATATTCACGTCCTATTATTCCGTTTGCATCCATAACTTTCTGATTTTATTTCATTTATACTAAATTTTATCGGTGCAAAGATAAACAAAAAAAATGAAATCTGCAAGGATAGTACCGCCCTAACTACCTTTTTTAACATAGTTAGGGCGCACCTATAAACGATAACACCGCCCTAACTACCTGTTTTTATATAGTTAGGGCGGAGCTATCGCAAATACATCCCCTCTTCCTCCCCTATCTCATGGGGGCAGTATCAGTTATGAAAACGGACATTAAAGGGGTAGGCTTCCACATTCTATGAGAGAAATGAATACAAGGTGAACACCTATTGTCCGTAAGCTTTCACCACGAAAAGAATAGAACTTTTCCCTCATAAAAGTTTGGTGGTATCATTTTTTTGTTGTAGCTTTGCAAATGAATTAATTCGATGACGCAATGGCAAGAAAATTATATCCTATAGGAATTCAGACATTTGAACGGATCCGCAAGGAGGATCACTTCACTTGGCCATCGCCTGATGTCTTCAATCCTTACAGCTTGCTCAATTGCTTTGCTGATGGCAAGCTGAAGGCTTATTGGTTTGGATCCGGTACGCCTACTTATCTGATTGAAAAAATGAGGGAGTTTCATGTGTTGCCATCGCAGTTGGGGCGGGTGAGGGCTAAGGCTTCCTCCTTTGACGCTGCAACGGAAAGAATGACTTCGCTCACTCCTCTGCTGTATCAGAGTGGCTATCTCACCATCAAGGACTACGAAAAGAAGATAGATGTTTATACGCTCGACTTTCCTAACAAGGAGATTGAGGTGGGACTGTTCGACAGTTTGTTGCCGGGCTACCTTGGATCGGGAATAGATACGGGTAGGGTTGTGATAGCTGACATTTCCACCTATCTGGAAGACAAGGATATGGAAGGGGCGTTACAACTCTTGGCAGACTTCTTGGCGACGGTGCCTTATTGTGCCAATACGGATTACGAGGGACATTACCAGCAGATGTTTTATATCATCTTTGCCTTGCTTACTGACTACAATATTATTGTGGAGCAGCACACGGCTAAAGGGAGAATCGACATCACGATGGAGACTGCCGACACCATCTATGTGATGGAACTGAAATTCAATAAGAGTGCGCAAGAGGCATTAGACCAAATCAATGCCAAGCATTATGCCCAAGCCTTTGCCTTGAAGAATAAGGAAATTGTAAAGGTGGGCTTGAACTTCTCTGTCAAAGACGAGGTGAATACTCTGGAATGGGTGATTTTCTGACACTGAGGGGGAGTAGCCGATGGATTACGATTGACTTTCACAAATTCTTAAACCGACCTTCCCCCTATCTCATGGGGACAGTATCAGTTATGAAAACGGACATTAAAGGGGGAGCATTATCACTCTATAACCCAATCTATCCAATTTTCAGGCGTAACGATGCACTTATCTTTCACCTGATAAGCAGAAAGGAAAGAGGCCGGGAACTTTGTATTGGCACGCCTAGGATTCCACTTCATTTCAAACAGGGAAAACTGACCATCACACTCCTCCAGATAATCAATCTCCTGCTGCTGACTGGTACGCCAAAAATAGCTGTTTACATATCGTCCAGCATTTTGATTGGCCTTCATTCGCTCACTAATGAAGAAGTTTTCCCACAAAGCCCCCACATCCTGCCGGAGAGCAAGAGGTGCAAAGTTTTGCAAAATAGCATTACGTATTCCATTATCATAAAAGTAGAATTTCTTAGCACGTTTCAACTCCGTACGTAAGTTGCGACTAAAGCCATTCAACTTGAATATGATATAACACTTTTCGAGCAAATCAATGTACTTCTCTACCGTTTTATTATCTGTTCCTACGGTTTGCGCCAACTCATTATATGAAACTTCACTTGTAACCTGCAGTGCCAAGGCAGTAAGCAGCTTGGACAACAGGGCTGGGCGCCGAACACTTTCTAAATTCAACAAGTCCTTATACAGATAACTGTTAGACAAATTATACAGCAACTCCTTTGCATCCGTCTCATGATTCATGACATCTGGATAAGAACCATAAATAAGCCGATTCTCTAATGTTTGTTTTACACTAAGCAGTCCATGAGCCTTCATCAGTTCTCCTGTAGAAAAGGGGAAAAGATGGTACTCAAACTTGCGTCCTGTCAAAGGTTCGTTGAGCTTATTCTGCAATTCAAAAGAGGAGGAACCTGTCACCAAGAGTTGTACATCTGGGAAATTATCCGTGATTCGTTTCAAAACCATCCCGATATTCTCTACCCGTTGAGCCTCATCTATCACAACAATAAGGTTGTTGCCAATAAGCAGACGCAACTCAGAAGAATTTGCCTTTGCCAGCAACTCCCTTACTTCCGGTTCATCGCAATTCAACATAAGAGTAGGTTCTTCACGATTCTCGAGCACCATTTTAAACAGCGTGCTCTTACCCACTTGTCTGGCACCAATCACAATGATAGCCTTCCCGGAAAACATTCGGGTTTCAATTGTATCTTGTATTTGACGACGTATCATAAATATCCTTTCTTTTAAGTTATGAATCCTTCTTTCTTTCGGATGCAAAGATAAGGAAAAATAATCGTAATCCCAAAATTTATACCTATTTTTGGGATTATAATCCCAAAAATAGGTATAAATTTTGGGATTAGAGCGTTATTTCAACGTTTTTCACCGACCTTCTCCCCCTATCTCATGGGGGCAATATCAGTTTTGAAAACGGACATTCTATCCATCATATCTCCAAGAGACTGTAAATCCATGAAGTTAGCACATAAAAACGGGTACACTATACCAAAATTAAAAAAATCTTTTAATTTGCTTGGTTGTTTAGAGAAAAAAGCGTAATTTTGCTGCTGTAAATTGATGAATGTTTTTAAAAAGGAGTAAGTATGAATACATTAGCAATAAACGAACCTCAATTGCTGGTAACAGTATCAGATCCAGCAATGCTGACAAAATTGAAGAACGCTATCAAAATGCTAAATGGCGTTAGTTCTATTTCTGTCATGAAACCAAAGAAAACAGATCTTGAACTTGCCGAAGAAGACAAGGAGAAAGGCAGAGTTACCCATTGGAATTCTGTTGATGAAATGTTTGATACTATCTTAGGAGAATAATGTATAAACTTGATACAACCAAGAAATTTGACAAAGCTTTAAAGCTTTGCAAAAAGCGCGGCTACCCCATAGAAGACCTACGAAAAGCCATAACCATTCTGGTAGAAAAAGGATGCCTGCCGAAAGAATACAAGCCACATATTCTTCATGGAAACCACGAAGGCGAATGGGAGGCTCATATAAATCCAGATTGGCTGCTGATATGGGAACAGAATGATGAGGAGTTAACACTCCTCATGCTAACTACAGGCACACATTCCGACGTTTTTGGTAAAACAAGAAGATAATATAAAATATAAATCCCCAACCTGTTGAAGTTTGCAGATTGGGGATTTACATTTCCTGAAACTCCATTAAAACCAAATAAGACAATGTCTCATGGGGACAGTATCAGTTTTGAAACGGACATTAAATCTATAACTTACTTCTTTTCTTCCAGATGCTTCTTCACGGCATCCTCGATATCAGCCTTGTAATTCAAGCCGTAGAGGCGGTAGAGATCCTGCATGTGGAGCATTCTTGGGAAGAAGTTCTCCAGGTTTCGCTTGTCCTTGGCAGTCCACTGCACCTCAGAAAGGGCGGCAAGTCTTGGCAACAGCTCCCACTCCATCTTCTCGGCATCCTTTACCCACTCGGTCCAGATACAACCCTCGGCACCGATGATGTTCTGCTGCTCGACAGGAGTCAACTTATCAGAGCAAGGATCGAGATCATATACCCGCTGGATGCTTGGAATACCCTCTATCTTGTTGATGCGAGGATTGCTGAAATAGAAATTCGAAATAGGAGCCACGATGGTAGGATGACCTTCACGGGCTGAACGGATGCTGGCATTCACACTGGTCCAACCGCAAACGGTGATGTCCTTGGATGGAGTTCCTTCCAGAATCTCATCCCAACCCATCATCTTTCTGCCACGGTTTCTGATCTGCTTCTCTATCTCACCCATAAACCAGGTCTGGAGCTGCTCCTCCTTGCTGTGCTTAGGAAGCTCCTGGATGCCGAGTTCTGCAATCTTCTTCTGACAGTTCCCGCAAACCTTCCAGCGGTTCTTAGGGCACTCATCACCACCAATGTGAATATACTCTGATGGGAAAATATCCATGATTTCATCCATCACGTCCTTGGCAAACTGGAGGGTCTGAGCCTTGCCGGCACACAATACATCCTCAAAAACACCAAAACGGGTAGCTACCTCGTAAGGACCACCGGTACAGCCCAACTCAGGATAAGATGCCAGGGCTGCCAGCATGTGACCCGGCATATCCACCTCCGGAATCACGGTGATGTATCTGTCGGCAGCATACTTCACGATTTCGCGAGCTTCCTCCTGGGTATAATAACCCGATACGGGTACGCCATCAAACTCGTTCTTGTTGGTTGGCAGGATGGTTTCCTTGCGCTTGGAACCAATCTGGGTAAGCATCGGATACTTCTTGATTTCAAGACGCCAGCCCTGATCCTCGGTAAGATGCCAATGGAAATAATTGATGTTGTGCATCGCAAAGACATCAATCAACTTCTTGAGATAAGGTACGCTGAAATAATGACGGCCCACATCAATCATGAATGCACGATAGGCAAAGCGGGGAGCATCGGTAACCTCGGCAGCTGGAAGAGAAACGCTCTTCACATTCCGGGTGATAGGCAATGCCTTCATCACACTCTGGATGCCATAGAAGATACCGACATGAGAGGTGGATGAAATGGTGATGCCATTCTTGTTGACCACCAGAGAATAAGCCTCAGACCGGGTATCACCAGCATTCAGCGCCAGACGAATTTGCTTCTTCGCCTGCTTGTCGGTAGTCTTTACCCCGATACCGGTTACCTCCTTGATATGAGATGCCAGAAACTCGGCATCCTTCTTCTGCTTCTCATCTCCAGCAGCATAATAGATTGTAGTTTTGGCTGTGATTCGGAAAGGAGCGCTGCTCATCTCCTTGACTTGCTGAGGCAATGGAACGATCTGCCAACTGCCCATGTTCACATCCTTGGCTGATAATGAAAGGCTAGCCAAAAAAGCCATAGTTAGAATGATTCTTCGTATCATAATTTTGAATGAATAGGTTTTAAATCACTGCAAAATTACGATTTTATACCGAAAGTACGGCATAATTTGAAGAAAAGCATCCTTCACTATGGCTTTTTTAACCTATTTTGGGTCTGGAAACTGCCAGATGGCGGTTTCTAGAAGAGATTAACGATGCGGTCGATGTCAACCGAAAGTCCCACTGAGAAGGTGCGACCGGTGGTCATCGCCGAACTCCAATAATACTTCTCTGGTGTATAATCGAAGAGATTATCTACCGTGAAGTTCAGATTGACGGCATCCAGGAATCGCTGCTGAAGAGTGAACTTCCACAACTGATAACTGCTGTCATGCTTCTTGATGTTCGTATCTGGAGAAGACAGGTATCTGCCTGACAGAGCGGCATTGATGCGATAGAACGAACAGAGCTGACGATCGTAGTCGAAACGCCAGGTGGCGGTATGAGGACGAGGCTGAGAGAACTGGGAATCTACACTTCTGCCACCCACATGGAGATAGCTGTAGTCGAGTTTCACACCTAGACCCATATCCGAACGGTACTGGGCACTAAAGTCGATGCCGCTCACCTCTACTCCATCCTCGTTGCAATAACGGGAAGCCACATCCGGCTGACCGGTTCCCGGGGTATAATCGGCATAATCCTCGGTAGTGATGCGCTTATCATACTTATTATAATAGCCCATCAGGGTAAGACTATACTGACCGGTCAAGAAGCCAGCATTCTTCACCCTTCCGGTATGCTCCAGCGCCAGGTTGTAGTTGTTGCTCTTCTCCGGCTTCAAATCCGGATTGCCATAAATCATCTGCATACCCGCCATATCAAAGTTCATATACATCTCCTTCAAGGTTGGGGCACGGAATCCGCCGGCATAGTTGGCACGGATGGAAAAGCCCTTCCACTTGGTCATCAGAGCCAGACGACCGGTAGTGGCATGCTGGCTGGATGCTGAGAAGTAATCATGACGAAGACTAGCCACGATGTTCAACCACTGCAAAGGATTGTAATCGAACTGGGCGAAGGCATCGTATGAGTTCTGAGTCTTGGAACCATTATTGGCAAACTGATAGGTGGTGAGATAATCGTTCAGGAAATCAGCACCTGCCGTCAATGTATTCTTGCCGAAGATATGGGAATAGAGGGCACGGACGGTGTTCTGACGATTGGTATAATCGTGATCGTGAGTGCGCTCATTATTCACGAATCGGGTCTTGTCATACTGGTCGAAGCCGTAAGAAATTTCCAGGTTATCATTCTCCGAGAGATTCATCACGGTCTTCAGTCCGGCAGAATAATCCTTATAGTGATCATCGTAGTTGCTACGATTGCTGATACGGGCGAAATAACCGCCACGACCTATCAGTTTTATCTTATCAGAAAGCTTGTAGGTAAGACGCTCCTTCACATTGAAGGTCTCTCCACCATAGATATGAAGGATGTTGGATTCTGTATCGAAAGGACTGGTGAGCTGAACCTCATCCGATGTGGTGCGCTGGATGCTGGTCTGCGAATTCCACTTTCCGGCATTGAAGCTGAAGCTTCCACCGTGACGCCACTCCTTGTTGAAGTCGTTGTAGCGGGTATTGACATTGGCAGTCCAAGGTTCGCTGTTTTCACGTGAGATGATGTTGATGACTCCGGCTACGGCACTGGCGCCATAGAGTGCCGAAGCAGCACCCTTCACAATCTCGATACGTCCCACATTATCCAGATTCAATCTGCTGTAATCTACGTTATCCATGGTTTCGCCAGCCAATCGCTCACCATCTACGAGGAAGAGCACGGCGTTTCCACCGAAACCATTCATGTTGAGAGAAGTCTCCTGATTCATGGCATAGCCGAATTCCAGACCCGGCATCTGCTCGGTGAGGAGGTCCTGGATATTGGTAGCATCAGCTATCTTGATATCATTGGCGGTAATCAGACGGGTTACCACAGGAGCATCCTTCAGCGCCTTCGGAGTTCGGGTAGCGGTAACCACCACCTGATCGAGGGCTGTAGCATCCGGTTGAAGGCGAAGCACATGCTGCTCACCTTTTCTCTCATCCGCTTTCAGTACGAAAGTCTGAGTCTGATAGCCCACAAAGCTCACCTTCACTCTCACCGCTCCATCCTTGCTGTAAGGAATGCGGAAATATCCGTCTTCATCAGTTGTTACTCCTCCCTTGGCATTCACCATCTGGACGGTAGCACCCGCCAGAGGTGCGCCCGAATCATCGAGCACTCTACCCACGATATCTCCCTGGGTTTCGGCTTTCAGATTCAGGCACAATCCGCAGAGGATCAGGAATAGTGCGAATATCTTTTGCTTCATCGAATTATATCAAAGTTTATCCTGAAACAATCCTTTTATTTTGTACAAACAAACTTAGCAATCATCGGCATAGGCATCTTGCCATACTGTATTGAGTAGTTGACAGTCAGCGTTTTGTCCTTCAAAGTACCCTGCAAGGTTACAGTGTAGTTCTTCTCAGCACCATTCACGGTAACAGTACCGGCATAATTTTCCTGAGCAAATGCATAAGCACCATTGGAACCAGAAACCTTTACAGCAGGAACCTCCAGAGCAGGAAGAGCCATCATGCCCTCGCCGCAAGCAGGCAATGTAACCTTGACGGTAGCATCATCAACAGCCTCAATCTTCAAAGTAACATTATCGTATGTAGAAGCCTGACCCATTACGGTCATATCCAGAGAGCTGGTGTATGAACCGGCAATCTCCTTGGCAGCTGCCACAGTATCATTATCATCATCGCTGCTGCAAGAGCTGAATGCTACACACATAGAAACCAAAGCCAACATCATGGCCATCATTGTCTTAAACTTTTTCATTTTCTTATTTTTCTTTTAGTTACAATAATATTTTCTGTTCAAGGGGATTTGCAATCCCCGTTTCCTGTTCAAGGGGATTTGTAATCCCCGTTTTCTGTTTAAGGAGATTTGCAATCCCCGTTTTCTGTTTAAGGGGATTTGCAATCCCCGCTTATTTATCTTCCGGAACATAGATGATTTCGCCATTCTCCAGCTGGTAAGCGATGCCCACCTTCTTTCCCTTGTTACCAGATTTATTGCTCTGGTCTTCAGAAGGAGTATAGCGATTTATCTTTTCACCATCCTTGGTAATGATTTCCATATTCTCCTTGCCAGGATTCTTCACCATCGTGAAGTTATCCTTGCTGAACATTTCCGTCATATTATAGCGCGAAACGAGTGCCACCATCAGGGCAAGGGCAAACACCATCGCCACATCGAAGAGGTTGCTCACTACGCTCATCGGATCATCATCCTCGCCATCATGCGAGAGACGACTTCTACGTCTTTGTCTCATATTCTTTTCAAGATGTTAAGGAGTTACTTTTTCTCATCAATCAAGTCTGCCATAAACTCGAGGTTGCTCATATCCTCAGTGTACCAGCGGTTCTTGGTCTGCTTGGTTACAAAACCGATGGCTGCAGAAAACAATCCTACTACGGTGGTAGCGAAAGCCACCTGCATATTGTAAGCCATCGAAGCAATATCACCGGTAGAAAGACCTACCAGGGCAGGCCCCATCGGAATCAAGGTACCCATCAAACCGAGCATCGGACCCATCTTCAGAAGTGTAGAAGGGAGAGAAAGATCCTTCTCAACAAACTGGGCATACTGGTCGAGAATGCGGTTCACCTGCGCCTTGCTCTGACGGTTGTCCACGAGTTTCTTCATATAGGAAACGATGACAGCCTGCTTGTTCTTCGGCAAGCGATCGCCCAAGGTATCGATGTTATCGAGCGTCAGAGTGTTCATCTGTTCACGAATCTCCGCACCCGACTTGCGCTTTACAAGATACTGTCCGAAGAAACCTCCGAGGAGCAGCAAGGCTCTGAGGAAGAAGAAAATCAACAAAATAATCACAGGAACCAGCATGCCTGTGGAAATCCAAAACAATACGTCTGATATGTAATTCATCTTTATTTTATAATGTTAAGTGTTGAATGTTAAATGTTAAGTTGGGGCTTGCGCCTTTATAACTTTTGGGATAAGCGCTGCATCTTGATGCGATAGCAGCCCCATCCGATAGCCATTCCCACGATGACGATGGCGATGACGCCGAGAAGCGAGAGGGCATCGAAACTATTGAATCCTGCCACGGCTGTCCTGCCATTCACCGTACCGATGATGCCCATCAATCCGAGCAGCACCTCTACCAGGAAGAGCAGTTCCAAGCGGATTGGTCGCTCCGGCAAGAGCCATCTCAAACCGTAGGTGAATACCGGAGTCAAGACCAGCAGTACTACGGCAAGCACCCATGCTACCACCTGGAACGATACGCCGGGAAGCAGGAAGATGGTCATCACCAGAACACTGAACAGCACTGGGAAAACCAGCAAACCCGGGAAGTACTTTAGGAAGATGAAGAACACCCATTTGCGGCGGCTCACATGTTCCGAAGTCTTCAGATCTACGTGGTGCACACAGAAAAGCATCGTGAGTGCCACGTCGATACTCAGCAGCACCGCCATATCGAGCATCAGCTTCTGGTCGGCTATCCAAGCCGCAATCTGCGTCTTCGACTGCTCGATGGCAAGTGGCCAGGTCATTCCCACGAAAAAGGCAACGAGCACCGAGATGATCATAATCTCCTTCACTCCGTGGAAGGTCTGCTTCAGCACAAAACTGAAGCAAACCAATATCATCATTACTAAAACTAATGTCTCCACTTTTTTTTAAAATGTTGAATGTTAAATGTTGAATGTTGAATTATTCTTCATTGTTAAGTGTTGAATTATTCTTCACTCATCATTTTGCGACGACGTCGCAAATATATCGCGAGCACAACGAACGCTACGATGACGATGGCACCTACAACGATGCCGCTCACCATAGTGGTGGTCTTCTGAGCATCCTCATTCAGCGTCTCCTTCTTCATCACCATACCCTTGTCGCTGCTGTTCTTCGCAGCCTCAGCATCACGGATCTGCTCTACATTCTGCTGATATTCCTTGGCAGAAGCAGCATCGGTCTTGCTGGCGATATAGTTGCGCAGCTTGGCATTATCGCAGACGAAACCGGAGCATGAAGGCTTATACTTGTTCACGGTCTCGGTATGAAGCTTGGCGATGTCCTTGAGCTGCTGAGGAGTAGCCTTCCACATTCCCTTGCGGGCACTCTCCATCATCACGGCGGTCATCTCCATCAGCGCTGCCGGATTCTGCTTGTCGAAGAACTCCTTGGTGCCGAGATGGTACTTGTCCTTGACATATACATTATATATCTCGTCCCACATCTCCTTGTCGATTGCCTTTGGCTTCATCACATTCCAGCCGTAGGTATTGGTTACGATTTCGGCGAATGTGCTGGCGCTGCTGGCTCCACCCTTCATCTTCTCCTTGATATAGGCAGGATTGAAGATGGTGGTTCTGCCCTCGATACCGATAGCCTCCTTCACCTCCTGCATTCTCATATTGCTATGGTTGCGATAGTCGGCGAGATAAGCATCCGGATCCTTACCGGTCACGTTGCGCACAGCAAGGTTCATACCTCCCATAAACTCATATACGTGGTCGAGACTCAAAGCACCCCAAGTGTTGCTCTGTCGTGGCTGAACTACCACATCGGTACGGGTCAGCGCTGCCTCGAAAGCAGCCTTGCGAACGGTCTCCCAGTTCTTCTCATCACCATAGTAGGCACCCATATTGTTCAGATAGACCTCGGCAATCTGACTCTCCTTATCCCAGCGATCGCCTGCGGTTACCATCTCCTGGATACCGGTACCATAGTTGCCGTTTACGCCACCAAAGACACGATACATACTCACCTCGCGTGCCTCCTTTGGCGACATACCCTTCTCTACGAGCACTCTTTCGGATTCGGTAACACCGGCTTTCACCAGGTTGTCGTACTTATCACCCTTGGCATTTGCCGCCAGCTCTATCGCCTTGTTGATGAGGAAGAGACGGGATGCTGCCAGGTCGCGGAGCTGACCGGAAGTCTGAACCACGACATCGATGCGAGGACGGCCCAACTGCTTGGATGGGATGAGACGCAGATCGGTAACACGACCGAAAGCATCTCTTACCGGTTCAACACCGAGCATATAGAGAATCTGGGCGATGGTAGCACCCTCTGTTTCGATAAACTCGCTACTCCAGAGCGTGTAGCTCACCTTACGAGGATATTCACCCTTATGTCGCTCGCAATACATCTTGATGGTATTGTCGCAAAGTTCCTTCGCCTTCTCCCAGGCATCCTCCGAAGGTGTATTCTCCACATTGATGGAGAAGAGGTTTCTACCGGTAGGCAGAGTGTTCGGATTCACAATCAGATCACCACCTGGAGATGGGGCGGTAAAGCCGCCATTCAGGGCATTCATCAGAGAAGACATCTCGTTGAGCGGACTCTGACGGAGCGCCTCCGAATACTTGCCCACATTCTGCAAGGCATGCTCTACGGTAGTAATCGCCTGAGCCAGATGAATCTGCTGACGGGTATATTTAGGTGCTTTCGACATCATCATACCCTTATCTTTAGAAGATTTCTGAGATGCTTTGCCTTTGCCGGCTTTCGCCATCTTCTCCTTTTTCAAATCCTCCTGATACCATTTCTGTCCCTTCTTGATAGCTTCCATCATCTTGTCAGGGAAGCGACCGGTCTGTTCCATCTTCTCAAAAGCCTCACGACTCATCTGCGGAATCTTCTTCTTGTGAGAAACCTTGGCAGCACGGAGCTCGCTTACCGTACGGTGGTCCACCCTCTTCGGCTTCGCCTCCTTCATTCCACCCATCTGGTCTGCCATCTGCATCATCATCTGGATAGGATCTGGAGCAGCCTGCATCGCCTCTACCTTACGTGCCATCTGAAGTTCGGCAGGAGTGATTCCTACATAACGGCAGATGTATTCATCAGAAACCGAGGCTGAACCCAGAAGCTGGGTCACGGTATTGCGTGCCTTGCTCAGATAGAGACGGTCGAAAAGCTGCTTGTGCTTCTCCACACCCTCCTGGGCACGACCTTTCAACTTATCTACTGCCAGCATTCCGTAGGCAATAGGATCTGTAGCCATCGCATAGACACTGGTGCGGACATCATCATTATCGTATGGCACACCCAGAGTATAGAGCTTGCCGGTAATCTTCTCGTTTGCCAACTCTTCTGCATAGTTCTCTACTCTCGCTATTTCATCTGCAGAATATGGCTTGTTCATCTGCTTGGCATCGAGTCCCAGTTCACGGGCGATTCCCATCTTCACGGTCAGCGCCTTCACCTTGAGCGACTGTTCGGCAGATGCCTTCTTTTCGTAAGACTGGATGGCATCACTCAACTGCTTGTAGGTCTGTCGCAACTCGCTCTCCTTGAAAGGAGGAGTGAGATAGCTCTGGGTCTGGGCATAGGTGCGGCGCTTGGCAATCATCGCCTCGCCCACATTGCCAATGGTATATATATAAAGATGTGGAACCACACCAATCAATCGGTCACTCCAGTCGTTGCTGCCGAGTGCCACCTGCTTTCTCGGGGTATATTCCAGCGAACCGTGGGTTCCGAAATGGATGAGTGCATCGGCACTGAAACCATAACGTGCCCAGAGATAAGAGGCAACATAGGTGTAAGGAGGTGCCTGGTCGGTGCCATGCACAATCTTGAAGGAGTCGCCTCCCACGCCTGCCATCACCTGTGGAAGCAATGCCACATTGCCGAACTGCAGTCTTGCCACCGCCAGCTTACCGTCATCGGTAGCCATATATTTGCCTGGGAAGGAACCATAGAGCTGATTCATCTCCTTGATCATTTTCTTAGACAAAGCCTTCTGGGTCCAACCTGCAAACTGCTGGGCGGTAACCAGGGCAGGATGTCCAGACTGGAGGAACTGGGTATAAGCACCCTCGGCATAGGTTCCGAAGACGGCACCCTGAGCCTGAATCATCTTTGCCAGTTCCTGAGGATTGGCTGGCAACTTGCCTACATTGTATCCCTCATTCTTCAAGCGAACCAGAAGATTGTAGAGCGATGGAACCACTTCCATTCCCGAAGCGGTGAGAGCATTCTGACCGGGACCCTTGAAATAGAAGATAGCGATGCGCTTGCTGCTGTTCTTCTTGTTCTTCAGATTCACATAGCCCTGCACGCTCTCTACGAAACTCTCCATTCTGTCTGGGATGCCGTAAACCTCCTGCAAGCCCTCCTTGTTGATGCGCTGTCCGAAAACTACGTATGGACGGATGGCACCATCAATCTCCGGAGTCACGATGCTCTGCGACATGAAGCCGCCATTCATTCCCTGCTTGTCGTTCTCCCAATCGGTGGTCAAGCGGTTGATATTAAGAGGTGAGAACAGAGGAATATTCTTCTGCTTCAGGAACTCAACGAAGTAATCGCCCAGTCTGCCATGCGCCATATTCACTACGGCATTCGCCTGGATGCTGTCGGCATGATGACCGGCGATAAAGCTCTGAAGCTTATTGATGCGATACACCATGAATCCCTTCTTTTCGAAAGCTTTTTCCATATCAGGAGCCGCACCCATAAAACCAGTAAGCATGATAGTAGGAGCACCTTCTTTATATAAACCGTTCTTTGCCAGGAAGGCGTTGTACTCGCGGATGCTGTTGAAGCCCAGTTCATCGCCCTTTTCATCCTTCGGGTCGAAATGAGTCAGGAGATAGTCTGGTCGCTCATTTACACGTTCCGGCTCTGGAGCCATGAACTTCTTTCCGTCGATAAACTTACGGATGTAAGCGAGCATACTCTGATAGTTCTTCTTGCCGCCGTTCTCGATGTACTGCATCAGATAATCGGCATCGAAGTTATCTACTGATACGATATTGTTGGCTGGGTTGGTAGCAGCATGAGTCAGGGTTGGCACCTTGTCGGAAGCCTCTTCCAACTGCTTACGCTGGTTCTCGTCGATTCGGAGACCCATACCATTCACGATAATCATATCGTAATCATCCAGATGATCGAAATCATCGGTCGTAATCTCACTCAGTTTGATCATCGCATTGTCGTTGGCATACGAAATCTGTCCCAGCGCAATAGCCTGATAGTTGAGGAAAGCGATGCGGGTAGTACCCACCCAGGCAGAGTAAGCCTTCGCCAAACCTCCCAGAACGATCACAGCCAATAAGGCCAGGAAGATGTGTTTCTTTTTAATCTTTCTGATTTTTCCTAATCCTTTTCTCATATCTATTCCTTTTTTCATATCTATTCCTTTTTTCGGGCTGCAAAGGTAGGGGTTATTTAGAAATTGCACAATACCGAGAAATTGTGATTTTCACATTTTTTATACTTAGAAGTTGGTATCAGATTGATAGGCTCAGATTCCCATATCCTTATAAATAAGTAGTCTTTTCGTGGTTTTACGGAGTTTAGTTTGGTAGTTTCACATAAAAGCCGTAACTTTGCAACATAAATCAAACAGAAATTTTATAATAATGAAGAAACTGATTCTTAGTGCTGCTCTTCTGGCAGCATCTCTGGCATCCCAGGCCCAGCAGGGTCCGCTGTGGATGCGCTACCCTGCCATCTCACCGGATGGCTCTACCATCGCCTTTGCCTATAAGGGCGATCTTTATTGCGTTCCAGCCAATGGTGGCGAGGCACGCCAGTTGACGACCCATGCTGCTTACGACTCCCAGCCTATCTGGAGCCCTGACGGCAAGAAGATTGCCTTTACTTCCAACCGAGAAGGCAGTCTGGATGTTTACGTCATCTCTGCCAAGGGCGGTGCGCCAACCCGACTCACCACTCACAGCGGCAAGGAGACTCCAATCGCCTTCAAGGACAATGACCATGTACTCTTCTCAGCCAACATCATGCCTACAGCCCAGAGCAATCTCTTTGCTGCCAATGAATTTTCACAGGTTTACGAGGTAAGCACAGAGGGCGGTCGTCCTAAGTTGTATTCCGTTCTTCCGATGGAGAACATCAGCATCAACAAGAACGGTCAGGTGCTCTATCACGACAAGAAGGGTTATGAGGATGCATGGCGCAAGCACCATACTTCTCCTATCACCCGAGATATCTGGATGCACGACAATGGAAAGTACCAGAAGCTTACTACCTTCAAGGGCGAGGACCGCAACCCGGTATGGGCTGCCGACAACCAGAGCTTCTACTATCTCAGCGAGCAGGATGGTTCCTTCAATATCTACCGCCGCAACATCGCAAGCGGTAAGGATACCCAGATTACCCAGCAGAAGAAGAATCCTATCCGTTTCCTCACTTCTTCGAATGACGGTTTGCTCTGCTATGGTTTCGATGGCGAAATCTATACCGTAAAGGAAGGTGCACAGCCTCAGAAGGTCAGCATCTCCATCACTACAGACAACGATGAACCAAGCCTCATCCGCAAGGTGCAGTCTTGGGGTGCTACCGAGATTGCCCTTTCTCCAGATGCCAAGGAGGTGGCTTTCGTGATGCACGGTGATGTATATGTTACCTCTACAGAATACAAGACCACCAAGCGAATCACCGATACTCCTCAGCAGGAACGCAACCTGAGCTTTGCTCCTGATGGCAGAAGTCTGGTCTATGCTTCTGAGCGCAATGGCGTATGGCAGATTTTCCAGGCTAAGATCAAGAACGAGAAGGAGAAGAACTTTACTTACAGCACCGAGGTAGAAGAGGAGCAGCTCACCAAGACCAATGTTACTTCTCAGTATCCTGCCTACAGTCCTGACGGCAAGGAGGTGGCTTTCTATGAGGATCGTGCTACCCTCCGCATCATCAACCTGAAGTCGAAGGAAGTGCGCACCGTGCTCGATGGCAAGTACAACTATTCTTACTCTGATGGCGACATCTGGTTTGAATGGAGCCCAGACAGCAAGTGGCTCATGTGCAGCTACATCGGTAATGGCGGATGGAACAACACAGATATCGCCGTGGTAAAGGCTGACGGCAAGGAAGTGCACAACATTACCGACAGCGGTTACAGCGACAGCAACGGTAAGTGGGTACTCGGCGGAAAGGCTATCCTCTTCGAGAGCGACCGTGCCGGTTATCGCAGCCACGGTTCATGGGGTGCTGAAGAGGATGCCTATCTCATGTTCCTCGACCTCGAAGCCTACGACCGCTTCCGCATGTCTAAGGAGGAACTCGAATTAGCCGAGGCCAACAAGGACGAGAAGGAGAAGAAGGCTGACGAGAAGGAGGAGAAGAAGAAGGAAAACAAGAAGAAGAAAGAGGAGAAGACCGGAAAGATTGAGGTAGATAAGGTGAAACCTCTCGAACTCGACTTCGAGAACTGCCGTGACCGTGTGGTCCGTCTTACCGTCAACTCATCCAATATGGGTGATGCCATCATCGACAGCAAGGGAGAGAAGGTTTATTATCAGGCTGCCTTTGAAGGTGGCTACGACCTCTGGTGCCACGACTTGAAGGAAGGCAGCACTACCCTGATGATGAAGGGTATCGGTGGCGGCGGCTTCGTTGCCGACAAGGATATCAAGAACCTCTTCCTCTGCAATGGCAGCAGCATCAAGAAGATTGATCTGGGCAGCAAGGCTACTACCAACATCGACTTCGAGGCTCCATTCAACTACAAGCCTGCCGAGGAGCGCCAGTATCTCTTCGACCATGTATGGCGCCAGGTAGCAGACAAGTTCTATGATCCAAAGATGCAAGGTGTGGATTGGGAGTACTACCGCAAGGTTTATGAGAAGTTCTTACCTTATATCAACAATAACTTCGACTTCGCTGAGATGTTGAGCGAGATGCTGGGTGAGCTGAATGCCAGCCATACCGGTTGCCGTTATTATGCTGGCGGCGCTTCTCTTTCTACCGCAGCTCTCGGTGCCTTCTTCGATCCGAACTACGAGGGTGACGGCTTGAAGATTCAGGAAGTCATCAAGCGTGGTCCGTTCGCAGTGAAGAAGAACGAGGTTACCGCCGGCTGCATCATTGAGAAGATTGATGGCGAGGCTATCAAGGCGGGTAAGGATTACAACGCATTGCTCGATGGAAAGGCTGGCAAGAATGTACGTCTCACCATCAAGAACACCAAGGGCAAGACTTTCGACCTCACCATCAAGGCGATTTCGCAGGGTGATCAGCAGGAGCTTCTCTACAAGCGCTGGGTGGATAGAAACCGTGCCATCGTGGATAGCGTTTCAAAGGGCAGAATAGCATACGTTCACGTAAAGGCAATGAACAGCGAGAGCTTCCGCACCGTATATAGCGAACTCTTGAGCGACAAGAACCGCAACAAGGATGCCGTAATCGTGGATGAGCGCCACAATGGTGGTGGCTGGTTGCACGATGACCTCTGCACCCTGCTCAGCGGCAAGCAGTATCAGGAGTTTGTGCCTCATGGAAAGGTGGTGGGCAAGGATCCATTCAACAAGTGGACCAAGCCATCCTGCGTTCTGATCTGCGAGGACGACTACAGCAACGGTCATGGTTTCCCATGGGTATATAAGGAGTTGGGCATCGGTAAGCTGATTGGTGCACCAGTGGCAGGAACAATGACTGCCGTATGGTGGGAGACCTTGATGGACCGCAGCCTGGTATTCGGTATTCCTCAGGTAGGTTGCCGCGACATGCGTGGTACCTTCGGCGAGAACACCACCCTCTATCCAGACATCGAGGTATATAATTCTCCAGAGGATTACATCACCGGACATGATACCCAGCTCATCAGAGCCGTAGAGGAAATGATGAAGAAGTAAGAAAAAGGAATTATTCCGTCGAAATAGGTATTAAAAACAGGAATTATTCCGAGATTTCGATTGAATCAATCGATTGATTATATGAAAAGAGCGTGGTCGCCAATTGAGGCAATCACGCTCTTTCTTTATTAACATAATAATATTCCGAAGATAAAAGAAAAACTTAGCAAACTTTTTTCTTTCGCTCACAATAGCGTTCGCATTGGGCACAGATGTCATATCCCAGCATGGCACCCAGGATGAAATCCTCCTCCGGTGTAAGCTGGCATAAGGGTTTGGTAACAATCATGCGGATAGCATCCAGGCATTCCTTCTTACCAAAGAAGAGATTCAGACGGTCGTTGCCAACCGGCTGGATGATATAATCAATGTTCTGACGCTCTAATCTTGTTATGGCAAAAGACTCATATTTCCTGTTGAAGGTGTAGAGCACCAGACGGCGCACGCCCTTCTTATATTCATATATATGATTCATCAGAACCTTCAAATCTACTGGTGTTGCGATTTCCTTCTGCATACTATCCGAATTAATCAAGTTTCCTATCAGGAATCAGAGAATTCTATGATTTAAAAATCTATGAACCCAAAATGACTCAAGATTCTATAGTCAGAGATTTCTATGACTCCTGAAAAATTATTTTTTAATACTAAAGCGCTGGTTTGATGGTCTCAATCCAGGCATCGATACGCTCCTCTGTCTTATCGTCCTCGTTCACCTCGTCGAGTGCGAGTCCCAGGAACTTGTCGTCCTCAACAGCCTCACTGTCATCATAGGTGTATCCATCTGTAGAAACACCAGGCAATACGGTAGCACCAGCCTCAACAGCGGCATCATAGAGTTCCTTCATACCGCCGCAGAATGTATCAGGGTAAGACTCGCTGTCGCCACAACCAAACAGGGCAACGGTCTTGCCAGCCAAGCCGGCACTCTTCAGCGTCTTCACGCCGTCATACCAGTCATCCTGCATCTCGCCGGCACCCCATGTAGAAGTACCGAGAATGAGATTCTCATGACTTGCGATAGTAGCATCATCGATGTTAGCTACATCTACAGCTTCCACGCCCAACTTAGAGGCGATGGTTTCGGCAATCGACTGGCATGAGCCAGTGGAAGAGCCATAAATTACGATAGTTGTTTTCATTTGTCCTTAATCTCTTTTAGTTACATTTATTTTCGGGTGCAAAGTTACATCCTTTTCCCTTTATCTGCAATACCTAAAAATGATGGTTTCGGGAATATACCTAGATATGGGGATGGGAGAAAAGGTTTAGGATGGTTGAGCCTACAACTTCCGGAATCTGAGGACTTTTATGACGATTCATCCTAAAACTTTCTTAAATCTTATATTTTTAGGATGATTGAACCTAAAAAATAGTATCTTTGTACCTAAAATAAAAACATAGATACTTAATTCGATGAAAGATTTTGCAGCGATAGATTTCGAAACGGCCAACCAGCAGCGTACTAGCGTCTGCTCGGTGGGCATCGTGATAGTGAGGGATGGTGAGATAGCAGACAGCTACTACAGCCTCATCAAACCCGAACCGGAGTATTACTCTTATTGGAACACCCGGGTTCACGGGTTAACTCTTGAAGACACGATGAATGCGGATGTCTTCCCGAAAGTCTGGGCAGAGATTGCGCCCAAGATAGAGGGGCTGCCCCTGGTAGCCCACAACGCCCCCTTCGACGAAGGCTGCCTGAAGGCAGTATTCCAGACGTATCAGATGGAATATCCCGACTACGAATTCCACTGCACCTGCCGTGCTTCCCGAAGAAAGCTGGGCACTCTCCTCCCCAACCATCAGCTCCAGACCGTAGCCGCCTATTGCGGTTACGACCTCACCCAGCACCACAATGCCCTGGCAGATGCCGAAGCCTGTGCCTGGATAGCAAGAGAGCTGCTATAAATAACAGTCTATATCTTGCCGATAAAGTATAAAAAAGCATAATTTCGGCAGAATATAATATACTATATTTTGCCGGAATCGTTATTTTTTTATATTTTTGCACAAAATATCAAATACAAGAAAATAATAGGAAAGGAAGAAAATATGATTGTAGGAAGAAAAGAAGAAATAGCAGAACTTGATAAGCTGTACTATAGCGACCGCCCCGAATTCGTAGCAATATATGGACGTCGTCGTGTAGGAAAGACATTCCTTATCAAACAAGCACTGAAAGATCGTATCACCTTTCAGCATACAGGCGTGTCGCCTGTTGACCAAGATAACGACAGAAACAGACTGAAAACACAACTGGAAAGTTTCTATTATGCCCTTCTCAACCAAGGATTGGAAGGTTATAAGATGCCCAAGTCCTGGATGGAAGCGTTCTTCTTGCTCGAACAGTTGCTACAAGACCAAGACAATGGCGAACGACAAGTCATCTTTATCGACGAACTTCCGTGGATGGATACCCCTCGTTCCGGATTTCTTCCAGCCTTCGAGAACTTCTGGAATGGCTGGTGTAGTGGCAGGGACAATATCATGCTTGTGGTTTGCGGTAGTGCTACTTCCTGGATTCTCAGTAATCTATCGAGAAGCAAAGGAGGACTCTACGGACGCTTGACTGCAGAAATCAAGCTCTCACCCTTCACTCTGAAAGAATGCGAAGAGTATTTCGAGCATGCTAACATCCAAATGAGTCAATACGACATCCTGCAAAGCTATATGGTTTTTGGAGGAATACCTTATTATATGGGGTACTTCCAAAAAGGGTTAAGCTTCGAGCAAAATGTAGATAAGATTCTTTTTGGCAATAGACCTAGACTGAAAGATGAGTTTAACAGGCTTTTTGCTGCAATCTTCAACAATCCGGAAGATAGCAAAAAGGTTGTACGTTTATTGGCAACCCGGCATTCCGGTTTCACTCGTGAAGAAATCAGCCAAGCCACAGGTCTCCCTCTGGGAGGAGGTTTGTCTAACACCCTTGCAGCTTTGGCTGAAAGTGATTTCATCACAAGCTATTCGCCATACGGGATGCCCAAAAGTACAACATACTATAAACTGATAGACAACTTCTGTCTCTTTTGGCAGAAATACGTAGAACCCCATGGAAAGGAAACCGGTTTTGTAAGCGACAATATGACTTCTGATGTATTAAAAGCATGGCATGGAGTGGCCTTCGAAGAAGTTTGCTGGCAACATTTCCAGCAAATCAAGCAGGCTCTTGGAGTTGCTGGCGTAAAAACCTCGATCTCTGCATGGAACGTGAAAGGAACAGAGGAGAAAGAAGGCACCCAAATTGACCTGCTGATCATCAGAAACGACAATGTAGTAAACTTATGCGAGATGAAATTTGCCAGTGCTCCTTATACCATCAGCAAGGAAGAGGAACAGCACTTGCGCCATCGCATAGAATCCCTAAAAGCAACGCTTTCTCCCAAGCAGTCCATTCATCTCACGATGATTACAACCTATGGGGTGTCGTATGGCAAGCATAGTGGAATAGTTCAAAAGGAAGTTAAAATGGAGGATTTGTTTAAATAAAACAGACGCAGAGTCCTGCTGGCATTACAGCCGGCAGGATTCTGCGTTTTTTGGATGCAGCAACATATACATAGATCTCAAAAGAATAAGCTAAAGAAAAAACTCAAAAGTTTAATTCAATTAAAAAAAGCAAAAAACTTTGGAAGTTATAATCTTTAGCTTATTCTTTTGAGAGA